>Ga0210385_10001416_pt1 | contig 14914 bp, 11 predicted proteins | sample IncBWH26OmetaG_FD_160107 | JGI IMG/M metagenome (GOLD analysis project Ga0210385, IMG submission 160107) | Forest soil microbial communities from Barre Woods Harvard Forest LTER site, Petersham, Massachusetts, United States - Inc-BW-H-26-O ...
TTACCCGGGACTTGCCCGGGTCATCCGGTGCTCCCCGTTCCGACACATGACGCGTGTACGCAGTGCGTTTGCCTGAGGAGATCTCGTGGGACGAGTGTCCTTCAGCGGCCTTAGCCCGGCGCGCGGCGAGCGCCGCAGCGGGATGGTCACGGTTCCCGGAGTCGAGCCCGCCTGGGAGATGCCCTCCGTGGTCGTCCGCGGCCAGCAGGACGGCCCGACGCTCGTCGTCACCGGGGGCATGCACGCCGCGGAGTACGTCTCGATCGAGGCCGTCACCAGGCTGTCCCGGTGGGCCGACCCGGCCACGCTGCGCGGCACCCTGATCGCCGTCCTGATCGTCAACATGCCCGGCTTCTTCGAGCACACGATCTACGTGAACCCGGTGGACGGCAAGGACTTCGGCGGCTCTTTCCCCGGTGACCCCGCCGGAACCGCGTCCGAGCGGGTCGTGGACTTCCTGATGAGCGAGCTCATCGACGGCGCCGACGCCTATATCGACGCACACTGCGGCGACATGATCGAGGCCCTGGTGCCGTTCACGCTCTGGCCCCGGGTCGGCGACGCGGAGGTCTCCGAGCGATCGCACGCGATGGCCGTGGCGTACGGCCTGGACCGGACGCTGGGCATGGACCTCAAGAACGTCCCCGGCCGCTCGTACGCCGAGGTAGCGGCCAGTGGGGTGCCCGCCATCGTGGGCGAGGCGGGCCAGCAGGGCATCTGCGACGAGCACTTCGTGCAGCTGCACCTGCGCGGGATGCAGAACGTGATGGCGTACCTCGGCATGACCGAGCCGGTCGGGCCCGCGCCCAGCGCGCCGCGCGAGCTGCAGGGCCTGGCCTGGACCCGGAGCTCGGTGGCCGGGACGTACCACCCGTCGGTCACCGTCGGCGACACGGTGCAGCGCGGGCAGCCGACCGGGGAACTGCACGACCTGTTCGGCAACACGATCGAGCAGCACGTGTCACCGGCCGATGGCGAGGTGGTCTTCCTGGTCACCGCGCTGGCCGTTGCGGCCGGCGGGCCGCTGATCGGCATCGGCGTCTACGAGCGCGACCAGGCGCGAGACGCCAGAGCACTGGACGGTCCTGCCGTGGCGGCGACCACGGGATAAGCCCCACGAGGGGGAACGATGCGCAATTCTCGACGGATCAGATGGTCGGCTGCTGCCGTGCTCCTCGCGGGAGCCCTTGCGCTGTCCGCGTGCAGCAGCAGCAGCCAGACATCGGGGACCTCGTCCTCAAAGCCAAGGAACGGCGGCAGCGTCACGTTCGCGACTTCGTTCCCGCAGACCTGGATCCTGCCGATCTGGAACGTCGGCACCGGCATCGCGAACGCCGACACCCTGCAGTCATGGCTGCCCCTGTACTGGTTCGGCCAGAACGGCAAGGCCCAGGTCAACTACGCGCTGAGCGTAGGCAAGCCGCCCGTTTACTCCAACGGCGGCAAGACGGTGACGATCAACCTGAACCCCGCGTACAAATGGTCCAACGGCAAGCCGGTTACCACCCGTGACATCCAGTTCTACATCAACGTCCTGACCGCGTCGGACAAGGCGTACCCGCAGAACTGGATCGGCTACTCGGCGAGCGGGTTCCCGTTCAACGTCACGTCGATCAAGTACGAGTCCGCGACGCAGTTCAGCATCACGTTCAACAAGGCGTACAACCACTACTGGCTGCTGTACAACGAGCTCAGCCAGATCTACCCGTTCCCCACGTACGCCTGGGACAAGACCTCACAGGCGAGCCCGGCCGGCAGCTATGACATGACGCCCGCCGGCGCGCTCAAGGTCATCAACTTCCTGAACAGCCGGAGCAAGGACCTGGCGGGGTGGAACACAGACCCGCTCTGGCAGGCGGTCGACGGCCCGTACAAGCTCAAGTCGTACACGCCATCCAGCGGCCAGCAGGTATTCGTCCGCAACGACAAGTACACCGGCGCGGACCCCGGTCACATCGACAGCTACACCCTGCAGCCCTTCACCAGCGCGCAATCGGAGATTTCCACCCTGCTCGCCGGGAACTCGATCACGTACGGGTACCTGCCGCTGACCGACCTCCAGGTCGCATCGCGGCTGAAGGGCGAGGGATACACGATCGCGCCGTGGCCGCTGTTCGGGTTCGCGCAGCTTCCGCTCAACCTCACCAACCCGCAGGTCGGCCCGATCTTCCAGCAGCTGTACATCCGGCAGGCCATGCAGCGCCTCATCAACCAGAACGTCCTCGTCAAGCAGGCCTTCCACGGGTACGCGGTCCCGACGTACGGGCCGGTCCCGACCGCGGTCCCGAATCCGTTCGTCGACTCCTACGAGCAGCACAACCCGTACCCCTACAGCCCCTCGGCCGCCAAGCAGCTGCTGACCAGCCACGGCTGGACCGTCCCGGGTTCCGGCGCCGCCACCTGCGCCAAGCCGGGCACCGGAGCGGGCGAGTGCGGGAAGGGCATCGGCAAGGGCGCGCGCCTGTCGTTCAACCTGCAGTACACCAGCGGCGTCCCCACCGTGACCGAAGAGGTCGCCGCCATGCAGACCGACTTCGCGACCGCGGGCATCCAGCTCAACCTGAGCCCCGCCCCGATCGACACGCTGTTCTCCACCGAGGTGGCGTGCGATCCGAAGTCCGGGGCCAACTGCAAGTGGCAGATGATCGACACCGGGCAGGGCTGGGTCTACTCCGCGCCGCAGTTCGCGCCGACCGGCGAATCGCTGTTCCTCACCGGGGCGGGGTCGAACTCATATAGCTACAGCGACCCGAAGGCCGATGCGCTGATCAAGGCGTCACTCACCGACAACGGCCTGGGCTCGATCCAGGCCTACGAGAACTACCTGGCCCAGCAGCTGCCGACGCTCTGGCTCCCCTGGCAGGTCAACCAGGTCTCGGTGATCAGCAACAAGCTGCACGGCGCACTGCCGCAAGATCCGTATCAGCAGATGTACCCGCAGTTCTGGTGGCTGTCGAGCTGACCGCGGCCGGGGCTGAGGGCTGATGGGGATGGCGGCGATTCCGGCGGCGGGCTCGCGCCTGGCCGTGTCCGGCGCGCGCGTGTTCGACACCCGGGCCGGCCGGTGGGCCGCCGGCACGACCGTGCTCATCGACGGCGAGGCGATCGCGGGGGTGGCCGACACGGCGCCGGATGGCTGGCCGGTGATCCACCTGCCCGGCGCCAGCCTGCTGCCGGGCTTCATCGACGCGCACACGCACGTGCTGCTGCGCAGCACCCTCGACGAGCTCGACCTGGCGCGGCAGATGATCGAGGAGAATCCCGGCCACCGCGCGGCCAGCGCGGTGCAGGCGATGTCCATCGCGCTCGCGCACGGGTTCACGACGATCCGCGATCTCGGCACCGAGGGCGCCGGGTATCTCGACGTGGGCCTTCGCGACGCCGCCCGGGAGGGCATCGTGCCGGGACCGCGGATGCTCGTGGCCGGGCCCGCCATCCGGTCAACCGGCCGGTACCCCATCCCCGGATATCCCCACAACGTGACGTTCCCGGTCGGTGTGGACAGCTGCACGGGACCGGACGCGTGCCGCGAGGCGGTGCGGACCCAGATCGCGTACGGCATCGACGTCCTCAAGGTGTACGCCAGCGGGCGGGTGGATCCGCCCGCCGACTCCCTCAGTTACCCGGATGGCCCGCTGGTCTGGACGGCCGAGGAGATGGCGGCGCTCGTCGACGAGGCGCACCGGCAGGGCGTCCGGGTTGCCGCCCACGCCCAGACCATCAGCGGGACCTGGCTGGCCGTAACCGGCGGCGTCGACTCGATTGAGCACGGCTTCGCCATCTCGCCGGAGCTGGCCGCCGAGATGGCGGGCCGCGGAACGGTCCTGGTACCGACGCTGCTGGTCTCCCGCGAAGCGGCCGAATACGGCTGGTACGTGAAGGAGCCGGTGCGGGCGGCCCACGACCGCTCGTTCGCGAACTGCCTCGCCGCCGGGGTGCGCATCGCGCTCGGCACGGACGTCGGCGGCTTCGAGTGGACCCGCGTATCGCAGGCCGAGGAGTTCGCGCTCATGACCGGGCTCGGGATGCCGCACGCGGACGCGTTGCGGGCCGGGACCATCGTCGCGGCGGAACTGCTGGGGCTCGTCGGAACGGCCGGGATCATCGAGGCTGGCGCAGCGGCGGACATCGTCGCCGTCGCCGGTGACCCGCTGCAGGACATTGCCTGTGTGCAGCAGGTCGAGCTGGTGATCCAGCGCGGCCGGGTCGCGTTCGACGGCCGGCCGACAGCTGCATGACGTACTCGGTTGCCGCCGTCGACCGGGACGCGGGAGTCATGGGCGTGGCGGTCCAGTCACACTGGCTCGCCGTCGGCGGGATCGTCCCGTGGGCCGCGGCCGGGACCGGCGTACTGGCGACGCAGGCCAATGCCGACCTGTCTGCGGGACGGCGCGGGCTCGAACTGCTGGCTTTCTCCCGGTCGGCAGAGGCGACGCTGGCCGGCCTGCTGCGCGATGATCCCCGCGCCGCCGTCAGCCAGATCGCCGTCCTCGATGCAGACGGCCAGGTGGCGGTGCACACCGGGGACCGCTGCGTGGCGGAGGCCGGCCATCGCACCGGGGCAGGCTGGTCGGTCCAGGCCAACATGATGCAGCGGCCGACCGTTCCGGACGCGATGGCGGCCGCGTGGGCCGAGAACGCCGGGGCGCCGCTCGCCACACGCATGCTGACGGTGCTGCGCGCCGCGCAGGCCGAAGGCGGCGACGTGCGCGGTCAGCAGTCCGCGGCGATGCTGATCGTGAGCCTCAGGGCGGGCGAGCCGCTGGACACGATCCTGGACGTCCGGGCCGACGACCATGCCGACCCGCTCGCCGAGCTCGAGCGCCTGTGCGTGCTCGGCGAGGCCTACCGGGAACACGAGCTGGGCCTGAACCTGCTCGCGGCCGACCCCGGCCAGGCGCTCGCCCACTGGACCCGTGCGGCAGCGCTCGCGCCGGGCAACGAGGAACTCAGGTTCTGGCGCGCGATCGCCCTGGCCTCGGTCGGCCAGCGGACGGAGGCACGGCAGGTCCTGTTGCCGCTGCTGCGGGCCAGCCCGGGATGGCGCAGCATGCTTTCGCGCCTTCCCGCCGCCGGGTTGCTCCCCGACGACCCGGGCCTGCTCGACGGCCTGCTGCGGGACTCCCCCGGCGTCCCGCAGCATGGCCGCTGACCGGCAGGGCGGCTACTTCGCTACTTCACGAAGTACCAGTTCTCCGGGTTGATGCTGAGCGTCGCGCTTTGCGGCAGGGCACCCTTCAGGTTGCTGGCGATCTCGGTGAGCTGGGCGGCGGCATCCGGAGCCCAGATCTCGGGAAGCTGGGAAGCCAGGTAGTTCTGCCAGGTGTACATGTACTGCAGGTTGCTGCTGGTCAGCGTCTTCTCGATCATCGCGTCGTTGGTCTGGTTGCAGTACCCGCCGATGTCGGCGACACCGTTGCACAGGAACAGCGTGTCGCCGGTCGGCAGGAAGTCCGGCGAGAACGTCCAGCCGTTGCCGTAGTAGGCCATGTCCCAGTTGCACGGGATGTGCCCGACGACGCAGTTGCCTCCCGCGCCGACCTCGCTGGCCGGCTTGGGCTCCACGTTGAGCTTGATGCCGACCTGTGCCGCGTTCGACTGCAGCTGCGTCATCATCGACGTGATCCAGGCGACCCCGCTCGCGTACGGGAAGACGAAGCTCAGCGGCTTGCCCGCGGCGATCCCGGGCCCGCACTTGGCCGGGTCGACACAGGTGCTGGTCCCGCCGGGGACGACCTTCCAGCCGTGGCTGGTCAGGAGGGCCTTGGCCTTGGCGATGCTGAACGGGAACGGGCCGATGCCGGAGGCCTCCTGCGCCTTGCCTTCTGACGACAGGAACGGGGTTGTCGGCGTGCTTCCCACCGGTCCGACCGTCGGCACGCCGTAGCCGCGCAGCGGGCCGTCGATCACCGCTTTCTGGTTGGTCAGGTACGCCATCGCCTGCCGGAAGTACAGCTGCTTCAGGATCGGCGCGTTGCCGGTGCTGGCCTGCTCGTTGATCGAGTAGTAGTCGATCCCGAACGCGTACAGCGGCGAGAGCGTGTAGCCGTGCAGCGGGTTGGCGCCGGTCGTTGCTCCGGCCGGCTTGTCCGGCGCGTCCTCCGGCGGAAGGTAGCCGTAGTCAATCTTGGTGCTGGCAGATGGCGCTTGCATCACGTCGTACTCGGCGGAGTCGGTGGTGAACGGCACTTCCTCGAACGCCGCAAGCTTCGGCTTTATCGGGCCGGAGTACTTCTTGTTCGGCACGAACGTCATGTGCCCGTCGGAGCTGAACGCGCTCAGGTGCCACGGCCCGTCCACGATCTGCCAGATCGGTGACGTCGCATACCCGGCCTCGTCCTGGGACTGCTTGTTCAGGTAGTTGTAGACGGCGGCGCAGTCGCTGACCGTGGTGTCGCAGTTGCTGGGCCCGGAGGCGGTCCGGTCCCACGCGGCGGGTATCGGCGTGATCTGGCTCAGCTCGTTGTACTGGAACCAGGTCGGCGAGTACGCCTTGTTCATCACCATCGTCAGCTCGGTCGGGCTGACCACCGTGATGTCGTGCACGTCCTGCGGGAACCCGGTGCCTAGTCCCCAGTCCTGCGGCACGGCGAGCAGCATGTTCAGCCAGAACACGACGTCCTGGGCGGTCACCTGCGTGCCGTTGGACCACATGTAGTGCTTCAGCTTGACCGTGACCGTGGTCCCGTTGAACGTCGCCGGATACGCCAGGCTCAGCGACGTGTTCAGCGTGGGCTTCGCACCGGTGCCGAACCAGTACAGCGGCCGGTACATCAGCCACTGCAGGTCGAAGATATTGGAGTTGCTGGCGTAGGTGCTGTTCATGAACGGGAACGCGTAGTTCGGCGGGCTCGACGGAAACTCGGCCATGACGGCCGTGCCGCCCTTCGCCGCCGCGCCGGATGACCCGGTGCCGCCGGAACTGCTGCAGGCCCCGGCGACCAGGGCCAGCGCTAGCGCGCCCAGACCCGCCACGAGCATCCTGCCACGCTGCCTGAACCTGGATCTGCCCTGCCGCTGCGGGGACGACTTCATCGTCGCATCTCCTTAGCCCGGCGACTCATCAGCCGACCGTGCATAAGACAAGCTCGTCACTGACGAGCGCTGGCCCACCGGTCTGGTGTCCTCGGTCTCGCGCCGTCTCATCGGGGCGGCGCTGACGCCGCTTGGCGGCTGCACCGCTCGGGTCTTGCCGTCGGCCCGGGCCGACGGCAAGCACATTAGAAAAACGTTTGTCTTGTCCGAAGATAGGCCGCTGGCCGGGAGCCTCTCAAGAGAAACGCCTGCGATGCTGCGGAATCGATATCAAGCCGGGCACGACACCCGCAAGGAGCCATAAAGGCAGCCTTGGCCCGCACGCTCTAGGAGTCTGCCAGCCACGCCAGGAAGCTGCCCTGCGACCAGCAGCGGCCGATAGCCTCGGCGTGCAGAACCGGCCCGCCGAACACCGCCAGGCCGATGATGCTGTGGCCGGAGGCGCGGCGGTCACCAAGCGTCGGTATCGCCGGGGCGACGCCGACGCCCTCCGCTGACACCCACGCCACCGCCCGTCCGGCCGCCGCTTCGTCGAGGCGGTGCAGGAAGCGCAGCCGGCTCTCGAGCGGCAGGTGCGACAGTGCCCACGTCGTCGTGACGACGGGCATGGCGTCCGCGGGCACACTGGCGAAGGCGTCGGGCAGCGCCTCGACGGCGTCACCCTGCAGCAGCAGCGGAGGCGCCGTCGCCGCCAGTGCCAGCTCCGCTTCGAGCCTCGCGGCCCGTTCCGGCTGCTCCGGCTGGTCCGGCCACAGGCAGGCGCGCAGCCACCGGGCGTCATCGGCGTTGGTCACGTCGACCGGATTGAGGTCCACGCCGACCCGGGCGACTACCTCGGGCATCGGCTGCACCGGGACGGGACGGCTTCCCACGACTTTCGACGACATCTGCACGGGCGATGACGGGTCACCCAGCGACTGCCCGTTGCCGTACGCGATGCCAACGCGATCGACGTTGAGATTGAGCCCAGCGCCGCAGCCCACGTCGATCAGCCCAACAGCGTTCGCGCCTGCCCGGCGCGCTGCCTCGGCAATGGCGGGATACAGCACAGCGCAGTGCCCGGTCTCGCTGGCCCGCGGCTGCCGGCGCACCGCGATGGCAACGACAGAGTCGGTCATTCCGACCAGCGTGTCGATCGCCGCACCAGCGGCAGCGTCGCCGTCCGCGGCAGCATAGGCCTCCGCAAGCGCCGGGGCGCGTCCGGCGAGAGCCAGGTCGTGCAGCGCGGCAAGAATCACCGTGGGATGCCGCTGGTGTGCGGGCGCCGCCTCGATGGCGCACAGTGCCTCGCCGGACTCACTCAGCGCCACGGCGACGCGCTCGTACAGCGGCGACGTTCCGGCGGCGTTGACCTCACTGAAGCGCCGGTACACCTGAGCAAGCGTGCGTCCTCTGCCCGCGGATACGGCGCTTCCTGCGGTCGGGCCCGGCATCCCGGCAATTTTAGCCGCCGCAGCGACAACCCCGGCGCCCGAGAGCCTCGGCTACGACAACCCCCGACCTCGGCATAGTGATGTGATAGATGGCCATGAGCCAGAAGGCTGATGTCATGAAAGCCATCACCGTCCGGGACCGCGGTGCCGGCGTCGGCGGACTGTCCCAGACGGACATGCCCTACCCGCACGCCGCCCAGAATGATGTCATCGTGCGGGTCCATGCCGCGGGGTTCACCCCCGGCGAGCTGGACTGGCCGACAACATGGGCCGATCGCGCCGGGCGCGACCGGACGCCGAGCGTGCCCGGCCATGAGCTGTCGGGTGTCGTCGCTGAGCTGGGGTACGGAACTACCGGCCTCACTATCGGCCAGCGCGTCTTCGGGCTGACCGACTGGTCTCGCAACGGCTCCCTGGCTGAGTATGCCGCGGTGGAGGCCCGCAACCTCGCTCCGCTTCCGGCTGATGTCGACCACATCGTGGCCGCCGCTCTGCCAATCTCCGGGCTGACCGCATGGCAGGGGCTGATCGACCACGCTCGCCTGAGGACAGGCCAGACCGTGCTGATCCACGGCGCCGCGGGCGGTGTCGGTTCCATCGCCGTGCAGCTCGCCCGCGAGGCTGGAGCCGTAGTGATCGGCACAGGCCGCGCCGCGGACCGCGACACAGCCATCGGTTTGGGGGTGAAAGCCTTTGTGGACCTGCAGGCCGACAAGCTGGAAGACGCCGGCGAGGTTGACGTGGTGTTCGACGTGATCGGTGGTGAGATTCTCGACCGGTCGGCGGCACTGGTGCGCGCCGGCGGCACGCTTGTCAGCATTGCCAGGGTGCCCACGGTCCAGCCCAAGGACGGGCACGCCGTGTTCTTCGTCGTCGAGCCCGACCGCTCCCAGCTCGTAGAGCTCGCCCAGCGGCTCAGGGACGGACGGCTCAAGCCCATCGTCGGTGCAGTGCGGCCGCTCGCCGAAGCGCCTGCTGCGTTCGCCCCGGACCGGCGCACCCCCGGCAAGACGATCATCCGGATCGCCGAAGGCGGGTAGCCCTACGGCTACTCCTGCAGTGGCCACACCTCGACCACTCCATGAGCGACCGCACAGGGAGTCTGCGAAACGATCTTGGCTGCCTCCGCCAGCGTCGCCGCCTCGATAACTGCGAACCCGGCTACGGGAAGGGCGGACGACATGAACGGCCCGTCCTGTGTGGTCATGCCAGCCGCGTCAGGGTTGCGCACCTGGACGGGTCGTCCGGCGATGCCCATGTCGAACCCCCGCTCGTAAAGGCCTGCGTCATAAGCATGCGCTTCGTCACGGACGGCTGGGTCGGTTCGGTCGTAGCCCGCCTGGTCGCCGTAGCCGATGGTTACGAACTTCGCCATCTTGCACTCCTAGGTCTCTTGTAAACGTTCCGCCTACGAACTGTGACGTGGCGCCCACCGGCAACTCATCGCCCCGAACGGCGTTCGGCGGTCACGAGGACGCGCCGGGTGATGGCGGCCATGCTGGCGTTCATCTCGGCGATGCGTGCCCGCTGCTGCGCGGCCGTGCTGCCGGATCCCTGCAATGGGCCGATCGCCTCGGCTAAACGATCAGCGACAGGCTTGACCAGTTACCGACCGGTCTCCTTGACAGACGATCCCCCATAGGGGAGTCAGTTGATGTCGAACTCGTTGCCCTCGGGGTCCTTCAGCGCGACAGCGTAGTGGTCCACGCCCTCCTCGAGTTCCTCGCTCAGGTCGCTGAGCAGCGTGGCGCCGAGATCACACAGCCGCAGGGCCTCGGCGTCCACGCGTTTCCTGCGGGTCTCGATCGGGAGGTCTCGCCCGCCGCTGGCGTGGATGTCGATATGGAGCCGATTGCTCGTAGTCTTGCGGTCGGGCACGACCTGGATCCAGATGCGGGGTCCGGCGCCATCCGGATCGATGATGCAGTCCGTCCCCCGGCCGAGCCAGGACTCAGGCAGCCCGACGTCGCGCCGCCAGTCGTCCCAGGTGGCGAAGCCGGCCGGCGGCGGCTCCAGCACGTAGCCCAGGGCCTCGGCCCAGAAGCGGGCCAGCTGCTCTGGGTGGCCGACGCAATTGATGACGAGCTGGTATCGGACAGCCATGGGTCTCCTCACGTCAGGCCGCGGCGCTGCCGGGTGGCCCGCCAAGTATGCCGAGGCCCTACGACAGTCCGGTCGTTCACAGCGGACCGGGGGGTGCACGACAGGATTGTTGGAGATGATCTTGCTCCCTTGACTGGCTGAGGGTCTGAGTCGTGGTGTCTGTCAGACGGCCGTGCGAAGCCCGGCCTGCCTGCTTGGCTCGCTGGACGACGACGGCTTTGATGCCGCCCTCGATGGCACCGGAGCTGAACATGCGCAGGTCGCAGAAGTGCTGGTAGTGCATACGGTGGGCGTTGTTGCGGAAGTAGCCGAGTTTGCGCTCCAGCTCGTCGGCTTTGACGCCGGCCAGCGAGTAGCAGCTGGCGGCTGCTTGCCGCACTTGCGCCACACCGCGTTCTGCGACCCCCGCCGGAAGTCGCCTGCCTGCGAGATCAGGGTGAACAGCTCAGCGCGGCGGCGTTCGAGCCATGCCACGTCACGCCCGGAGAAGTCAGCCACGCCAGCCTCCTGAACTGAGTGTCCCGGCGGGACGCTCGGGTGATCTTGAGCGGCCGGCTTCCTGCGGAGGTCGAGTTCCGGGCCGGTCAGATCACGACGGCGGAGTACCTTCTGGAGCATGAACCCGGACGCCGCCGTCGCAGACCCCGATGCCCTGGCCGCCGAGCTCGGCTCGCGCGTCGAGGAAGCGACCAAGCGCCTCGAGCAGACGGCAGCCGAGACCACCGACGACCATGCTCGCGCGCCGTCGCAGTTGCCTGACTGGAGTCGCGGCCACGTGCTGACACACCTCGCGCGCAACGCCGACGGGCTGCGCAACCTGCTGGTGTGGGCGCGCACTGGCGTGGAAACGCCCCAGTATCCCAGCGTCCAGGCCAGGAACGACGGGATCGAGGCCGGTGCCGGCCGCAGGGCCGCAGAACTGGCCGCGGACATCGCCGAGTCCGCTGCGCAGTTCGCCGCCGAGGCCGCGCGGTTGTCGGGCGCGGACTGGACAGTGCAGGTGGCCGGCGTGCGCGGCAGCGGACACCCGGCCTGGTTCACCCTCTGGCGCCGGCTGTCCGAAGTGGAGATCCACCACGTCGACCTGGGCCTCGGCTACCGGCCGGCGGACTGGCCAGAGCAGTTCTCCAGCCAGTGCCTGGACTTGGTGGCTGACCGCTTCTCCGGACCGGACTGCGTTGCAGCTCTGCTGGTGTCGACAGACGACGGCGCCGAGTACCGGATCGGACCGCCAGGGCAGCCGGCCACGGTCACCGTGACCGGCCAGACGCGCGAGTTGCTGGCCTGGCTGATCGGCCGCGCCGCAGGCAACCGCCTGATTACGGAGCCAGCCGGCCGACTCCCACCCGTTCCCCCATGGTAGGTATCAGGGCACGAGCTACTCAGGAAACGTGACCGTCGGCGGCCAGCGGACACCCCGGGAGCTGCCCGGCCTGTCCATCACCAAGGTTGCCGTCGGCCCGATGGACAACAATGCCTATCTAGTGCGCTGCACGCAGACCGGTGAGGGCCGGCATACCCGTCATCCTGCTCATCCAGCACCGCCTGCAGCATCGCCGCGCCCGCGGTGGCCAGCGCCGCGCGCATAGCCTGCTCCACCACGCCCAGCCCCAGGCTGCCGCCGAGCATGCCCGCGGCCAGGCGGCGAGGCTGCCTACCTCGGCGGCGGCGATCTCCTCGATCCGCGCCGCGAGCCTCTTTTTCCTCCCGGCGGGAGCGGCGCCGACCCGGCCCTGACCGGCCGGGCGCAGATCGCCTCGCTGACCTGGCTCACCTCCTGCACCAGGTCAGCGAACCGCTGATGCTCAGCGACCTCCCGCCGGACCTTGTCCAGCTCGGGCCCCGATTTCAGGTGGACGTTGACGGTCTTGCCGCCGATGCGCCGCCTCACGATTCAGTCGTGCACCCGCGGACCGGTCGGGACCCATCCGTCAAAGCAGGGCGGCCCCGAGGCCTTCCTTTGTGTTCCCGGTGGCGTGCAGTCTGGGGGACGGGCGCGGCCACCGTTGACCACATCACTGCGACCTACAGGTGCACCCCTGTTACCCCGCCCCATGTCTTATCGAGGTACTCCACTACTAGTCTCCGATGGCATCGCTCAGCCGTAGGCTCACTGCACAGCAAAACGGTGCGCGTTCGGAAAATGGCTGGATCTACTCTGTCCTCAATGCGGCGCTCGGCCATGAGCTGCAGAAAGGCTTCCGCATATACGCTCCAGGGAAGCTGTCTCTTCCTGTAGCTATCAAGCAGAGTCTGAGTGGGCGCGAGAAGAGGTTCGTGGCGATATGCAGCGTCACACAGTTCACGGAGGAAGAACTCAAGATCATCACGCTTGGTGAAGCCGGCGAGTTGTGAGACATTATTCAGCCGCACATCAACAAGCTGTTTGACGTCGGCGTTCCTCAGTGTTCCGAAGAATTGAGCGGCGCTCTTCTTCGTGAAACCGATTGTGCAGATCTCCACCGGTGATCCTCCAGATTGGCTTCGAAAAGCTCTCCCTGCGGGCTGGCGTCTGCAGACGCGCAATCGAGATCATCTTCGGCCTGGATGCGGCCGTCTCCTCTGATGTGAAGCACCGCGACTCCGCGGTCTCGCAGCACTCGCCCGATGAGGAGGTGACGGTGGCATTTCAACGGATCTTCTTCGCTGCGAGACGTATTTGATCTCCTGTTGCGCGAGTGCTCCCTGAAGCCGTGGTGCATCGAAGTGTGGGACATAGCGAGATCGTGGCGAGCTGCGTACATCAGCAACGACTTCGATGCGGCAACTCTTGAGGAGGCACAAAAAATCTTCAAGGGCGACATTTGAGTGCCCGAAAGAGTAGAGCCGCGGCCGCTCACTACCTATGGCACGTCCACCCATCGGCGTAGTCATGGGTTTCATCTTTAACTCCTGATGCCTCGCTTGCCAGTCATATGTGGCTGCGCATCCAGGCGATGGCTGCGCTGCGGTTGTTCTCCTCGATGTTGGTGTGGTTCTCATCGCGGGGAAGTGCGCGGTGGCATGTGGGATGTGGGCGGCATCTTTGCCGGCGCGGTCTGCCCACCGGTCCATCCACCAGGCGGCCGATGATGTCAGCCGTGCGAACTCCGCTGACCGGGCCTGGAACTCGGCCCGTGCCCGGCCGGGATCGTCCAAAAAGACTCGGATCTCTTCCCGGAAGCCATCTGACATGCCTTCGGTGAAGTCCAGGCCGGCCGCGCCGTAGGGGCCCAGCAGGCAATCCTCGCACAGCTGGGCATATCGCGGGCCGCGGTTCCCCGTGGTGCACGATGACGGGGAACCCCGGTGCCGGTCCCGCGTCCTCGACCGCAACCTGGCGCCCAGCGACCCGGACGGGTTGCGGCAGCGGGCGCACAGCCAGACCCTACCGGCACCGGATTTCACGGCTACGGGGCAGCTAGCGCGGGCCGTGCTGCACGGGCTCGGCCACCTCTTCGGCTTCGGCGTGGCGCCGACGGTGATCAGCTCATAGCCCTACGGGTGCTCGGCGACGAAGCTGCCCCGCTGCGCCAGCGTGTAGATCAGTCCCTCTTCGCGGAGCTGGGCAATGGCCCGGCGCACCGTCTGCCGCGGTCAGCGAGGCTGGATCTCGCCCATCGGACCGAAGCCGTCATGGGGCGTGTCGATGTAGATGATCTGCGGCTGCGCGGACACGAGGTCCGGCGCGGTGTCGAAGAACCTCTTTACGTACGGCTGCTTGACGTGGGTGGCTCCCGCCTCGGCGTCCTTGAAGCCCTCGATGCAGACGAACTCGTTCTCGTTGGCGAGGCTCCGGGCGAACTGAAAGAACAGGCAGCCATCCTCGGAGTTGACGTCCTTGGCGTACGAATCCGCCAGTGCCAGCCACTCGTCCATCTTTTCCGGCCGGATCGGCATCGTGATGTTGATCAGGATCATGCGACCGCTCCCTTGAGGTGACTGTCGTCATCATCGTGGTGTGATCGGCGGCGACCGTCAACCGCAGCGCCTGGAGGGTCAGGCAGATCTGCGGCCTTCAGTGTGGTCGGTCAGCGGCGGCGCTACCAGGCTCCGGCCCTCGGTGTGATCGGTCAACGGCGGCGCTACCAGGCTCCGGCCTTCAGTGTGGTCGGTTAGCGGCGGCGCTACCAGGCTCCGGCCCTCGGTGTGGTCGGTCAGCGGCGGCGCTACCAGGCTCCGGCCCTCGGTGTGATCGGTCAACGGCGGCGCTACCAGGCTCCGGCCCTTGATGTGATCGGTCAACGGCGGCGGCACCGGGCTCCGGCCCTTGATGTGATCGGTCAACGGCGGCGGCACCGGGCTCCGGCCCTTGATGTGGTCAGTCAACGGCGGCGGCAACGGGCTGCGGCGTGTGCTGGCTG
>Ga0210385_10001418_pt1 | contig 14906 bp, 11 predicted proteins | sample IncBWH26OmetaG_FD_160107 | JGI IMG/M metagenome (GOLD analysis project Ga0210385, IMG submission 160107) | Forest soil microbial communities from Barre Woods Harvard Forest LTER site, Petersham, Massachusetts, United States - Inc-BW-H-26-O ...
CGCCTCGCCCGCAATGGCGCGCGCCAGCAGGGTCTTGCCGGTGCCCGGCGAACCCACCATCAACACGCCCTTGGGAATCTTGCCGCCGAGCTTCTGGAACTTGCCCGGGTCCTTGAGGAAGTCGACGATTTCGGCGACCTCCTGCTTGGCCTCATCGACGCCGGCGACATCGGCGAAGGTCACATTGACCTGATCCTCACCCAGCAGTCGCGCCCGGCTCTTGCCGAAGGACATCGCACCGCGGCCGCCCGAGGCACCCTGCATCTGGCGCAACATGTAAAGAAAGACGAACAGCAGCAGCATCGCCGGCGCCAGCTGCAAGACCAGCTGCGTCCAGAAACTCGGCTGCTTCGGCGGCCGGCCCTCGATGGCGACGTTGCTCTTCTGCAACTCACCGATCAGCGCCGTGTAATCCGTTTCCGGATTGAAAGCCTTGAATTGGGTCTTGTCCTTCAGCGAACCGAGGATCTGATCGCCCTGCAGCACCACCTGGTCCACCTTGTTGTTTTTGACATCATCAAGGAAGGTGGAATAGTTGATTTCCGTCGGCTGGTTGCCCGGCGGCAGGTAGCGGCTGAAGACCGCCAGCAGGACGACGACGATGATCACCCACAGCAGGATGTTTTTCGTCAGATCGTTCAAGGATTCATCCTCATAAAAATGCTGATTTGGCTCATGGATCGAACCTACACTATCGTGAAGTCCTTAGCCAGCAAGTACAGCTCAGGACTGCGGGCTCGGGAGGCCTCGGGTTTGAGCGTCCGGACCTTCGAAAAACGCCGCCTCGCGGCGGTGAGCAGTTCAGTGAATCCGGATCCCTGGAAGACCTTGATCAGGGCCGTCCCGCCCGGTTTCAAGAGCTGCCCGGCGGTATCCAGCGCCAGCTCCGACAGGTACATGGCCCGGGGCTGATCGACCGCATCGATGCCGCTCAAGTTCGGGGCCATATCCGAGAGCAACAGGTCGACCCCGCGCTCGGGCAGCAAGGCCCGTAGCGCGGCCACCACGGCCGCCTCACGGAAGTCCCCCTGGACGAATTCCACGCCCACGATCGGGTCCATGGGCAGGATGTCGGTCGCCACCACGCGGCCCTTGCGCCCTACCCGGCGGGCGGCGTACTGGCTCCAGGCCCCGGGAGCGGCCCCCAGATCCAGGCACACCTGGCCCGCGCGCAGCAGCTTTTCGCGCTGATCGAGCTCTTCGAGCTTGTAGATGGCCCGGGAACGAAACCCATCCGCCCGGGCCTTCCTGACGAAGGGGTCGGCGAAATGTTCCTGCAGCCAGCGGCCGCTGCTCTTGGAACGCCGCGCCACTCAATTCACCTTAGCCGTTACAATCGCAATCATGGAGTTATCCGAGAACCAGCGCCGCTTTCTGCGCGGTCGCGCCCACGCCCTGAAGCCCATCATCCAGATCGGCGGCAAGGGTCTGACGGACGGGGTCACCCAGGAGACCGCGCGCGCCCTGCACGATCACGAGCTGATCAAGGTGCGTGCGACCGGCGCCGACCGGGTGGCGCGCGATGCCCTGTTCGCGGATCTTGCGACCCGCACCGCGAGCACTCTCGTCCACCGCATCGGGCATGTCGCGGTGCTCTACCGCGCGAATGATGCCAAGCCGGGGCTGATTATTCCCGACCCGAAAGTCAAAGCTTGACGGCCACGATTTCGTAGGACTTGACGCCGCCGGGGGCGGCCACGTCCACGATGTCGCCCTCGGACTTTGCGACCAGCGCCCGCGCGATCGGCGACGTCACCGAAATGCGCCCGGCCTTCAGGTCCGCCTCATCTTCACCGACGATCTGATAACTCAGGCGTGCGCCGCTGGCCTGATCCTCCAGATCCACCACCGCGCCGAACACCACCCGGCCGTCCTTCGGCAAAGTCGACGGATCGATGATCTCGGCCGTCGACAGCTTGGCTTCGACCTCCTGGATGCGGCCCTCGATGAAGCCCTGCTGCTCGCGGGCCGCATGATATTCGGCGTTCTCGGACAGATCGCCGTGCGCCCGGGCCTCGGCGATGGCCTTGATCACATTGGGCCGGGCCTCGGATTTGAGCTTCTTGAGCTCGGTGCGCAGCGCCTCGGCGCCGCGCAGGGTCATGGGAGTGCGCTTCATACGCCTAGGGTCTCCTGATGCAGGTCGGCGAGACGATTGACCTCAACCTCGTCGATATGTTCAAGCGCTTCGCAGGTCGCCAGGGCGGCGGCCAGTGTCGTGTAGTAGGTGACGCGGCGGTGCACCGCTTCGCGGCGGATCGAATTGGACTCGCGGATGGCCTGCTTGCCCTCCGTGGTGTTCACGATGAGATCGATCTCATCGTTCTTGATCATGTCGACGATGTGCGGGCGGCCCTCACGCACCTTGTTGGCGCGGCGGCAGGCGATGCCCGCGCCCTCCAGGACCAGGGCCGTGCCACTGGTGGCGACGATGCTGAAGCCATGCTCGATGAGCCGGCGCGCCAGGCCCACGGCACCGGGCTTGTCGCGCTCGCGCACGCTGATCAGGCAAACGCCGTTGCGCGGTATGGTCACGCCCGAGGCAGACTGGGCCTTCGCGTACGCCTCCCCGAAGGTGCGGCCGGTGCCCATGACCTCGCCCGTGGATTTCATCTCCGGTCCCAGGATCGGGTCGGCTTCGGGGAATTTCGCGAACGGAAACACGGCTTCCTTGACCGAGAAATACGGCGGCACCCGCTCGAGCGTGGCGTCGAGTTCGGCGAGTTTGCGACCGATCATGGTGCGCGCGGCGATCTTCGCCAACGCGAGGCCGGTCGTCTTGGACACGAACGGCACCGTGCGCGAGGCGCGCGGATTGACTTCCAGCACATAGACGACGCCATTCTGCACCGCGAACTGGATGTTCATCAGGCCCACGACGTTGAGCGCCATGGCGAGCTTGCGCGTCTGCGCGCGGATTTCATCCTGGATCGCGGCGGTCAGGCTGTAGGGCGGCAGGGAGCTGCCGGAGTCGCCCGAGTGCACGCCGGCCTGCTCGACGTGTTCCATGATGCCGCCGATGAGCACCTGCTCGCCGTCACACACCGCATCCACATCGACCTCGATGGCCACGTCCAGGAATCGATCGAGCAGCACCGGGCTGTCATTGGAGACCCGGACCGCATCGGTCATGTAGGCGCGCAGATCATCCTCGGTGAACACCACTTCCATGGCACGGCCACCCAGTACGTAGGAGGGGCGCACGACCAGCGGAAATCCGACCTCCCGGGCCAGCCGCACCGCCTGCTCCTCGGTCCGGGCGGTGGCATTCGCGGGCTGCTTCAGCCCGAGATTGCGCACCAGCAGCTGGAACCGCTCGCGATCCTCGGCGACATCGATCGAATCGGGACTGGTGCCGATGATGGGCGCGCCGGCTTCCTCCAGCGCCCGCGACAGCTTCAGCGGCGTCTGGCCGCCAAACTGCACGATGACGCCTTCGGGTCGCTCCTTCTCCATGATCTCGAGCACATCCTCGAGGGTGAGCGGCTCGAAGTACAGCCGGTCGGAAGTGTCGTAATCGGTGGAGACGGTCTCCGGATTGCAGTTGACCATGATGGTCTCGAAACCATCCTCGCGCAGCGCGAGCGCGGCATGCACGCAGCAGTAGTCGAATTCGATGCCCTGGCCGATGCGGTTGGGTCCGCCGCCCAGAATCATGATCTTGCGCCGGGTGGTGGGCAGGGCCTCGCACTCCTCCTCGTAGGTCGAGTACATGTAGGCCGTCGAGGTCGAGAATTCGGCGGCGCAGGTGTCCACCCGTTTGTAGACCGGCCGGATACCCAGCTCGTGGCGACGCTGGCGCACGGCCTTTTCGACCACGCCGACGAGGCCGCCGAGCCGGCTGTCCGAGAATCCCTTGCGCTTGAGCGCCCGCAGCCGCTCGGCGTTGAGCCCGCTCATGCCACGCTCGGCGACCTGTCGCTCCTCGAGCACCAGATCCTCCAGCTGCGCCAGAAACCAGGGATCGATGTGCGTGAGCTGGTGGATCTTCTCGAACGACCAGCCCGCGCGGAAGGCATCCGCGGTGAAGAGCAGGCGGTTCGCCCCGGGGACGCGCAGTTCGTACTCGAGTTTCGCGGCACTCTCATCATTGAGTGGCAGCGTCATCTGCTCACCCAGGCCATCGAGGCCGGTCTCGAGCCCCCGCAGCGCCTTCTGCAATGACTCCTGGAAGGTGCGGCCGATGGCCATGACCTCGCCCACGGACTTCATCTGCGTCGTCAGGCGGTCATTGGCCGCCGGAAATTTCTCGAACGTGAAACGCGGGATCTTCACCACCACGTAATCGATCGAGGGTTCGAACGAGGCCGGCGTCGCCCCGCCGGTGATGTCGTTGCGCAGCTCATCCAGTGTGTAGCCCACCGCCAGCTTCGCGGCGATCTTGGCGATCGGGAAGCCGGTGGCCTTGGAGGCCAGCGCCGAGGAACGCGAGACCCGCGGGTTCATCTCGATGACCAGCAGCCGCCCATCCTGCGGGTTCACGGCGAACTGGACATTGGAGCCGCCGGTGTCGACCCCGATCTTGCGCAGCACCGCGATCGAGGCATCGCGCATGCGCTGGTATTCCTTGTCGGTGAGCGTCTGGGCCGGCGCCACCGTGATCGAGTCGCCGGTGTGCACGCCCATTGGATCCAGATTCTCGATGGAACAGATGATGATGCAGTTGTCCTTGCGATCGCGCACCACCTCCATCTCGTATTCCTTCCAGCCGATCACCGCCTCCTCGAGCAGCACCTCGTTGGTCGGCGAGGCATCGAGGCCGCGCGCCAGGATGGTCTCGAACTCCTCGCGGTTGTAGGCGATGCCGCCGCCACTGCCGCCCATGGTGAAGGAGGGACGGATCACGACCGGATAGCCGATGTCGCCGATGGCGCCGTTGGCTTCCTCGACGTTGTGTGCGATGCGCGAGCGCGGCGTCTCCAGGCCGATGTCACGCATGGCGTCGCGGAACAGCTCGCGATCCTCGGCCATGTCGATGGCGGCGCGCGAGGCGGCGATCAGTTCGACGTTGTGCTTTTCGAGCACGCCCTCGCGCACCAGATCGAGCGCGGTGTTCAGCGCGGTCTGGCCGCCCATCGTCGGCAGCAGCGCGTCGGGCTGCTCCTTTTCGATGATGCGCGCCACCGTGCGCCAATTCACCGGCTCGATGTAGATGGCATCGGCCATCTCGGGGTCGGTCATGATGGTCGCGGGATTGGAGTTCACCAGAATGACCCGATAGCCTTCCTCGCGCAGCGCCTTGCAGGCCTGCGCCCCGGAATAGTCGAACTCGCACGCCTGGCCGATGACGATGGGGCCCGCGCCGATGATCAGGACGCTCTTGATGTCGGTCCGCTTAGGCAATTCTCTGGCGCTCCTGAAAGACTTATCGCTGCGCCTGGCGCAGCTGGTTCTGCAGCCGTCTGAGCATGATCTGGTTGAATCGTTCGAACAGCGGCTTCATGTCGTGCGGTCCGGGACTGGCCTCGGGGTGACCCTGGAAGCTGAAGGCCGGACGATCCTTGAAGGCAAGTCCCTGCAGCGAACCGTCGAACAGCGACCGATGCGTGGCCTTCACATTGGATGGCAGCGTGGACTCATCCACGGCGAAGCCGTGGTTCTGACTGGTGATCATGACCCGACCGCTTTCCAGATCCTGCACCGGGTGATTCGCGCCATGGTGGCCGAACTTCATCTTGATGGTGCTGGCGCCGGCCGCGAGGCCCATGATCTGATGGCCCAGGCAGATGCCGAACAGCGGGATCTCGGCATCGAGCAGCTCGCGCGTCGCCTTGATCGCATAGTCGCAGGGCTCCGGGTCGCCGGGGCCGTTCGACAGAAATACGCCATCGGGGGCGAGCTGCAGCACCTCGCGCGCGGTCGTCTGCGCGGGTACCACCGTCATGCGGCAGCCCGAATCCGACAGCAGCCTGAGGATATTGCGCTTGACCCCGAAATCGTAGGCGACGACGTGCAGCCGCTGGTGCGCGCGGATGTTCTGCCGGCCGGTGTCCTGCCAGGTATTGCCTTCATTCCACTGGAACGGACGCTTGGTGGAGACGACCTTGGCGAGGTCCATGCCCTTGAGGCCGGGAAATTTGCGCGCCAGTTTGATCGCCGCCTGCTCATCGACCTGCTCGCCGGTGACGATGCAGCCGCTTTGGGCGCCGTGCTCGCGCAGATGCCGGGTCAGCCGGCGGGTGTCGATGCCGGCGATGGCGACGAGCTTGCCGCGGGCGAGAAAGTCAGCGAGCGGTTCGACCATGCGCCAGCTGCTGGCGCGCAGCGGCAGGTCACGGATGACGAGGCCGGCGGCGTAGATCTGCGCCGACTCGAGATCTTCGGCCGTCGTGCCGGTGTTGCCGATGTGCGGATAGGTGAGCGTCACGATCTGACGCGCGTACGAGGGATCGGTGAGGATCTCCTGGTAGCCGGTCAACGCGGTATTGAATACGACTTCGCCGGTGGTGTTGCTAGGTGCGCCAATCGACTGGCCGCGGAAGATGGAACCGTCGGCCAGCGCCAGCACCGCAGGAAGATATGTCATGGTGCGTTCGCGCGCGTGCTGCAGATAAACAAAGCGGGAGGAGTTCTTTTTGGAACATCCTCCCGCCTTGCATGGACTAACCCTCGCGGATTAGAAGTAAATCTTACGGGCCGCCACCCGGTGTGTCCATGCGATTCCAAGACTTTTTTGTGCTCCAAAATGGACTCGGCGGGTACTGTATGAAACTCCCCGACCGCCCCATATTCATGTCCTAACATATTGTTCCTAAAGAATAATATCTCGCATGTCGTAGTGCCCGGGCGCCCGTCCGGCCAACCACGCGGCGGCATCCAGCGCCCCGCGGGCGAAGACGTTCCGGTCCGTGGCGCGGTGCGATAAAACGACTTGCTCTCCTGTTGCGGCAAAGACCACGGTGTGGTCACCGACGATATCGCCGGCGCGCACCACCGCGAAGCCGATGTCGCCCTCTTTGCGCAGCCCGGTCCGCTCGTGCGCCGAGACCGCATCGAATTCCTGGCCACGCGCCTGCGCCACCGCGTGGCCGAGCGCGAGTGCGGTGCCCGAGGGCGCATCCTTCTTCAGTCGATGGTGAGCCTCAATGATCTCCACATCGAAGTTCAGCGGCAAGGTCTGCGCGGCCTGACGCACCAGCTCCAGCAGCAACGTGACCCCCAGACTGGTGTTGGCCGCGATGAGCAGCGCGATGTGGCGTGCCGCGCGCTCGATCTCGGGCTTCAGTTCCGCGGCGAGGCCGGTGGTGCCGATCAGCAGTGGCTTACCGGCGGCCACGCAGGCGGCCAGATTCGAGGCGGTCGCCGGAGACTGTGAGAAGTCGATGGCGCAATCGCACTCGGCGAGCGCCGCGCCCACATCGGCGCTCACGATGACACCCAGCCGCCCGATGCCGGCCAACTCACCGACATCACGCCCGAGGTGCGCGCTGCCGGCGTGCGTCACCGCACCGCTGATCCGCACGGCGGGGCGTTCCTTCGACACCCGCACCAGCGCCTGGCCCATGCGCCCCGTGGCACCGATGAGGAGCACGCGCAAGGTAGCGCTCATGAGTTGACCACCCTATTCGCCATTCGAGAAAAAGCTCTTCACGCCTTCCAAAAAGCCCTTCTGGCGCGGCGCATGCTGCGCGCCACCGCGCAGTGACTCATCGAGCCGCCTGATCAGCTCGCGCTGCTCCGCGGAAAGTTTCACCGGCGTCTCGATCATCACCTTGCAGAACAGGTCGCCGCGCGCACCGCCGCGCACCGGCTTCACGCCCTTGTCGCGCAGCCGGAAGACGCGACCCGATTGGGACTCGGGGGGAATTTTGATGGTGACATCACCATCGAGGGTCGGTACCTCGAGCGTACCGCCCAGCGTCGCCGTCGCAAAGCTGATCGGCACCTCGCAGGAGAGATGTTCGCCCTCGCGCGTGAAGATCTCGTGCTCGCGGACGCGCACCTCGACGTAGAGGTCACCGGCCGGGCCGCCATTGCGGCCGGCCTCGCCCTCGCCCGTCAGACGAATCCGATCACCGGTGTCGACGCCCGCGGGAATCTTCACCGAGAGCTTCTTGGCGCGCCGCACCCGTCCCTGGCCGAGGCAGGTGTCACAGGGATTGCGCACGATGGTGCCGAGGCCGCGGCAGCGCGGACAGGTCTGCTGCAGCTGGAAGAAACCCTGCGAGACGCGCACCTGGCCGTTGCCATCGCAGGTGTCGCAGGTGACCGGCTGGCTGCCCTTGGCCGCCCCGGTACCCTTGCAGGTCGTGCACTCCTCGAGCTTCGGCAATTCCAGTTCGAGGGTGTGGCCAAACACGGCCTGACCCAGCTCCAGTTCGATCTCATAGCGCAGGTCCGCGCCGCGAAACACCTGGGAGCGGCCGCCGCCGCCGCGCCGGCCGCCGCCGAAGATGTCACCGAACACATCGCCGAAGATATCGTTGAAGGCATCGGCCCCGCGCTGACCGGCGCCGCGCTGGTTGGCGGCCTCGAGGCCGGCGTGGCCGTGCTGATCATAGATCGCGCGCTGGCGCGCATCGCCGAGCACCTCGGCGGCTTCCTTGGCTTCCTTGAATTTGTTCTCGGCCTCGTGATCGCCGGGGTTGCGATCCGGATGGAACTTCATCGCCAGGCGGCGATAGGCCTTCTTGATATCTGCCTCGGAGGCCGTCTTCGCGACATCCAGAACTTTATAGTAATCGCGCTTAGACATTCCCGCCCTGCCGAACCCTTAAACACGTCAAAGCCGCCGTGCCCTGGCCCGCCGCTGTCAGCGGTGCAGGCCCGAGCGCGGCGGCATTGGTTCCCGCCCGCTTACGAGGCGCGGCGATCCTTGTCTTTGACCTCTTCGAACTCGGCATCGACCACATCGTCCTTGGGTCCCGCGGTCCCGCCACCGGCCGCGCCGGCACCTGCCGCACCACCCGCCTGCGGGCCTGCGCCGCCCGCGCCACCCTGCTCCTGCGCATAGGCACGCTGCGCGACCGCCGCGGAGGCCTGCGCCAGCGCTTCGGTCTTGCGCGCGATCACATCCTTGTCATCGCCCTTGAGCGCGGTGCGCAGATCCGACAGGGCGGATTCGGCTCCGGCACGCTCCGCCGGCTCGACCTTGTCGCCGAGCTCCTTCAGGGAGTGTTCGACGCTGTGGATCAGCGCATCGGCCTTGTTGCGCGTCTCGACCAGCTCACGGAACTTGCGGTCCTCCTCGGCATGCGCCTCGGCATCGCGCACCATGCGCTTGATCTCATCCTCATTCAGGCCACTGGAGGCCTTGATGACGATCTTCTGTTCCTTGCCCGTCGCCTTGTCCTTGGCGGAGACATTGAGGATGCCGTTGGCATCGATGTCGAAGGACACCTCGATCTGCGGCATGCCGCGCGGCGCTGAAGGAATGTCGGTGAGATCGAACTTGCCCAACGACTTGTTGTCCCCGGCCCGATCGCGCTCGCCCTGCAGCACGTGGATGGTCACGGCCGTCTGACTGTCGTCGGCGGTGGAGAAAGTCTGCGCGGCGCGCGTCGGAATCGTCGTGTTCTTCTCGATCAGCTTGGTCATGATTCCGCCCAGGGTCTCGATTCCCAGCGACAGCGGCGTCACGTCCAGCAGCAGCACATCCTTGACCTCACCGGCGAGCACGCCACCCTGGATGGCCGCGCCCACGGCGACCGCCTCATCCGGGTTCACGTCCTTGCGCGGCTCCTTGCCGAAGAAGTCCTTGACGTACTTCTGCACCAGCGGCATGCGCGTCTGGCCACCCACGAGGATGACCTCGGCCACATCGGCGGCCGAAAGACCGGCATCCTTCAGGGCCACGCGGCACGGATCCACCGTCTTCTTCACCAGGTCCTCGACCAGGGACTCGAGCTTCGCCCGCGTCAGCTTGATGTTCAGGTGTTTCGGACCCGAAGCATCGGCCGTGATGTACGGCAGATTCACATCGCTCTGCTGCGTCGAGGACAGTTCGATCTTGGCTTTCTCCGCGGCTTCCTTCAGGCGCTGCATGGCCAGAGGGTCCTTGCGCACGTCCACGCCGGACTCCTTCAGGAACTCCTCGCCCAGGAAATTGATGACCCGCAGGTCGAAATCCTCACCGCCCAGGAAGGTGTCGCCGTTGGTCGAGAGCACTTCGAACTGGCGCTCGCCGTCGACTTCCGCGATCTCGATGATGGACACGTCGAAGGTGCCGCCGCCGAGGTCGTACACCGCGATCTTGCGGTCACCGCCGGACTTGTCCAGGCCGTAGGCCAGGGCTGCCGCGGTCGGCTCGTTGATGATGCGCTTCACGTCCAGACCCGCGATGCGACCCGCATCCTTGGTGGCCTGGCGCTGACTGTCATTGAAGTACGCCGGGACGGTGATGACGGCCTCGGTGACCGGCTCGCCCAGGTAATCCTCGGCGGTCTTCTTCATCTTCATGAGCACGCGCGCGGACACTTCCGGCGGCGCCATCGGCTTGCCCTGCACCTCGACCCAGGCATCGCCATTGTCGGCTTTGACGATCTTGTAAGGCACCATCTTCACATCGCGCTGCACGACCTCATCGCCGAACTTGCGGCCGATCAGGCGCTTCACCGCGAACAGGGTGTTCTGCGGGTTGGTGACCGCCTGGCGCTTGGCCGGCTGACCCACGATGACCTCGCCGTCCTTGGTGAAGGCAACGACCGAGGGCGTGGTCCGATCCCCTTCCGCGTTCTCGATGACGCGAGGTTTGCCACCTTCCATGATCGCCACGCACGAGTTGGTCGTGCCCAGGTCAATGCCAATGATCTTAGCCATGTACTTACTCCGAAAATTCTCTTTTAGGTCCGTCCCGCAGTGCACTTTGTGGGTGCAATGCGCGCCGATTCAAGGCCTGTTCAACTCGGCGCCCGCGCCACGATCACCCGCGCCGGACGCAACAGTCTGCCACCCAGCTCAAAGCCCGACTGGACCACCTGCAGCACCGCATTGGGTTCCGCCGTGGTCGAATCCTGGGCCATGACCGCCTCATGCCGCGCCGGGTCGAAGGGCTCACCCGATGGATTGATCTCGCGAATGTTCAGCTTCTCGAAGGCTTTGAGCAAAAGCTTCAGGGTCGCCTCCTGGCCGGCCACCAGACTTCTGGCATCGGCGCGCGCGGCGTTGCTGACGGCACCCTGCAGGCTGTCGAGGACCGGCAGCAGTTCGACGGCGAATTTCTCCAGGCCGTAGCGACTGGCGTTTTCCACATCGCGCTGCGAGCGCTTGCGGACGTTCTCAATTTCCGCGACCGCCCGCAGATACTGGTCTTTGTTCGCGCCGGCCTGCTGCTGAGCTTCCGCCAAAGCCTGCTGCAACTGGGCCACGTCCGAATCCCCGGAGTTACCGTTCACCGGCTGCGCCCCATCCGGCTCGGAAGCCTCTGCCCCAGTCATCTCATCCTCCAAAAACAATAAGTTATGCACCAAGTCGATACGGTGCGGCTGAGCGCCAAGTGGCGCAGATTAGCTGATTCCTGTGGGCGAACGCCGGGAATTCAAGGCAGCGCCGAGCAATTTCGCCGTGACATCCACGATGGGAATGACCCGCTCGTAGGCCATGCGCATCGGGCCGATGACCCCGAGCACTCCGACCACCTGGTCCCCGAGCGAGTACGGCGCGGTCACCAGGCTGTAGTCGTCCAGGACCTGGTAGCCGGACTCATGGCCGATGAAGATCTGCACACCCTGGGCCTTGAGGCTGTGATCGAGCAAGTGCAGGAAGTCGCGGCGCTCGTTGAAGGCCTCGAACAGCTTCTTGAGCTTCTCGACGCTGGAGAGCTCACCGACCCCCATGAGGTTGGTTTCCCCGGCGATGACATAGTCCCTGCGCTCCGGCACCGCATCGCCGACATTGAACACCTGCTGCGCCATGGTGATGGCATCGAGCATGATCTGGTTCATGTGTTCGCGCGTCTCGCGCATCTGCCGCAGGATTTCCTGGCGCACCTCGCTGGGCGAGCGGCCCACGAAATGCTGATTGAGGAAGTTGGCGGCGCGCCGCAGCTCCTCGAGCTGGAAACTGCGCTCGAGCTGGATGATCCGGTTCTGCACCTCGCTGTTGTTGAGCACCAGCACCGCCAGCACGCGATTCTCGGACAGACCGAGGAACTCGATATGAGTGATCGAGGCCTGCTGCGCGCTCGGCAGCGTCACCACGCCGGCCAGCTGCGTGACGCTGGACAACAGCTGCGAGGCGGTGGCGACCAGCGCCTTGGAGTCGTGCCCGCCATCGAGCTGGCGGCGAAACTCGGTCACCGAGTTCGGGTCGAGCGGCTGTACCCGCAGCAGCGTATCGACGAAAAAGCGATACCCCTTGTCGGTGGGCACGCGCCCGGCGGAGGTATGGGGCGAGGCGACAAAACCGAGTTCCTCGAGGTCCGCCATGACATTGCGGATGGTCGCGGAGCTGAGATTCAGCCCGCTGTCGCGCGAGAGGCTGCGCGAGCCCACCGGCTGCCCGTCGCGGATATAGCTCTCCACCAATATCCGCAGCAGGCGCTGGGCGCGCTCATTGAGTGTCTCGTCGCGGACGTCTGAGGACATACTTGGAGCCAAGCTAACGACCGCGATGCGGGCCGTCAAGCAAGCTGATATCCGCTGATTCAACAATTGTCGGGGATGGCGCCCTTGGGCCACGCCCGGGCCCATGCTACAAAGGCCGAATGACACCCTCCATACGCGTGTGCGCGCTGATGGGCCGCTTTGCCGACACTCGGGTGGCCGAGTCGGTCGCACTGCTGCTGCCGCACCTGATCGCGCGCGGGGTCAGCGTCCTGGCCTACGAAAGTCTGGGCGACATCGCCGGCGCCGCCGCGGTCAAAGTGGTCGCGGAAAGCGAGCTCGCCGCCCGCGCCGACCTGATCATTGCGATCGGCGGGGATGGCACCCTGCTGTATGCCGCGCGGCTGTCCACGGCGCGCCGGATCCCGCTGCTGGGCATCAACCGTGGACGCCTGGGCTTCCTGACCGACGTCTTGCCGCAGGATCTGCTGGCCTGCGTGGACGCCGCCCTGGATGGGGGCTGCGAGGTCGACCGACGGCCCCTGCTGTCCACTTCGCTGGTGACCGGAGAGATCAGCACGACCACCGGACTGGCCCTCAACGATATCGTGGTGCAGAAGCTCGCGACCGGCAGCATGATGGACTTCGAAACCTGGATCGACGGTCGATATGTCAATACCCATGCCGGCGATGGCATCGTCATCGCCAGTGCGACCGGTTCGACCGCTTATGCGCTCTCCTGCGGCGGTCCGATCGTCGATCCGCACCTGGAGGTGCTGGTCATCGCGCCGATCTGCCCGCACACGCTCTCGGACCGGCCCATCGTCGTCTCCTCGCGCGCCAGCATCGAAATCCGCCTGCTCGAGCGCCCGGAGAGCCGCGCGCAGGTGGTCTGCGACGGCTTCGTCGTCGGCGACGCACATCCCTGCGACCGGGTACAGATCCGCCAGTCCAGCGACGAGGTGACCCTGCTGCATCCGCCGGGCTACGATTACTTCCGCCTGCTGCGCTCGAAGCTGCATTGGGGCCGCGGCAGCACTGACCGCTCGCGCTAGCACGCCATGCTCACCTACCTGCATATCCTCGACTTCGCGATCATCGATACGCTGGAACTGGACGTGCGCGCGGGACTCACCGTGCTCACCGGCGAGACCGGCGCGGGCAAGTCCATCCTGGTCGATGCGCTGCAGCTCATCGCCGGCGGCCGCGCCGGCGCCGAAGTGGTTCGCCACGGCGCGCAGCGCGCGGAGGTCACCGCGACCTTCGAGCTCGCGCAGGCCCCGCGCGAGCTGAAGAGCTGGCTCGAGGATCAGTCGATCAGCATCGAACAGGAACTGTCAGTGCGGCGCGTCGTGACCGCCGACGGTCGCTCGCGCGCCTACCTGAATGGTCAATCGGTGACGGTGCAGCAGCTGCGCGAGGCGGGCAACATTCTGCTCGACATTCATGGCCAGCACGAATTCCAGACGCTCACGCGCAGTGCGGGCCAACGCGATCTGCTCGATGGCTACGGCCGTCACGAGGCGGTCGCCGGGGAGGTCGAGATCGCGCAGCGGGTGTGGCTGAAGCTGTTGAATGCCGCGCTGGAACTGGAGACCAAGGCCCGTGACCGTGACGCGCGCCTGTCGCTGCTGCGCTATCAGGCGCAGGAGCTGAGCGCGCTGGGGCTCAACGAGGGTGAGTTCACGGCCCTGACCGAGGAGGCGAGTCGCATGGCCAACCGCGGCCGCATCACGCAGTCCGTGCAGGGTGCCCTGGGTCACCTTTACGAGGAGGACGCCGGCAGTGCCCATGCGGCGGTATCGCGCGCCCTGCAGCAGCTGAAGAACGTAGCGGCGCTCGATCCGGGTATCGCGGCGGTGGTGCCGCTGGTCGACAGCGCGGCCATCCAGATCCGCGAGGCCGCCCGTGAAATGCAGCACTATCTGGATTCGCAGGATTTCGACGCGGCCCGCCAGGACCAGGTCCAGCGGCGGCTGTCGGCCATCGAGGAACTCGCGCGCAAGAATCGCATTCCACCGGCGCAGCTGCACGAGCGCGCGGCCGAACTGGCGAGCGAGCTCGTGTCGCTGGAGTCCGCGGAAACCGATCTGGCCTCGGTGCGCGCGGATCTGGCGGCAGCCCTGGAGCGCTATCGCGAACAGGCGCGCCTGCTGTCGGCGCGGCGCGCGACCGCCGCCCGGGCGCTGGCGAAGACCGTCACGAACCATATGCAGCAGCTGGGCATGACCGGTGGCCGGTTCCAGATCGACGTGACCCCGCTGGAGTCGACCGAACCCCAGCCGCACGGCGTCGACCAGATCGAATTCAGGGTGACCGCGAATCCGGGCCAGCCGCTGCGCGCCTTGTCCAAAGTGGCCTCGGGCGGGGAACTGGCCCGACTGTCCCTCGCCGTGCAGGTCGCCTGCTCCGGGCGCGACTCGC
>Ga0210385_10001419_pt1 | contig 14906 bp, 13 predicted proteins | sample IncBWH26OmetaG_FD_160107 | JGI IMG/M metagenome (GOLD analysis project Ga0210385, IMG submission 160107) | Forest soil microbial communities from Barre Woods Harvard Forest LTER site, Petersham, Massachusetts, United States - Inc-BW-H-26-O ...
CTAGAGCGCGGTCAGTAGCTTCGCCAACTTCGCGATCGACCTCCGCTTCCAGAGCGTTGAGTTCGCTTTCCTCGATGATGCCTTCGCGTACCAGAAAGAGGCCGTACTTCGGCAGGGGGTCGCGACGAGATTCTTGTTCGCGCTCAGTTTCGCAACGGTAGAGTTTTTCGTCGTCGGAAAGAGAATGCGAATAGGGACGGATGACGTGCGAATGAATCAACGCCGGGCCTTTGCGCGCACGGCAATGCTCCACGGAGCGTTTCATGGCTGCATAGCTTTCCAGCGGCTCGGTGCCGTCGCACTCTTCGATAAGCATGTGCGGATAATTCGCGAGCAGCTTGGAAATATTGCCGCCGGGGGTTTGACGCTCGACCGGGACGGAAATCGCGTAGCCGTTATCTTCAATGTGAAACAGAACCGGGAGGCTTTCCATGCTGGCAGTGTTTAGAGCTTCGTAAAATTCACCTTCACTCGTGGTGCCATCCCCGGCCGAGACGTACATCACATCATCGGGTTTGTACGTCACCGTGTCGCCAAGCGAACTCTTGCGAGCTTGCTCGAACGCTTTCGGAAATTTCTTGTAGTACAGCGAAGCTTCGGCGGAACCTACGGCATGGAGGAATTGTGTGCCGGTGGGTGAAGAACGCGAAACGACATTAAGCTTCTGATTGCCCCAGTGCGAGGGCATCTGGCGCCCGCCGGATGCAGGATCGTCTTTGGCGCCCACACCTTCCAGCATCATTTCATACGGGGTAACCCCGAGCGCGAGCATAAGAGCGCGATCGCGATAGTGCGGGAAAAACCAGTCGTAAGCCGGCTTTAAGACCAAACCAGCGGCAACCAAAGCCGCTTCGTGGCCGGCGCCGCTGATCTGGAAATAAATCTTATTTTGGCGTTTGAGCTGGATCTCGCGATCGTCCAGGCGCCTCGAAAGAAACATCAGGCGATAAATACGGATTAGCGTCTCACGATCGAGCCCTTGATATTTCGAAGCGTCAAACTGAGAGGTTTTCGTTTTGGTTTGTGTCGTCACGCGTTTAGCTTTAGCCCAGAATTCGCGGAGATTTTCGGCCAGGCTGCATTATATCGAATTGAAGGCTACGCGGACAAAATTAGCATCGATTGACGGCGGGTAGATCATGGTGGCGGCTAAGGGCGGCTTCCAGTGCGGTCAAACTGCAAAGCCCCGCGAGAACCACCGTGTGCAGTCACTCCCTTTTCTGGGACAAAGCCGCCAACCCTAATGAATCTATGCAGCTCGCAGGATAAGCTTCTTCATCAGAATCTCAATCCAGCAAAAGCTGTAGGTTTGTTTTGATTTCGACCAGTGGCGCGCGTTTTTTCGAAAACTCGAATCACGTGCTAAGTTCCGAATTTTCTTTAATCAGCGAGAGCTCGCAAAACGGAAACCAGTTCGATTCACGAGGCGTCTAATCAAGTAGCAGACGAAAATGAGTTGAAGGGTAGTAGCTGCTAGAAAGAAGGCTAGTATGAGTCACATTTCATCGATAAATCATTCGGGTGGACTTGATAAACACCCAGGAACGACTGATAACGGGCTCGAAATACATCCTGAAAGCCATCACCCAACCCTGGACGAAATACAACTGCGGGCTATACGGATTCACTCGCAGCACGGCGGCGTTTGTGGTGGATACAATCTGGACGACTGGTTCGAGGCGGAACACGAATTAGAAGACGAGAATCAGCGATCGGCGAAAACAGAACGCGTGCAATAGTTGCCGGGGAAAATTTAGCCGGCTCGGTGATTACGTGCAGGCCGCAAATGATTTTTTAGATTACTGCACGTGAGCGTCGAAGACTCCAGTTTCCACCTGGCCCGCGCGCTTGACCTGCACAAAAATTCGGTAATCTCCCGGCTTCGGGAAGCCGTAGGGGAAACTTACCTCGGCCGGTAACGTTTCGTTCTTTGGCGTCATCGCCATTCCCTGCATCGAGGGCGTATCACCGAGCAATCCGGCTTGCGCCATTTCGAGTGATGCCATCGGCACCGAGCCTGCGGGATGGACATGGGCGAATACACTCAAATCCGAGCGCACAAATTCCGCGTGGCCCGCCATGCCCATGTACGGTTCCAAATCTTGGACAGGTTTTCCGTCTTTGCCTTGCACGCTGAACTTGAAATCCATCGCGCTGTTGGCCTTTAGCGCGCCGGGATCACGCTCCCAAATCATCCGCCCGCCGCCAGGAAGTTGCGAAACCAGCTGGTCTTGTTGGGACGCAATCGCTTCGCCGGACCAGCTCGAGTCATCGCCGGTCAGAGCACCGCCATTAATTTGCGGCAGATCTACAGTTCCGACGAGCGTCCACGGAAATCCTCGCGCATCCACCACATCGGCAAAAACCTGGTAGTGGCCCGCCGGCATCGCAGGCAAATCATCCGCAAACGCGCCGCCCTGCAGAAGAGTTGGATGAAGATGCCACATGCGATTCATTCCCGGCAATTCGATCAGGAACAGGTGCATTAAATGGTTGTGGTCAGGAATCACTTCGCCCATATTAATTTTCGCCGACCATGTAGGGTTTTCGCTCTTCGCGCGAATTACGAGACGGTTACCGTTTTCCAGCGTGGTCTCCGCCGTGGGCGGCTTGTAGAAAGCTACGCGGTTTTTGTAGTTGCTATCCTCCGCGCCCCACCAAGCTTTGCCAAGGTAAACAAGTCCCAGCACCAAAATAATCGTGACTGCAATGGCGATTTTGGCGCGACGAGCACTTGCGGGTCCCGGCGTTTCGCCGCGCTCTAAGCTCGCTTCGCGCGCGCCCGCGCCGACTATCGAAATCACTCCAATTCCCAGGATCAGCATCAGCACAATCATCAATCCAGCGAGCGGCCTCTGCATTGGGTAGGTGCGCTGTGCAAACGAAGCCACCGGAACGGACAGCTCCCCTTTGCCTTTCGCACCATCCACGGTGATACGCACCTGCAAGGCGCCGGATTCCATCAGCCAAAGACTGCCGGTGAAAAATTGCGGATCGTCCTTGGAACGCGCGGCGAAATCGGGGGTAGGCGGGAAAGTCGAGCCGGGTCCGCTCAGCCTGAGCGGAACAATTTGTATTGCGTTCACGTCGCCGGTTTGGCTGCGCACTTCGATTTCGGCGACACCGGGAACCACCTGCGGGACTCGCACGGTGACAAACAGGTGATAAGGGCCCGCATCACCCTCGTAATAAACGTCCGCGCTGCCTACATGCGCGAGCGCAGGAATTGCAACCGCGAGCAAAAGAATGCCAAGCAGAGCGCTCTGACGCCGGAATTCTTTCATCGGCGGATTCGCCGCATCCATTCACCCCAGGCTATGCCGAGACGCACCATCAGAATCGACACGCACAGCGCAACCAGCATACGGATCCAGAATTGCGCGGGAGCATGCTCGGTGGGAATGTAAATGTTGCGAACCCACGGGGAGGTTGACGGAATGAAATAGGGATAATTGGTAGTCTGGAAGATTCGATTTCGCGAAGCAGGAGACATCAGGAAATTTGCAAATGGCCACTGCACCGCGACGAAGCTCACCAGAAAAGCTGCTCCCAATGTGACGGCTTGTTTCCAGCGGCTCCAATCGGCGGTGCGCCGCCGTAACAGGTCAAAGATAATCGCTGGAATAATCAACAGGACCGGAAAATCCGGCGGAACGAGATGCGTGATGTGCTGATACACGGGGCCCAGTTTGGGTTCCGCAGGGACCAGTGGAAACCCCCAGACGAAAAACAAGTGCAACGCAGTGAACATCGCCGTCATGATGGTGGCAGCCCAACGATTTTTTGCGACCCATGCCACAGTGGCGACCCAAATCGGCGCGGTAATCATTATCACCAAGTAAAACCTCGCGCTGTGCATGAATACACGGTTGGTGAACTCTTGAGCGATTCCGACCGTCATCCCCATTAGAAAAACGACGGTGACGAATAAAATGCGCTCGAGCCTCTGGCGGTAAATGCCTTCGGCGCGATTCATTTCTGCCAAGACCATCACCAGCAAGCCAAATCTGATTCCGATCATTCCCAAGGCTAACAAGACGTGGGGCGGGCTCAGAATTTTTACGTCCAGGCCGTAGGAGTTGTGCCACCAATTGTCGAACGGTGCCGAAGCGATCATAGCCACAGCCCCCCAAGCGCATATAAACGCGCCCAGCGGCCCGCGGAAGCCCCACATCGAAATCGAAACGTCGAAGAGCGGCGAGTCTTTGCGGAAGGTGGTGTAAAGTATCAAATAGCCGCAGGAAATTCCGGCCAGCACGCCGGACAAATAAATGAGCATGTGCGCGGCAGTCCAGAAAGAGTCGCGGCCAATGCTTTCGTGCCAGGAAATGTCCCAGGCGCTTCCGAGCACACAGGAAACCACAGACGCGAGGCAGCACCAGATGTACCAGGGGATCGATGCGGTGGCCGCGTCAGCGCGCTCGGCGGATCGAGCATGAACCTGCTCGATCGAAATTGTTCCTGCCATCTATGTATCTCCGATGCGTCTAGTTTACACCTAGAAGGACTCATGCAAAGTTACTGAAACACCCGGGCTCGATTAAAAATCAAACTTGGATAGGAAGGAACTCGCGCACTTCGAGGGAACGCTTTTCGTGCGGTTTCAAGAGGCTTTCTCTTGGGCGTAGACCAGGTACTCCGCGTACGGGCCTTTGAAGTCCTCCACCTTGCCGCCGGCTACAAAATGCCAGATGCGCGTGGCGACTTCATCAATCACGTCGTAGTCGTGGGTGACGAGCAAAACTGTGCCGTCGTACTTTTGCAGCGCGATATTTAGCGCGTTGATGGACTCCAAATCCAAATGGTTCGTCGGCTCGTCCAGCACCAGCACATTCGGCCTCTGCAGCATCAATCGGCAAAAAATCAAGCGCGCCGATTCGCCTCCCGATAGTGCCTTCGTGGGCTTCAGTGCGTCGTCGCCACTGAAGAGCATCTGCCCCAGGACGCCGCGTAGCTCCTCTTGGGTGGCCTGCGGCTTGAACTGGTGCAGCCAATCCACCACGGTGGTGCCTTTCACGATGGAATCGCTGTGGTCCTGCGCAAAATATCCGGCAGCTACATTGTGGCCCCAGACCACGGTGCCGCCATCCACCGGGAATTGCCGGTCCACATCGTCGATATATCCTGTCGCGTTGCGCACGAGCGACTTCAGCAGGGTGGTCTTGCCCGCGCCGTTGCGCCCGGTTAGCGCTATTTTTTCCCCGCGCGCCACGCTAGCGGAGAACGGCAGTAATACCTTCACGCCATCATAGGATTTTGCGATGCTCTTGATTTCCAGCGGATGCCGGCCGGAATGCTGATCCATCTGAAAACGAATGTAGGGCCGCGCGATATTCGACCGCGCCAACTCCGTGGTCTGCAAGCGCTCCACTTCCTTCTTCCGCGAAGTCGCCTGCGCCGAACGCGTACCCGCCGAAAACCGCGCGATGAAGTCATTCAATTGCTGGATTTTCTTTTCGCGTTGAGCGTTTTCGGACTCGATGCGCGAGCGGATCGACGTCTTGGCGACGACCATATCGTCGTACCCGCCGTTGTACATAATCACGGTTTGGTAGTCGATGTCCGCGGTATGAGTGCAAACGCTGTTCAGAAAATGGCGGTCGTGCGAAATCACGATCAGCACGCCTTCGTACTCGCACAAATAATCCTGCAGCCAGTGCACCGAGTCCAAGTCCAAGTGGTTGGTGGGCTCGTCCAGCAGCAACGCCGGCGGATTACCGAACAAAGCCTGGGCCAAAAGCACGCGTACTTTCTGTCCGCCTTGCAGCTCGCCCATTTTTCGCTCGTGCAAAGTATCGTCCACATCCAAACCGTCGAGCAAAACTCCCGCGTCCGCTTCCGCCGTGTAGCCGCCCTCTTCGCCGACGATTCCTTCGAGTTCAGCCAGGCGCATACCGTCTTTGTCAGTCAATTGCTCGTGCGGTTTTGCGTAGAGAGCATCCCGTTCCTGCAACGCTTTCCACAGCGCTTTGTTTCCCATGATCACCGTATCGATCACGCGAAATTCATCGAACGCAAACTGATCCTGGCTCAAAATTCCCAATTTCTTCGGGCGCGTAACGTCACCCTTGGAAGGCTCAATCTCGCCAGTCAGGATCTTCATGAGCGTGGATTTCCCGGCACCGTTCGGGCCGCTGATGGCGTAGCGCCGCCCGGTGAGGAACGCGCAGGTAACGTCCTCAAACAGTATTCGAGGACCGAAGCGCATCGAGATGTTGTTAACGGAGAGCAAAGGAGATTAATTGTACCACACTGGCCGCGCTGTCCTGATTCACTCACGTCGAGATCCGTAACTCATTCAGACTGTGCGGTGTAGGAGCGAGCTCCTGGCTTGTGCACCGAAGGGTACCCGGCATCATTTGATTGCAAACTGCGGCGAAGCAGAAATTCTGAGACTTTCGAACCGCTTGATTCGTATACGAAGCAGCGCTCGCTACGGTCCGGCCTAAGCAAGGTTCTGACGAGAATAAGCGCTCGGTAGGGGGCGACGATGAAGCTTAAAACACTCTATCTTATCCTGTGCGTTATCGGAGCCGTGCTGCCTTACTGGCAGTTTGTTCCCTGGGTCTCGCAGAACGGGCTAAGCATGCCGCTGTTCTTCCATCAGCTATTTGCCAATCGCATCAGCGCAATTTTTGGTATGGATGTTCTCGTTTCCGCCGCAGTACTAGTGGTTTTTATGCGAAGTGAAAGTTCCCGGTTGCGCATCGCCGGCCGGTGGCTGACGATCGCCGCGCTGTTACTCGTGGGCGTTTCTCTCGCTTTTCCGATGTTTCTTTACATGCGCGAATGCAACCTCGAGCAGACTGAAGGCGCCGTTAAGTTTGAATCCGCGGGGGACACTCCGCAGCTATCTAAACCGATCTAAACTCCTTACCGAACTTTACTTAATACAACTTCCCGCTAAGCCTACAGGAAACATCGTATGGAGCTTCTTCCCGCGGACAGGCAGACTAAAACACGTTGTGCTGGGTTTATAAAAATAAATCTCGGGGACCAAAACGACCATGCAGGCACCATATCAAATCTTCAAAAAACTTTCGGATAACAGATTTGTTTGGGTTGAAAACGTTGAGGAACTTCAAGAAGCCCGCGGACGCCTCGCGAATCTTTGCGCAAGCTCCGATGTCGATTATATTCTTTTCGATCCCCGGACAAGAGCTGTAGTCACCCGTCAATCTCAAAGTGCCGTGATCGCGTAAACCACCTGTCCGTAAAAGGCCGCGACTTTCCATTCTTCGTACGTGTGTCTCTTCAGGAGATAAAGTCCGGCTATCGAGAATCTCCTTGATCCGCGTCATACACGTACTGAATATAGACTTGCGGACCCGAGCCCTTTCCGCTGTAGACGCTGGCATCGATACGCACGGTCTCATAAAGCTGCTGCCCGTTGGGCGCTAGTTCAAAAGTCCGTGAAAATTTGCCTCGTGAAGTTTTCTCTTCGCTTATGAGGCTTTTTCCGTCCCACTTGGCGTCGATCTCCTGATAGGAATCGTCTTTGGATTTCTCCGTTTTGCGCCCATCTGTAAAGAAAACGCGCTTGCGCGCCATATCGTCGGTTAGATCTACTTCCCCGCCTTTCGGGTCTTTCTGCGCGATGTTCAAACCCTCCGGAGGATCGGTCAATTCCCGCAGAATCCCACGGTCGCTATCGCTCACCTGGTTCGCTCCGCTTTGGCGTCCGCCGCCACCCATTCCGCCGCCATTGCCACTGCCTCCGCCGGGATAAGGACTAGGACTGCCCGGCCCTGACATACGAGGATTTCCGCTTCGTCCGGCGCTGTTCTGGCTCTTGGCTTGGGCCTGCTCCAGCTTCTTCCGGCCGTCGTCACTGTTGTCGATATTAAGTCTCCAGGCCCCAACAATACTGGTTCGCGGCGGCAGAGGGTTGCTGCGGACTCCATCAGCCGAGTGTGTAATCGGCGGCGGCTCAAGCGGTGGTGTTTGCGGCGGCGTCGCTGGAAGCGGTCCCTGCGTTTCCTGGGCTCGCAGCATCCCGGGAGCGGCCAACCCGAACACACAAAGAAAACCGGACACGATCACGATTCTACGAAAGTTACGGCTCATGTATTCCTCGCAATGCAAATATTGGCGCTCTACCCGAGACATCTTGCCATATAGTATTTTTCGATGCTGGAAGTTCCCGACAAGATGTCACCCTCCTCCGCAAGATGGTTTAGATGCCGATAGTCGTTCCCGCAAACCAGCAGTAGTTACTGCCAGGGTTCCAGCACATCCGCGAGTCAGAGGCACTGCTTAAAGCGCTATGCTATAGTTTTCGAGTGAATTGTAATTGTAGAATCCACACAGCCCCGAGAGTCAGCGGCCCTCATGCTACCCCGTAAGCGCGCGAGACTGGCATTGGCCTTAGCCCTATCCCTGGTTTTGATCGGTATTTTGGCGGCCGCCATTACCATGGAGCGCCTTTCCAACAGCGCAAAGTGGGTAAACCACTCTTATCAGGTGGAGCTGGCCATCAGCAATATTGAATTTGTGCTTTCCGAAGCTGCCCGCGCGCGGCTGAACTACGTGAATTCCGGCGATGAATCATTCGCAAGTATGTTTGAGTCCAAATACGACCAAACCAAAAAAGATGTGCAGAACGTTCGACATCTAACAAGCGACAACCCCACGCAGCAGATACTCTGCGACCAGCTTGATAAACTTGCGAACCGCCGATTGGAGATTTTGAGAGAAGGCATCAACTTGCGCAAGTCCGGGCAACCGGACGACGCCAGACAGGCCGTGCTGAGCCGCGATAACGTCGCGGTGGCCACCGAAATTGATCAGGTTATGCAGAAGATGGAGCAAGGTGAGAACGACCTGCTACAACAACGCAAACGGCTCTCAAACACTCTCTTCGTCAGCTTCTTGATTATTTTGGCCACAGCATTCGCGGTTGCTGTGGCCTTTTTCTGGATCCAGTACCAGTTGCTCCTGGCGGAACTTTCGGCACGCGAGCAAGCTGAGGCTAGCGCGCATCGGTTAAGCGCTCGTGTTCTGCGTCTTCAGGACGAAGAACGTAGGCGGCTTTCGCGGGAGCTCCACGACGGATTGGGACAGAACCTGGTGGCGGCGAAACTTTCCCTATCCAACTTGGCGAATATGAATCCGGATGACAGCCTGTTGAACGAATGCTTGAAATCGATCGATGAGTCGCTGGCGGAAGCGCGCACGATTTCTTATTTGCTGCACCCACCGCTGCTGGACGATATCGGAATCGCTTCCGCAGCTCGTTGGTATTTGGAAGGCTTCTCAAAACGCAGTGGAATTGAGGTTTCCGCGGATATTCCCGACTACTCCGAGCGCATGCCCCACGCGGTGGAGCTGGTCTTGTTTCGAGTGTTGCAGGAATCGCTAACTAATATCCACCGGCATGCTAAGAGTTCCCGGGCGGACGTTTCGCTGCGCGTCGCAAAAAACCGTGCCGTGCTCCGCGTACGCGACTACGGCCCAGGAATTGCGAGCGCGACGCTGGATCATTTCATAAAGGATGGAACACATGTGGGAGTGGGCTTGGCGGGAATGCAAGAGCGCGTGAGAGAACAAGGCGGAATATTTGAAATTCGATCTAACGAATCTGGGACCACGATCGAGGTAAACATGCCTCTGTCGGATGTGACGCGCGCAACCGAGGAGCAAGCTCCTACCGCAAGCAATTGAGCCGGTCCGGATCGAGAAGGTTAGGCGTGGGTATTAACTGCGGCAGAAACTGACGGCGCGCCGGACGCAAAGGATTTCTTCGCGTCTGGCGCGCCAGAAGGTTTTTATGCAGCTAAAGCGAGGCAATGCCACTTCCCGCCGATAGCCTTCAGTTGGTGCACCCGGCCATCGTCAGCATGCAGGAAATAGGTTCCGTCCGGGAACCGCTGCGCGTGCGCTGATCGCACGGAGCACTTTGCCCAGCGCGTCGGCTTCAGTCCACGGCCGTATTGCGAAGTCTCCGGAACGATGTCGATACCGAACTCCACCTTATACTCAACACCAGTTGCTTGTGCGGGAACTAGGCGTCCCCTGCCTTTCACTTTTTCGCTCATAGTTTGGTTTGATGCGAGAAATAACCGCAGGTTGCACGTCTTTACCCGGACATAGTACTCCATCCCAGCCAAACTTTCAAGCCCTTAATGAGCGGTGGGACCTATCTCATAAGATTATGATATATAATGGTTTATACGAGGACGATCTCCAATTATAGGCCTAGCAACAGCTAATCGGAGTCGAGTACTAGATTTACAGTATTTTTGACCGGGAATCACTTGATTGGCCGCGATTTGCAGGCTTTCCAATGGTTTTCCACAGGATGGACAGTCCAAGATTATCCCGAGTCCAGTTTAAGACCGCCTCCGAGGCAAGCCGAAGCCTCGCTTTAACATACTACCGTCGTCGTACTGAGATATCACCGGTTAAGTTCGGACCGCGTTTTGTCAACTCAGGGTCTCAAAAAGTTGGTCCGTCTCGCGAAAGTTGGGGTCGGAGTGACGGACGATTTTCGGTTGTAACGACTTAAAGGGTGCCTCGGTGGGAATTCGGTCTAGCCAGCGCTGAAGCGAGAGTTTTTCGTGGTCCGAGAAGTTCAGGCGCACGATAAGACGAACTTTTCCGCCGGCGTTTTGCTCGTCGTCCGTGGCGGAAGACTCGCCTTTCTTTGCGGATGACTTTTTCTTCGCGGAGTGCTTCCTTTCAGCATCGTGATCCTTTGCTGAGGACGCATGCTTCCCGTGAGCGGGCTTGGCGGAACTTTTTGGGGATTCCTTTTTGGCGCCGGAACCTTCGGCATCTGCTTCTGCGCTTTCTTTCGTGCTTTCGCTCGCTTCCTCGCCAAGTTGCTCGCGCTCGAACTTGATGGCTAATTTGTCGCCGAGACGAAAACCTTGCTTCCAACTCTCCACTTTATGACGAGCTTGCTGAACGGCTTCCTCGTCTTCACCGAAATCAAAAATCAAGTATGAACTAGGCATACTTCTTCTATAGCGGCAGGCTGCCCCGCGTGTCAAGCGGCATCCACGTCGAGCGATAACGAAGGAACGGCGAGCGAACAACGTGGAAGCCTGGCAAAGAAAGAATGCTAGAATGCAGGTGAAATTAAAAGGCGATGGAGTTCGCCTGAACCGTCCGCACTCGGACTGATGACTCCTGGCCGCCGCCCGGCGCCAGGAGTTTTTTGTTGAACGGAGCGGCGCGCAGAGGAAGGAGAAACTGTGCGCATTACACTGCTAATCGTTTTCGGCGCTTTGGGAACGCTGGCACGCTATGGGCTGCAAGGCTTGGTGCAAGGGCGCGCCGGTTCCAGTTTCCCCGCCGGAACCCTGGTCGTAAATTTGCTTGGATGTTTTCTGCTCGGCGGTATCGCTGAGTATGCCATGAGGCATTTATCTGTCCCCCCCGAATGGCGCATCGGAATGACCGTAGGTTTTCTGGGCGCTTTCACTACATTTTCCACTTTTACGTTCGAAGCGGTCCGATTGATGCAGGATGGAGAGTGGTGGCGCGGGTGGACTTATATTCTGGCGAGCGTGGTGGGAGGAATGCTGGCGATCGTACTTGGTATGCGTTTGGCAGACCGGATTTAGGAGGGAGCATGGAACACGAACGTTTTGAGGGCGAAAGAACGCTCATGCGCATTCATATCGGCGAGTCGGACCGCTGGCATGGCAAACCGCTGTACGACGCGATTGTGGAATTGCTGCGCGCGGAAAAGTTCAGCGGCGCTACCGTGTTGCGAGGGGTGGGCGGCTTTGGTTCTTCGAGCATTTATCACACCGACAAAATCATGCGGCTCTCGCAGGATTTGCCGATCGTGATCGAAGTGATCGAAAACGCGGAGCGTATCGAGAAGATGCTGCCGGAACTGGATCAGATGATCGGTGGCGGGCTCGTTACATTGGAGAAAGTTCGCGTAATTCTGTATCGATCCGAACAAATAATTCGGATAGACGAAACGTCCGCGCATTGCCTGGTTTTGCCTCGTGTAGCTTGTCGCGTAGCTTCTTTCTAAAAAACCCCGTCAAGACACTAGTTGTGCCGTTCGAATACTTGTGTTAGTTTAAGCGAATAAAAGGCGAAACCTCGGAGAAGGGCGAAGCTCTGGCTAGTGGGGGCAAGGATCATGACGACCGCAGGAGCAGCAAAAGATCTGGCAATACAGACCGAGATGGGTGTGGCATCAGGCCGAAGTGCCCGGGCGACGATTGAAACGGTCCAGGACGCCTTAAGCGCGCTTGCCGGGCGATATAGGACGGATGAGGTGTTGACGGCGATAAAACACATTCCAGCACGCGCGGCGCAATTTGTTCCGATGCCGGAGTGGGTGAGGCCGGAATTGGCCGCAGCTTATCGCTGTAAAGGCATCCGGGAGCTTTACGCTCATCAGGGCGCGGCTGCGGACCTGGCACGGGCGGGCAAGGATTTTGTGGTGGTAACGCCGACGGCGTCGGGAAAGACCCTCTGCTACAACCTGCCAGTGCTGAACGCGATTCTGGAGGACACGGATACTCGCGCTCTTTACCTTTTCCCTACCAAGGCGCTGGCGCAGGACCAACTTGCGGAATTGCGCGATCTGGCTACGAAGCTAGACGACTGCTTTGGGGTCTTTACCTATGATGGGGACACGCCGAGCGATGCGCGCAAGGCGATACGAGATCGCGGGCACGCGATCCTGACTAACCCGGACATGCTGCACACCGGCATTCTGCCGCACCACACCAAGTGGACGCGTGTTTTCGAAAATTTAAAGTATGTGGTTCTGGACGAACTGCACACATATCGGGGAGTGTTTGGAAGCCACTTGGCCAACGTCCTGAGGCGTCTGGCACGTATCACCGAGTTTTATGGCTCGAAGCCCCAGTTCATTTGCTGCTCGGCGACGATTGCCAACCCAGGCGAACTTGCGACGCAGCTTATCGAGCGTCCGGTGGAAGTGTTGGAAGAAAACGGGGCGCCTGCGGCGGAGAAGCTTTTCGTTTTTTACAATCCGCCGATGGTGAACCGCAACCTGGGAATCCGGCGCAGCTACTTGAATGAGACCACGCGAGTGGCGAAAGAGCTGCTTGCACGGAAATTGCAGACCATTGTTTTCGCGAACAGCCGCCTGCACACCGAAGTGTTGCTTACGTATCTGCAACAAGCTAACCGCCCGCTGCCGGGGCAACCGGAACCAGTGCGCGGATACCGCGGAGGATATTTGCCTGGCGAGAGGCGCGAAATCGAACGCGGGCTGCGCGAAGGCCGGGTACGCGGAGTGGTGGCCACGAACGCACTCGAGTTGGGCATCGACATCGGTTCGCTGGATGCGGCAGTGATGGCGGGATATGCCGGGTCCATCGCTTCCACTTGGCAACGCGCGGGACGAGCGGGTAGACGTAGCGGAGCGTCGTGCGCGGTCCTGGTTGCGTCGTCTGCGCCGCTCGACCAATTTATCGTGCAGCATCCGGACTATTTCTTCGGGCGCTCGCCGGAGCATGCTTACGTTCAACCGGACAACCTTGAAATTTTGATCAACCACCTGAAATGCGCGGCTTTTGAATTGCCTCTTTCGCCCGACGAGCGAATTGGAGCCGTTGATTTGGAACAGGTATGCGAGCGGTTGGCGGAAGCGGGATATCTGCATCGTAGCGGCGGGAACTGGCATTGGGTGCAGCAAGCTTATCCCGCGGATACGGTTAGTTTGCGGTCCGTGACGTCGGATAACTTCGTGATCATTGACACTACCGGGGACCTTACCGGAGAGAACATTACTGGAGAGCACGGAGGCGAGCCCGAAGTGATTGGCGAAGTTGATTTTTCTTCGGCGCTGACGACGGTGCATCCGAAAGCAATCTACATCCATCAGGGACAGCAGTATCACGTGGAGCGACTTGATTTCGAACAGCGCAAGGCTTACGTGAAGCGCGTCAACGTGGATTATTTCACCGATGCGATTCGCTACACGCAAGTTCGTGTGCTGGAAATCGCCGAAGAGCAGCGCATAGAGGGCCCAGCGGTCCGCGCGCATGGAGACGTGCTGGTGCGTTCGCAGGTTGTGGGATTCAAGAAGATCAAATTTTTCACCAACGAAAATGTGGGCGCCGGGAAGCTCGAATTACCGGAAAACGAAATGCATACAACGTCGTTCTGGATCACCCTCGAACGCAAGCTGCTTGCGGGATTGCCTTTTGCGCTGTCTGACCGGCAGAGCGGGATATTTGGCTTGCTGTATGCGCTGGAGTCCATGGCGACGCTCTTGCTGATGTGCGACAGGCGCGACATTGGAACGGATGTAGGCGAACGACCAGCGAGTCCCGGGATCGAGGAGGACTGGCAGGAATTCACCACGGCGATCGCAGATCCGTCGCAAATGAAAGAATTCTTCGAGCCAAATCTGTACCTCTACGATGCTTATCCGGGCGGGATTGGATTCAGCGAACCGCTGTTTCACGTTCACGACTTGTTGTTGCACCGGACGCGGGAGTTAATCAGCGCGTGCCCGTGCGAAAACGGATGCCCGTCGTGCGTGGGGCCGGCCGGAGAAAAGAGCGAGAAGACCAAAGAAGTTGCGCTAAAGCTTTTGGAGCATCTCTGCGCATGAGTAAGACATTGCTAGATCGGTTCGCGCGAGTTAAAGCGCTGCAAAAACCTAGGCCAGAACGTAACGAAGTCCGGCTACGAGGCTTTTCGCAGAATATTCCTGAAGGTGCGGAGCGGTTGGCGGAGATCCTAGGCGCGACGCTGGTGCAAAACCATTTTGGCGAGCATCTGGCGCTGCGAAAATGGTTTTCGGATGTGGCTAACGGGGTGAAGACGGACTGTTCGCCATTGGGCCACGGAATGGCGGATGAAAGAGTGGACGCGTCAGCGCTGCGGCTCTTGCTTCCGGGGGCTGCTGAAGAAGTCGGCGACCCACGGCAGTGGCTCTTCCTGGACACGGAGAC
>Ga0210385_10001421_pt1 | contig 14898 bp, 9 predicted proteins | sample IncBWH26OmetaG_FD_160107 | JGI IMG/M metagenome (GOLD analysis project Ga0210385, IMG submission 160107) | Forest soil microbial communities from Barre Woods Harvard Forest LTER site, Petersham, Massachusetts, United States - Inc-BW-H-26-O ...
GACGCCGACGCCGCCGGCTCCGCCGTGGATGAGGACGCTCTGGCCGGGCAGGAGGTTGCCGTGGGTGAAGAGCGCCTGCCAGGCGGTGAGTCCTGAAAGTGTGACTGCGGCGCTGCGGACGTGATCAACGGTGCGCGGCTTGTGGGCGAGGTGAGTGGCGCGCACGGCCAAATATTCGGCGGCGGCTCCGTTGCGCGGAAAACCCGCAAGGCCATAGACGGCGTCGCCGATGGCGAGGCCGTCTGCGCCTGGGGGCAGCGACTCGACGATGCCGGAGAATTCGTGGCCAGGAATGGTGGGGAACCGCGGCGAGCCATCGGCATTTTGATACGTCTGGTCCCAGGTGAGCTCGGTGCGGGTGATGCCGGTGGCGAAGATGCGTACGAGAGCATCGCCGGCCGCGAGGGTGGGCTGCGGCGCGTCTTCGTAGACGAGTTGCTCGGGACCTCCGCGTGCGTGCAGTCGAATCGCTTTCATGGGGGATCGTCTCCCGTAGTGACTTCTTCTAACCAGATGCGGCGGCGGCGGCTTCGGTCGCGGCGAGAGGGCGCGCCCTGGGGAATTTGTGACGGCGCTCACAGCCAAGCTTGTTTTGGGGCCGTTAGAGTTCGGGTAGTTTCCGGGCTGCGCAGATAAGGTTGCGTGTTCGCGGAGCGCCGGAGGAGAGGTCCCCATCAGGACAGGAATCCAGTGTGGTTTTGTGGCCGGCCTGGCGCTTGGCCTGCTTGCGGCCTACGGGCAGGACAGGGCGCGTATTGGTTCGCCGGCAGTCGCGGGGTTCACACGGTTTTTGGTCGAGCATCGCGCGGAACTAGCGTCGGAAATACCGCAGAGTGCGGAAATCACTGTGGAGTATCCGCGGGAGGGTTCGCTGTTTCCTCAGGATATGGTTGCGCCATTGTTCCAGTGGAGAGACGCGAATGCCAATGCGACGGTCTGGCGCGTGGAAGTTGCGTTTAGGGAGCGCGGGCCGAAGATCCGGGAGTGGTCCACGGGCGAGAAGATGCGCGTTGGCCCGATCGACGATTCGCTGGTGGGGTATGTGCCGCCGACGCTGACGCCGGAGCAGGCGGATTCGCACACGTGGCGGCCGGATGCGAAAACCTGGGAGGAAATCAAAAAGCACACGCAGCAAGCGCCGGCTGTGATCCGGTTCATTGGATACAGAAACAAGGATGACAAGCAGGCGGTTTCGTCCGGACAGGTGACGATGGCGACGTCGCCCGATCCGGTGGGCGCACCGATTATGTATCGCGATGTGCCGCTGATTCCGCCGCCCCCGGAGAGCGAGGAGCGCGGGGTGATCAAGCCGCTGCCGGACTCGGTGCTGCCGCTGATCAAGTGGCAGCTGCGATATGTTTCGGCGAGCGAGAGCAAAACGGTAATGACGGGACTACCGACGTGCGCGAATTGCCACTCGCTGGCGCGTGACGGGAAGACGCTGGGCATCGATGTGGATGGGCCGCAGAACGATAAGGGGCTGTACGCGCTGATCCCGATCAAGCCGGTCAGCACGATGAGCAACGAGTACGTGATTCACTGGAGCACGTTCAGCGAGGAGCGGGCGCAGAAGCGGTTCGGGTTCATGTCGCAGGTTTCGCCCGACGGGAAGTATGTGATCACGTCGATTGATGTGCCGCACGCGCACGGCACGCGCGTGGTCGATCGGCTGTACAACGGGTTTTATCGCAATTACGGATTTGGGCAGGTGTTTTTTCCGACGCGCGGCGTGCTGGCCTGGTACAGCCGCGAGAGCGGCAGGCTGACGCCGCTTCCTGGCGCGGATGATCCGGATTACGTGCAGACGAGCGCGTTCTGGAGCCCGGACCGGAAGTACCTGGTGTACTCGCGGGCGACGGCGAGGGATCCGTACGCGCCGGGGCAGAAGGCGGCGGTGTACGCCAACGATCCCAACGAAACGCAGATTCAGTACGACCTGTACCGGATTCCATTCAACGATGGCCAGGGCGGAACGCCGGAGCGGGTGGTAGGCGCGTCAGAAAACGGCATGAGCAACAACTTCCCGAAGGTGTCGCCGGATGGGAAATGGATTGTTTTTGTGGAGTGCAGGAACGGGTTGCTGATGCGGCCCGACAGCAAGCTCTATATTGTGCCGTTCGAGGGCGGGACGGCGCGTTCGCTGGCTTCGAATTTGCCGGTGATGAATTCGTGGCACACGTTTTCGCCGAACGGGCACTGGCTGGCGTTTTCGTCGAAGAGCCCTTCGCTTTACACGGAACTTTATCTGACGCACATCGATGTGGACGGCAATGCGAGTCCGGCGATTCTGGTGGAGAACGCCACGGCGTCGAATCGCGCGGTGAATATTCCGGAGTTCGTGAATGTGGCGGAGGGCGGCCTGGAGCGCATCGATACGCCGGCGACGGATTTTTATCGGATGTTCGATGCAGCGGTGCAGCTCTCGGAGAAGAAGCAGTATGACGCCGCAGTCGAGGCGTGGGAGAAGGCGGTAGCGCTGGATCCAGGTGATGCGCGGGCGCATAACAATTTTGGAATTGCGCTGGCCGGTGCGGGCAGGATGGGCGAGGCGATCGAGGAGTATCGAAAATCGCTGACGCTGAATGCGAATAGCTCGCAGACGGAAAACAACCTCGGCAGTGCGCTGGCGGAAAAGGGAAATCTGGAAGAGGCGCGCTCGCATTTTGAGAATGCTCTGCGGATCAATCCGGACAATGCTTCGGCCGCAGTCAATTTGGGGAATGCGCTGGCGGCGGAGGGCGGGCACACGGAACAAGCGATTGCGCTGCTGACCAGAGCACTGGAGGTGCAGCCGAATTCGCCAGACGGGCAGAACGGCCTGGGCGTGGTCCTGGCGCACGAGGGAAACCTGGCGGAGGCGACGGAGCACTTGCTGAAGGCAGTGGCGCTGGCGCCGCAGGACGCGGGGTATCGCTACAACCTGGGGCGGGTTTACGCGGCGCAGAGCAGGTTTGCCGAGGCGCTGCCGCAGTTCGAGGAGGCGGCGACGCTGACGAAGAGACAGGATCCCGCCGTGTTGCAAATGCTGGCGGCGATGGAGTCGGAGACGGGGCGGTTCGCGGATGCGGTGACGACGACACAGACGGCTCTGGAGGTGGCGCAGCAACAGCAGAACGCGGCGCTGGCGGCGGCGCTGGAGGCGAATTTGGCGCGGTATCGGGCGCAGGCCGGAGCGGGGAAGCCCCGTTAGGTTCGGGAGGAGCGACGATGACGGGACAAGTGGAAGGTCGGCCGCTCCAGGGCCCGGAAAACAAGAGGAAAGAGACCTCTTTCGACTCACTGGTGCACGGAGAAGAGCACCAAAGGCACGAGGAAATTCCATCTTTCGATGGAGGCGATGGGGCGTCGTCGGGACTAGTCTCACCTGTTCCCCAGAGAAGTGGAGCCCAGGTGGGCGGAGGGTGGAGAGAGCAGTTTGCGGATGCGCCGGATGTTCTGAAGACATCTCCCGATGACCATACCGTCGTTCGGGCAGGCGGCATTGCCATCGGCGGCGGTGCATTTGTAACCATGGCTGGTCCTTGTTCGGTGGAAACCGAACGGCAGCTCATGGACACAGCGTGGCGGGTGGCGGCAGCGGGCGCACAGGTCCTGCGGGGCGGAGCGTTTAAGCCGAGGAGTTCGCCCTACGCGTTCCAGGGACTGGGGCTGGAAGGGCTGAAGCTGCTGGCCGAGGCGCGCGCGGCAACCGGGCTGGCGATTGTCACCGAAGTGATGGCGGCGGCGGATGCTCCGATGGTGGCCGAGTACGCAGACATTCTGCAGATCGGCTCGCGGAGCATGGAGAACTACGCTCTGTTGGAGGCGGCTGCGAAGACCGGGCGGCCGATTCTGCTGAAACGGGGAATGGTGGCGACGGTGGCGGACCTGCTGCGGTCGGCGCAGTGCGTGGTCAGCTACGGCAATCCCAATGTTATTTTGTGCGAGCGCGGCATTCGGACGTTTGAGACGTCGATGCGGAACACGTTCGATGTGGGCGCCATCGTGGTGCTGAAAGAGGTCTCGAAGCTGCCGGTGATCGCCGATCCGAGCCACGCAGCGGGGCGGAGGAGCCTGGTTCCGGGGCTGGCCAGGAGTGCGGTTGCGGCAGGCGCCGATGGGCTGATCGTCGAGGTGCATCCTGATCCGGACAAAGCGTGGAGCGACGGAGAGCAGTCGCTGACATTTGGCGAGTTCGGGACGATGATGGCGGATCTGGCTCCGTGGTGCGCGCTGCGGGCCGCATGCGATTACACGGAGACGTACGCGTGAGATGGATCGCGACAGCGGCGCTTGCGGCGTGCGGCACGTTGTTCGTCGTGAGCGCGGGCGCGTTGGCGCCGGACGGCGAGATCTATCAAAAACAAGCTGCGATGGCGCCGGTGATCTTCACTGCGGCGCCGGTGTATGCGTCGCTGGCGGCGCTGCGTGGTGGCGAGAGATTCCCGAAGGGCGCGCGGCTGATGGTGCTGCGCGGTGGTCGGGTGGAGGCGCTGGTTCCGGATTTTGCGGCGAGCGCCGATGCCAGCGTTTCGTTCGATGGGAAGACCGTGTTGTTTGCGGGGAAGAAGAACGCGGGCGATGCGTGGGGGATTTGGGAAGTGGCGGCTGATGGCGGATCGCCACGGCTGGTGCAGGGCGCGTCTGCGGATTTGATTCGTCCGCTATGGATGCCGGATGGGCGGATGGTGTATGCGCGCCGAGGGCCGGATGGGTTTGCGTTGGAGGCGGCGGCACTGGATGGGTCGGGCGTGATGAAGCTGACGTATCTGCCGGGGAATTTCGTTCCCGACGATGTGCTGCGCGATGGGCGGGTGCTGTTCGAGTCGGGATTTCCGCTGGGGGCTGGGGCGACACCGGAGATGTTTCTGGTTTATGCGGATGGGAGCGGGGTGGAGTCGGTGCGTTGCGATCATCCTGAGGGCCGGAGCAACGGGGGGCGGGAACACGGGCGGCAGATTGGGTCGGGAGACATCGTGTTCACCCATGGGCCACGGCTGGCGCGGTTTACGTCGCCACTCGCGGCCGAGGAGCCAGTAGCGGCTCCGGTGGGTGAATATGCGGGCGATGTCGTGGAAATGCCGGAAGGCCGCTGGCTGCTGGCGGTTCGCAGGCCGGGGCAACAACATTTTTGGCTCGGTGCGTGGCGGCCGGGTGCCGTTGGCGTGGCGTCGGTCGCGCAGGACGCGGAGCGGGATTTGGTCGAGCCGGTGGTGGTGGCGCCGCGAGCGGTGCCGAATCGTCATCCCTCGGCGCTGCATCCCTGGGCGTTTGGAAATTTGCTGGTGCTGGACGCGCGGCAGTCGCGCAGCGGGGCTTTGCAGACTGCGCCGGCGATGGTGCGGGCGGAGACGCTGGGCGCGGATGGGGAAGTTGTGCCGCTGGGGACGGCGCCGGTGGAGAAGGACGGATCGTTTTTTGTGCAGGCGGCGGGGGATCGGCCGCTGCGATTTATTTTGCTGGACGCGGCGGGGAAGACGCTGCGCGAGGAGCACGGATGGTTCTGGGTGCGGAAGGGTGAGCAGCGGATCTGCGTGGGATGCCACACGGGGCCGGAACGCGCGCCTGAGAATCGCGTGCCGGAGGTGCTGCTGCGGACGCAGACACCGGTGGATCTTACCGGCGCTTCGGGCGCGGATGCCAGGGCTGCAGGAGGTCACTCAAAATGAAACTGCGGCTGTTGCTTATTTTGGGATTGAGTTCGGCCGCGATGGGGCAGGTGGCGCCGCACTCGGCTCCGGGGGCGCCGGGACTGCGCGCGTCGCAAACGCCGGAGGCGAAGGCGGCGATTCGGTTTGAGGATGCGACAGCGAAGGCGGGCATCGATTTCACGCACAGTTTTGGATCGGCGAAGCTGGGGTCGCTGCTGGAGGGGACGGGGTCGGGGTGCGTCTGGTTCGACTACAACAACGATGGGCTGCCGGACCTGTATGTGCTGAGCGGGCGGCCGCTGGACGATTCGATGCACCCGCATCCGCTGAAGGACAAGCCGCAGCCTCCGCCGCACAACCATCTCTATCGCAACAACGGCGATGGGACGTTTACCGATGTTACGGAAAAGGCCGGGCTCGATCCGGATATGTACGCCGTGGCGGTGACGGCGGCGGATTACGACAACGATGGCTATGAAGACCTGCTGGTGACCGGATACGGAAAGACGATCCTTTATCACAACAACGGCGACGGGACGTTTACGGATGTTACCGCGAAGGCCGGGATCAAAGTCGACGGTTGGGCGATTAGTTCGACGTGGCTGGACTACGATCGCGACGGTTGCGTGGATTTGTTTGTGGGGCGGTATGTGAAGTTTGATCCTAAATACCACAACTACTATGCGGCGGATAACTATCCGGGGCCGCTGGATTATGAAGGCGAGACGAACCAGTTATTCCACAATAACTGCGATGGCACTTTTACCGATGTGACGGATCAGTCGGGGATCGGCGCTTACATCGGGCGAACGATGGGAGTGACCGCGGCGGATTTCGATGGCGATGGATGGCCGGATATTTATGTCGCGAATGACCGGACGGAGAATTTCCTTTTCCATAACAAGCACGATGGGACGTTCGAAGAGATTGCGAACGACGCCGGTGTGGCGTACGGGCAGAATGGCGAGGCTACGTCGTCGATGGGGCCGGTGTTCGCGGACATCACCGGCGGCGGACTGCTGGACCTGTGGGTGAGCGATGCGCACTACAACCGGCTGATGAAGAACAACGACAAGGGCGGGTTCGACGATATCGGGATCGTCTCGGGGTTGTCGCAGGCAAATGCGCAGTATGTGAGCTGGGGCACGGGCGTGTATGACTTCGACAACGATGGCTGGCTGGACATTATGGTGTTCCACGGCGGGCTGATTCACCTGATCCCGCAGGAGCATTCGGTGTTTCGCGGTCTGGGGCAGGGGCGGTTTGAGGATGTGTCGCTGAACGCCGGGGAGGTGGTGAATGCGCGGAGCGTAGCGCGGGGCGCGTGTTTCGCAGATTACGACAACGATGGGAAAGTGGATTCGTTTGTCGTCAACCTGGGCGCGAAGGGAACGCTGCTGCATAACGTTTCACGTGGGACGGGGCACTGGATCGCGATCCAGCTGAGGGGTGCGCGGACCGATAAGAACAAATCCGGGAGCAATCGCGACGGCATCGGGGCGCGCGTGGAGGTGTGGGCCGGCGGGCGCGAGCAGGTAGCGGAACGCGTGGCTTCGTCGGGGTATCTCTCGCAGAACGAGGGGCGGCTGCATTTTGGATTGGGATCGGCGGCGAAGGTCGACAAGATGGTCGTGCACTGGCCGTCGGGCCGGACGCAGACGCTGGAAAACCTGAGCGTGGATCGTGGGATCACGGTCGAGGAGCCGCAATGAGGGGGCGGGCTGCCGTTGCGGCTGTTTGTGCAGGGGGACTGTGTCTTGTCTTGCTGTGGCGACCGGCCGTGACGAGGGTCTCCGCGCAGCCGGCTCCGACGCCGGAGGAGCGCTACGCGTCGCCTCTGGAACTGCTGCTGTCGCCGGATGGGGCGCGGCTGTATGTATTGTGCCAGGGTGCGGATGAGGTGCGCGTTCTGAACGCGGCGACGGGCGCGGTGGTGCGGACGATTCCGGCGGGGCATGTCCCGCGGGGGTTTTCCTTCTCGCCGGATGGACGGCGGCTGCTGGTGACGAACTCCTGGGACGATACTGTCACCGTCATGGATACAGAATCCGGCCGCGTGACGGCGACGTGGACGGCGGGGTATGAACCGTCGAGTGTGGTGGAGGATCGCGCGGGGAAGTTTCTGTATGTGGCGGACAGGGTCGGCGATAACATCACGGTTCTGGATGCGGCGACGGGGGAGGAGAGAACGACGCTGGCGGCGGGGCGCGGAGCGAGTTATCTGGCGATGACGGCGGATGGCAGCCGGTTGTATGCCACGCATGTGTATCCGAATGCGGCACCGCACCGGACACCGCCGAGGTCGGAGATTACGGTCATCGATCCGGCGCAGGCACGGGTCGTGGACCGGATGATCCTGCCGGATATCGCCGGAATGTTCCACGTCGCGCTGTCGCGCGATGGAAGGCTGGGCGTGGCGGCGGAGCTGCATCCGAAGAACCTGGTGCCGCTGGCGCACGTGGAGCATGGGTGGGCGTTCGTCGATTCGCTGACGGTGTTTGGCGCGGATGTGGGGAGCAAGCCGGTCGAGGTTCCCCTGGATGAGCTGGACCGCTATTCGGCGCGGCCTTTTGGGGTCGCGATCGCTCCGGACAAGTCGCGGATTTATGTGACGCTGAGCGGGTCGGAGTGTGTAACGGTTATCGATACAAAAAGAATGCTGGCTTTTCTCCATGCGCATCCGGAGCCGCTTGCGGAGGACTTGTCGGCGAGCGCGCACTATGTGGTGGCGCGGATTGCGGTGGGGAAGGATCCGCGCGGGGTGGTGCTGAGCCGGGATGGGTCGCGGCTGTATGTCGCGAACCGGCTGGACGATTCGATCAGCGTGATGGATACGCGGACCGATCGGGTTACGAGGACGCTGCGACTGGCGGGGCCGGAGAAGGTTTCGCCGCTGCGGCGTGGGGAGCAGGCGTTCTATCACGCGTATTCGTTTCAGGGGCAGTTTGGCTGCGCGAATTGCCACATCGACTCGACGTTTGACGGGCTGCAGTGGGATCTGGAGCCGGATGGATTTGGGAAGGACATTGTCGACAACCGGCTGATCGAGGACCTGCGCGGGACGGAGCCGTTTAAGTGGAACGGCGGGAACCCGACCTTAGTGAAGGAGTGCGGGATCAGGACGGAGATGTACTTCTGGCGGTCGGAGAACTATGACGATCGGACCCTGACGGATCTGGTGCTGTATATCCGGAGTTTGCCGTCGCGGCCGAACCGCTTTCGCGCGGGCGATGGAGCGCTGACTCCGGCACAGGAGCGGGGACGGGCGATCTTCGATCGCACGGTTGACAAGCTGGGGCAGCCGATTCCGGAGACGAACCGCTGCGCTACTTGCCACAGCGGACCGAAGGGGACGAGTCAGAAGTCGTTCGATGTGGGGACGGGCAAATCGGTAGATAACAGCAGCGTGTTCGACACGCCGCAGCTGATGAGCCTGGCTCTGACCGCTCCGTACTTACACGATGGATCGGCTGCATCGCTGGAGGAGATATGGACGGTGTATAACCCGCACGATCGGCACGGGCGAACCAACGATCTGACCAAGGATGAGCTGAACGATCTGATCGAGTATCTGAGGACGCGATGAGACGAGGGCTGGTTGTTGGAATTCTGATTGCGATGAGCGCGGCCGGGATCGCGGGCCAGACGAGCGCGCGGCCTGCGCGCAGGATTCATGCGGACGCGCAGGCGCAGAGGGTGCCGGCGATGCCACGGTTCCGGTTTGAGAATTTCACGACGGCGAATGGGCTGCCGGACAACCACGTGTTTTCGGTGCTGGTGGATGGGGATCGGGTGTGGGCGGGGACGGAGAACGGGCTGGCGGTCTACGAGAACGGCAGCTGGAAGACGTATACGACGGCGGATGGTTTGGCGCATCGCGCGGTGCTCTCGCTGGCGCTCGATCAGCGAACCGGCGATGTGTGGGCGGGAACGATGGGCGGGCTGAGCCGCATTTCGGCGGGCCGGATCGACACCTACACGCAGTTGAATTCGGGACTGAGCAATGACGTGGTGTATGGGGTCGCGGTGGAAGGCGAGAACGTGTGGGTGGCGACGGCGGCGGGGGCATGCCGGCTGAACACGCGGACGGGGGAGTGGTCGCTCTACAACGAGCGCAACACGCCGATGATCGAGATTTGGGCGTACGGGGTTTCAGCTGCGGCGGACAAGGTGTACTTCGCGGTGTGGGGGAGCGGACTGCTCGAACTGAACCAGAAGACAGGCGTGTGGGATAAGTATGACGATCCCGATGGGGAGAACGAGATTGTGCTGCTGAAGGATCAGGGGTTGATTCACGAAATTACCACGTCCGTGAGTTATGTGGATGGGGTGGTGTGGGTCGCGACTTATTTCGGCGATAGTCACTATGACGGCCGTTACTGGCATAACTTCCTGACCAAAGATAGTGGACTGCCGAGTAACTTCACGAACACGATCAGGGGTGTAGATCGGAATCGGGCGTGGTTTGGAACGGATAAGGGGCTGGCGTACTACGACGGAACGAACTGGGCGGTGTATCGGCCGGCGCTGGATACCGGAAAGCCGGAGATGACGGTGCGCGATGGGCAGGGGCGGGTGACGGAGATTCCGGTGGAGACGGCTCCGGCGCATCACTACGTGTTGGGAATTGATTTTCAGGGGCGCGATCTGTGGGTCGCGACGGCTAAGGGATTAAGTCACGGAATTTATCAACCATAGGAGAGAGTTATGAGTGCGATTGCGGAATTGCTGGACGGGCTGGGGCACGCGCCCATCCAAAGGCGGGCGATGACGAACTATGGAGTGCTGAACGAGGCTTATGCCTATGCGAAGCCAAGCTCGTTCTCGCGGGGGATGCGGATCGACCTGAACGGGCTGACCATCCTGCTGATCTCGGGCACGGCGAGCATCGATGAGGCGGGGAAGAGCGTGCACATCGGGGACTTTCGCGCGCAGTGCCGGAGGACGTTCGCGAATATTACGGGTTTGCTGGCGAGCGAAGGCGCGACGTGGAAGGACATTGTGCGGACCAGCTGCTACCTGCGCGACATCGATCGCGACTATGAGGCGTTCAACGAGGAGCGGACGCAGTTTTATCAGGAGCAGGGGCTCGATCCGCTGCCGGCGTCGACGGGGATCGAGGCAAAGCTGTGCCGGCCGGAGCTGCTGATCGAGATTGAGGCGATTGCGATATTCCGCACGCGGAAAGACGAGGAGAAGTAGCCATGCGTTGCGCTGCAGGGCGCGTAGGCGGGATCGCGGCCACACTGGCGCTGGCGCTTGTGACCCTGGCGTCGGCGCAGACGAGTGTTGGGCCGGGATCGCCTGCGCCGGGGCCGGGATGCGCGTGCGGAAAAAATCCGCCGGGGCAGCCGCCGGATCGCACGGTCGCTCCCTATGCGGGGGAGCCTGAGGACCTGCGGCCGTATGCGAAATTCTCGCAGCCGTATGACGTGAACTACACGCAGCCGAATCGGTATTTCGGGGCGGGGCGGGATATTCCGGATCCGACGGACGTGAGCGAGGTCCTGATTGGTTTCATCGGTCCGGTAGCGAAGCAGGCGGATCAGGTGTTTGGGCTGCGCATGCTGCACGGCGCGCAGATGGCCATCGACGAAGCGAACGCGCGGGGCGGCTATGGGGGCAAGCCGTTCCGGCTGATGGTGCACGACGATTACAACAACTGGCAGCGCGGTTCGGAATATGGGCCGGAGCGGCCGACCGATCCGGCGATCTGGGGGTCGGCGGCGGATGAAGCGGTGAAGATGGCGTACGACGAGAAGGACTGGGCGATCTTCGGGAGCATCAATTCGGAATCGACGCACATTATTTTGCGCGTGGCGCTGCGGGCGGAGATTCCTGTCGTGAATTCTGCGTCGACGGATCCGACGATTCCGGAGACCTACATTCCCTGGTATTTCACCGATATTCAGGACGATCGGGTGCAGTGTTACACGCTGGCGCGGCGCATTTTTACGGAGCTGGGGCTGAAGCGGGTGGCGCTGCTGCGGGTGAACGACCGCTATGGGCGGCTGGGGGTGATCAAGTTTCGCGATGCGGCGCGGCGGCTGGGCCACCCGGTGGTGATCGAGCAGAAATTCCTGCCGGGAGACACGGATTTTCGGCGGTCGCTGCGGATCATTCAGGAGTCGCGGGCCGATGCGATTGTGGTGTGGGGCGATGAGGACGACGCGGCGGGGATTTTGCAGCAGATGCGTGAGCTGGGAATGAAGCAGCGGGTGTTCGGGAGTTATCGCACGCTGGGGAATGAGCTGCTGACGCAGGCGGGACCGGCGGCGGAGGGTTTTGAGGCGGTGTATCCGTACGATCCGACGCGGACGGATCCGAAGTGGACGGGATTTGAGCAGCGGTTTGAGGCTCAGTTCAACGAGAAGCCGGAGCCGTTTGCGGCGCTGGCGTATGACGCGATGAATGCATTGCTCGAGTCGATATGCAGGGCGGGGCTGAATCGGGCGCGGATTCACGATGCGCTGTCGCAGATGGATGAGTACGACGGCGTGACGGGGCCCATGGTGTTCGATCCGAATAACAAGAACGTGAGTCCGATGGTTCTGGGGACGGTGCGGGACGGGAAGATTACGTACCGGGTTGCGACGATGGGTGCCGTGCGCACGGCGGACGCTGGATCCGCAGTGATGCAGAGGGTAGACCAGGACGCGCAGGCTCCTTATGCGCGCGTCGGTGAGGATGGGGTGGAGTATGCGGGGCCACATCAGGCGGACATTCCTGCGGGCCAGGCGGGGATTGTGATCTTTGGGCCCCATGCTGCGGACGTGGCGGGAAGTTTGGGCCCGGCGGCCGGGAGTTTGCGGTTGATTCCGGTGGAGAGCGGGCAGAACTGGGGGGCGGCGTCGACGCAGTTGGTGCACGCGCTGATGGACGAGCATGCGCTGGCGGTGGTGGCGCTGGATCGGGACTGCGCGCATCTGGCGGAGCAGCTTTCTCTGAAGGCTTTTGTGCCGGTGGTGGCGCTGTCGGATGACCGGGCGCTGACGTCGACGAATGTGCCGTGGATTTTCCGGCTGCCGCCGGTCGGCGGAGATGCGAGGGCCGGGGCGGCGAAGGCAGTTCGGTTGTTGACGGAAGCGGCGCGGGTGAGCGGGGATAATCCGGAGAAGCTGCGGGCGGTGCTGGCTTCGGGCGCGACGCTGGCGGGGCTGCGGTTTCTGCCGACGGGCGAGCCGGCGATGCAATAGCGCACATTCGACAAAGGCCTTTGTTTTGCCTTCTACGAAAAGTTGGCTGGGAAGGTCGGCCATGATGGGCGGCCGATGGGGTCCTGTGCGGGCCTCGCTGGCCAGCGAACTCCGATGCCGGTACCACAGTCATACGCTTCGAGCGTTCAACGCGTGGCTTGGCGATTGAAGGTGTGATGAGGATCCGTCGCTGGACTCCGACCTTCGTTCACGCCAGGCGTTTGCGGTTCGGTGCTTCGCGCGTTTCTCACAGCTGGAACTGTCGGAATGATCTTAAGTGGTATGGCAAAGAGATTCGCTATCGTGGATGATTTCTTCTCATTGCGCGACTGTTAGAAGCGTCGCGGTTGCTGGTGACTGCAGTCATCGGGTTTTGCCTTGAGTTGAAGCGCCTGCGTCACGGGGAGTGGCGCATCCTATGCCTGCTGGACAAGCGCGGCCCGGCGATATCGCTGGCCGGACCGAACAGGAACGAGAACTGTGCGCGCCCTCCGGGTCGGCTTCGGTGCGCGAACGCGGTTGTTCGTCTTCGCGATGCCAGGTCCTGGTGACCCTTCTTCTGTTGGGCGGGCTGTTCGGCCTGCTCACGCCGGCCTGTTCGGCGGCTGACCGGTCGGACGCGACGGATCCGAACCGTGCGTACTGGCTGATTAACGCGGCTCGGCCGGCTGCCACCCATCCCGCGCACAGCGAGATTCAGGCCGCCCATCTTCGGTCGCTGGTCGAGCAGGTACGTTTCAATCAGACGCCGCTCTCCTTCGACCAGGGAGGAGTGACGGCCGGACCCGGCGCGGGCGATCTGGAGATCGAGTTCGCATCTCCGGCGGCAGGCGCTTCCGATTCGCTGCATTACAAGCTCGTTGGTGTCGATCAGGACTGGAAAGATGCGGGCAAAGAGCGCGAGGTCATCTACAGCCACCTGGCACCAGGCCATTATGAATTCGATTTTGAACAGGGAGAGAACGAGAAGGGTTCCATCGCGGAGGGCATCCCGATCACAGTCATCGAGCCGTATTGGCAAACGGGATGGTTCCGCAGCGTGTGCGCGATCTACCTGATGTTCGTGATTCTGATTCTGCACAAGCTGCGCGTTCGTCATCTGGTGCGGCACGCGCTCAAGCTCCAGGAGATAGTCAACCAGACCCGGGCCGAACTGACCCTGGCCGCCAAGGTGGCCGGCGACGCGCAGGAGGCTTTAAAGGAGCAGGCACTGAAGGACAGCCTGACCGGGCTGTGGAATCGAAGGGCGATCTTCGCCATGCTGGAGAGGGAAGTTTGCCGGGCACAACGCGATCGATTCCCCATCACGCTGCTGATGCTCGACCTCGACCATTTCAAGCAAATCAATGACACCCATGGCCATCTGATCGGGGACGAGGTGCTGCGGGAAACGGCCGGCCGCCTCATTGAAGCGATGCGTCCGTATGATTTCGCGGGGCGGTACGGCGGTGAGGAATTCCTGATTGTTTTGCCCAGTTGTTCACCGCTCAACGGGCTCCGGCGTGCAGAAGCGTTCCGCCGCGCCATCGCGGAGCGGCCGGTTCCCACGGCTCTCGGGCCGATGGCGGTGACCTGCAGCCTGGGAGTGGCAGCGTATGACGGGTCCATGCCGACTGAGGATCTGATCCACCAGGCGGACGAGGCTCTGTACCGCGCCAAGCGGATGGGCCGTAACTGCGTCTGCGACGGGGAACAGCGGGCGGTTGCCGGTCGCCGTTGATGGAGCATCGCAGTCCAGGATTCAAACCCGGTTTGTCAGGTTACCGGGATCAGAGCGCCAGCGGTCAATTCTCCTAAAAGATGCTTTCCTCGGCGTGTCCATCGTGATGCGTGTCGCGCTGATCGTTCCCTGCGAAAACTCGGCTAATTTCCCGAAATCCTGACTTCATGGACTCTTATTGTCCTCAAAGGACCGCGTAGCGGCGGGTCATTTCCTCTTAATATGGGTGAAATGCCCGCTTATTAATCGGGGTAGCCAGCGCGGGGTCACGCCGTTACAAGGCTGGGGGTGCGAGCGGGGACGAGCTTCGACTTGGCTTTTTCAGTGGCCAGCGTGACCAGTTGCCAGGCCA
>Ga0210385_10001424_pt1 | contig 14873 bp, 10 predicted proteins | sample IncBWH26OmetaG_FD_160107 | JGI IMG/M metagenome (GOLD analysis project Ga0210385, IMG submission 160107) | Forest soil microbial communities from Barre Woods Harvard Forest LTER site, Petersham, Massachusetts, United States - Inc-BW-H-26-O ...
CGCATCGCAGCTCGATGATATGGTCCGCCCCATATTGGCTGCGAAGTATCATCTCGGCCTGTTCGAGCACCCGTATGCGGACGGTACCGAGCGCACTCACGCCGAGATGCTGGCCAGGCATCGGCCGGCAGCGAGAACCGCAGCGGCACGTTGTGCTGTGTTACTGCGGAACGAAGGCGGCCTCCTGCCGCTGGCGAAAACTACCAAGCGAATTGCGGTCATTGGACCGTTAGGCAACGACAAAGGCGACATGAACGGACCCTGGAGCCTCACTGCAAAGGAAGAAGATACCGTCTCCGTCCTCGAAGGTATTCGTGCAAAGCTCCCCGATTCAAACGTGCAATTTGCAAAAGGCGTGCAGATTGCGAAGGAGTTCCCCTCCTCGTTCGAAAACTCCTTTGGGGTCAAGCCAGAGAAGCCGTGGAGCGCCGAAGAGGCGGACCGCCAGATGAAGGCCGCGCTAGAGCTGGCCGGCAGCTCTGACCTGGTGATCATGACGCTCGGAGAATTGAGTAAGATGGATTTTGAGTACGCCTCGCGTTCGTCACTTAGCCTTCCAGGAAAGCAGCAAGAGCTTCTAGAAAAGATTCAGGCGCTCGGGAAGCCCATTGTGCTGCTGCTCTTCAGCACGCGACCGCTCAATATTTCGTGGGCCTCAGAACACATTCCAGCGATTATGGATTGCTACTTCGGCGGCACGGAAACCGGTAATGCAGTTGCGGATCTGCTCGTAGGCGATGCTGTGCCCGGCGGCAAACTGCCGGTCACGTGGCCGCGCGATGTAGGGCAGGTTCCTATTTATTACGCCCACACTGCGTCCCACAAACCCTATGACTCCCCGGACTTCACCTCTCGCTACTGGGACCTTCCTACCTCGCCTCTTTACCCGTTTGGCTACGGGCTCAGCTATTCGACTTTCACAATCTCCGATCTTCACCTAAGTGCAAAAACCTCTCCGTCGGCTGGCTCGATCACGGCCACGGTCACGGTTGCGAATACTGGTTCAACGGCAGCGGACGAAGTCGTTCAACTGTATCTGCATCAGCGTTTCGGTTCGGCATCGAGACCGGTTCGTGAATTGAAGGGATTTCGTCGCGTCACCCTGCAGCCGGGTCAAAAACAGGAGATCAGCTTCACCATTGGCCGGCACGAGCGAACCTACTGGAGCGCTGCGAAGAACGGATGGACCGTGGAGCCTTCAGACTTCGATGTCTGGGTAGGCGACAGCTCTAGTGCCACGCTGCACGACAGTTTCTCCGTGGCGCAGTGAGGTGTAGTGCAGCAGGTAAAGTCATGCGAGTAAATGATCTGTTTCATGCAGGCTTCGTGCAGACGGGTACATCTGCGCGCATCGTGGTACAACGTAAATAGTTCAGAACAAAGAAAGGCGGGAGTAACTCAGTGGTAGAGTCACAGCCTTCCAAGCTGTTGGTTGCGAGTTCGATTCTCGTCTCCCGCGCCATCCGCCGAACTGCGTAGCGCTTCAGCCGCCGCATCGCCTTCCTATCCCCAGCCCGGAACCGCCCCGCCGTGAAGGCTCGATTACCGGGGCTATCATGGGGGTGTTGAGCACGCAAGTCGCGCCACCGCCCCCTGTCGAGCGTAACCGGAAGGTGAGAACGTGGGCCGCACTGGTTCTCACAAACCTGATCTCCCTCATCTGCATGGCTTGGGTTCTGAATGGAGCCGGGCTGCAGCACATTTGGGGCGAGGTCCGCCACATGCATTGGCGCTGGGTCGCGCTGGCGATCGCCTGCAACTTGTTTGTCTACCTGCTGCAGGGATGGCGATGGCAACTGCTGCTCGCGCCGGTTCAACGCGTCCGCTTCGCCCACACAGTGGAGGCCATTTATGTCGGCCTTTTCGCCAATGAAGTGCTTCCGTTGCGCGCGGGCGAACTCATCCGCTGCTTCTTATTGTCGAAATCGAGCGAAGTTCCGCTATCGGTAACCTTCGCTTCGGCCCTGATCGAGCGCATCTTCGACGGCGTTTGGCTCATGGCCTGCTTCTTCTACTGCCTGCATATGGGCAGACTACCGGCCGTGCTTCTCAACGGCGGGTACATTTTAGGGATCTTCATCGTGCTCGTAGCCGCCATTCTCGGTTACGCCATGTTTGCGAAGAAGCAATCGCTCGATCTCTTTTTTGGATTAGCTTGGCCGCGCTGGTTCAACACGCTGATCGAAGATCTCCAGCTTATCGGCCACTCCCGCTTTCTCTATTACTCCTTCTTCGTGAGCGGCCTGTTTATACTGGCGCAGATCCTGCCTATCTACACGCTGGTGATCGCCAACGGCCTCGCTGTCCGGTGGACTGCTTCCTTCACTATGATGGTCCTGCTCCGCCTCAGCAGCATTGTTCCGCAAGCGCCGGGTAATCTCGGTTCCTTCCAATGGGTGACGGCGCGAACTCTCATCATGTTCGGTTTGGCTGCGGGGCACGCCAAGCGATTCTCGCTCATTCTGTGGGCTGTCGTGACCCTCCCGCTCATCGTCGTCGGGTCCATCGCGCTGGCGTTCGCCGGTATCAACATGACGCATCTGCACAGAGAAGCGACTGCCGCCGCGAAGGACTCCAAAAACTCTCGCTAAAATAGGGCACAAGGGGTACTTAGCTTGTTCGCCGTGCTGCCGCTCGCCTTCTTGCTGTTTGCCGCCGGTCAAAACGATCCGCAATCGGCAGGACTCCAGGCGCTCGATCATGCGGACTTTCAACAAGCCGAGAAGATCTTCTCGAGTATCGCCGCGGCAGATCCGAAAGACTATTTCGCGCTCTTCAACTTGGCGCTCGCTGAAACCGGGTTGCACCAGGAGACCGCCGCAGCGGAACACTACAAGCAAGTACTTGCACTCAAGCCGGGGCTCTATGAGGCGGAGCTGAATCTCGGCATCCTGTGTCTTCGCGATCACCGGGCCGCCGATGCCCTTCCGCTGCTCCGTGACGCTGCGATGCAGAAGCCCCAGCAGGCGCGTGCGCAACGATACTTGGGCGATAGTCTGCTGGACACCGGCGATTTTGCCCGCGCCGCCGATGCCTATCGGGCTGCCTTAGCCGCTGATCCGAAGATGCCGTCTGCAGAGTTGGGCCTTGGTCAAGCGCTCCGGCAGCAGGGCAAGCTGGAGGAAGCGGCGCCGCATTATCGCCAGGCCGCTGCGCTTGATCCCAATCTCCAATCTTATGAGCTCGAACTGGCCGCTGCATTCTCGAGCGCAAATCGCGCCGGCGACGCTATCGCGCTGCTAAAGAACTTTCCCGCGGATCCCGGCGCTCAGGAAGAGCTCGGCCGGCTATACCTTGAAACCAATCAGCCCGCTGATGCCGTTCCCGCATTCAAAGCCGCTGTGGAGATCTCTCCCACGCCCGCCAATCGGCTGGCGCTTGCGACGGCCTATCTCAAGAACAATCAGCCGGATTTAGCGGCTCCAATTCTCGAACAAGCGCTTGCGGCGAATCCGGACGATTATGACCTGCACATGGCGGTCGGCCGCATCCACCGCGATAGGCATGATTACGCGGTGGCGGCGAATCAATTCACTGCTGCGGCCAATCTTAAACCAAACTCCGTCGAGGCCTGGAATGAAGCCGCCAGCGCTTTCGTTCTGGCGGAGCTCTATCCTCAGGCGCTCGCCGCTTTAGATAAGATACATAGCCTGAATGCCGATAAACCCGGCGATTATTACTACCGCGCCATCGTGCTCGATAAGCTGCACCAGATCAAGCCGGCGCTGGCCAGTTATCAGCGATTCCTGGCGATGAGCCAGGGCAAATTTCCGGATCAGGAGTTCATAGCGCGTCAGCGGAGCAGAATCCTCGAAAGGGAGGCGAATCGATGACCAAGTCAGTCAATCTACTTACTCTCGTTGCAGCAACTTTATTCGCCACCAACTCAGTGGCTGTAGCGCATGCCCAGTCTTTCCTCGATGAAATCAAAGCCGAGCACGATCCCGCCAGGCGCTCGGAGAAAGCCTTGACGTTTGCCGACACCGCTTTTGACAGCGCGCGCGATTTCTATACCAAAGGTGAAGTTCACAAGGGCGATGCGCAACTCGAAGATATGACGAACGCATTGAACGAGTGTGTGCAATCACTCGAGGAGGCGCGCAAAGCCAGATTCTATAAGAGGGCGGAATTGAGAGTCGCGTACCTGCAGCGCCGGATGAAAGGTCTGGTCGACGATATCGAAATGCAACAGCGCGGCTGGGCGGAATACACCGAACGCAAGCTCGACGAGATACACGATAAGCTTTTGGATGGAGTCATGCGCAAATGAAATTTGCGGCTGCGCTTTCGTTCGCCCTTTGCGCGGGTGTGCTGGTGTGCGCGCAAGACCGCGATTTCCTCACGCCCGATGAAGTGGATCAGGTTCGCGAGGCTCAGGACCCCAATGACAGATTGCTGCTATACGTGCAATTTGCCAGGCAACGCATGGACCTCCTTCAGCAGTACCTCGCCAAAGAGAAACCCGGACGGAGCATCTTCATCCACAACACCTTGGAAGATTACAGCCAAATCATCGAGGCGATCGATTCCGTCTCCGACGACGCGCTTCTTCATCACCGGCCCATTGATAAGGGCATGATTGCGGTGATCAGCGCCGAAAAGGATTTCCTCGCCCAACTCAACAAGGTTCAGGACAGCGCTCCTAAGGATTTCGATCGCTACAAGTTCGTCTTGACACAGGCCATCGATACCACAAGCGACAGCCGCGATCTGGCTCTCCAGGACACGGGCAAGCGCGGCGCCGAGCTCGCCGCGGAAGACGAAAAAGCGAAGAAGGAGCGTGAAGCCATGATGCCTTCAAAGGAAGTTGCTGACCGCAAGAAGGACGCTGACAGCCAAGACGCGCCTAAGAAGAAAGTTCCTTCCCTCTACCGGCCGGGCGAAAAGCCTCAGCAACCACAATAATTGGAAGCCCGATACCCTATTTCCAATAAAGTCCTTCTAATTGTAGCCAATTTCCTGGAATAGCGGTAGTAGCATAAGGTTAGCCGTTGCTATTTTCTGGCCTTATGGCTGAAACCTCCATCTTGCGCGTCACACGTCAAGGATCGTCCCCGTTGAGAATACTTATGCAACATTTGCTTAAGCGGAACGTACTTCGCTCCTCGCTGTCCCTTTGCACGCTGCTTTTCTTCGGAGCCGTGCAGGCCACCGCTCAAACCACTCCGAACTTCGGGCCGAATGTTTACATCATTACTCCGAGTATGTCCTCCTCGAGCATTCAAACCGAGTTGACGAATCTATCGAACGAGGCCCAGTTCAGCGTGAATCGGTACGCGGTGTTCTTCATGCCCGGAACCTATAGCGTGGAAGCGCCCGTGGGTTACTACGAGCAGATCGCTGGAGTCGGCGCCTTGCCTGGCGCTGTCACCATCAATGGTTTCCTAACGCCGAACTTCGGCTCCGCATCACCGGGCGCCAATGTGACCGACACGTTCTGGCGGTCGTTGGAGAATATGGCCATCAACCCGGCGACCGATAGCGCGCAGAGCGGGCCGGCGAACACACTGCAGTGGGGTGTATCGCAGGATGCTCCGCTGCGTCGCATGCAAATCAATGGCGGCCTCGAGTTGACTGATTCTTACTGCGGCTACGCCAGCGGCGGCTTTATCAGCGACACGGTCGTAACCGGGCAGGTAAATTCGTGCTCGCAACAGCAGTGGTACACGCGGAACAGCGCACTCGGTAGTTGGACGGGCAGCGTTTGGAACATGGTGTTCTCGGGCGTAACCGGTGCCCCCTCACAGTCCTTTCCGAGCCCTCCCTACACGGTTCTCGGCAAGACGCCAGTCAGCCGTGAAAAGCCGTTCCTCTACGTAGACAGTAGCGGGGATTGGAACGTGTTCGTTCCGTCGCTCCAGACGAACTCTTCTGGTAGTACGTGGTCCGGCGGCGGCATGGGGCCAGGCTCGTCCTTGCCGATCAGCAGCTTCTATATTGCACAACCCAGCAATACGGCGGCACAGATCAACGCCGCACTGGCATCCGGTCAGAACCTGATCCTCACGCCGGGCATTTACAACCTGAGCGCTGCTATCGCGATAAACAACCCGCATACGGTTGTGTTGGGGCTTGGTTTTGCGGACCTCGTCCCGCAGAACGGAACATCGGCAATAACTGTCGCAGATGTCGATGGCGTGATTATCGCGGGTTTAATCATCGACGCCGGCCCGGTCAATTCGCCGGTGTTGCTCGAGGTAGGCGTTCCCAACAGCACGCGCGCCAGCCATCAAAGTGACCCTACTTCTCTCCACGACATCAACTTCCGCATCGGTGGCGCGACCGCCGGAACTGCCACTACCAGTCTCCAGATCGACAGCAACAACGTCATCATCGACAACCTTTGGGCGTGGCGCGCGGATCACGGAAACGGCGTCGGCTGGACTACCAACACCGCCGCCCACGGAGTCATCGTCAACGGCGACAGCGTCACCGCGCTCGGCTTGGCTGTGGAGCACTATCAGCAGAACCAGGTGATCTGGAACGGCAACAGCGGCGAGACAATCTTCTACCAGAGCGAAATGCCCTATGATCCGCCGAGCCAAAGCGCATGGATGAACGGCTCCAGCAACGGTTATGCCTCTTACGCGATCTCGGGCTCCGTTGCGGCACACATCGCTTACGGCCTGGGAGTTTATTCTTACTTCGACCAAGGCGTTACTATCGTTGCCGACAGCGCCATTACTGCTCCGGTTGCCAAGGGCGTGGTGTTGAACGACATGGTGACTGTGAAACTGAATGGGAGCGGTCAGATCACGCATATCGTCAACAGCACTGGTGCCACCGCGAGCACGAGTGGTACACCCGAGTACCTGGTATCGTTCGGCGGGACGGCTTGCACAAGCAACTGCGGGACTGTGCCGAGCGCCCCGTCGAACTTGTCCGCCACCGCGGCTTCGAGCAGTCAGATCAATTTGACGTGGTCCGCAAGCTCCACATCGGGCGTGACTTACACGCTGTATCGCAGCACTGCTTCCGGCTTTACTCCTTCTTCGAGTAATTCCGTCGCAACGGGAATAACTGGCACATCTTATTCGAATACCGGACTTACGGCCTCGACAACTTACTACTACCTGGTCGAGGCCGTGAATTCAGCGGGAAATTCGCCGGCTTCGAATCAAGCCAGTGCGACGACCAGCTCAGGATCGGGGGGTGGGGGCAGCGTTTCCATTAACTGCGGCGGCGCTGCTACCGGAACGTGGGCAGCCGACGAGGAATTTTCGGGCGGCAGCACCTACTCCGTCACTGCAACAATCAATACCTCCCTGGTCACCAGCCCGGCCCCGCAAGCGGTCTATCAGACTGCCCGCCAAGGAGTCTTTACTTACACCATTCCCGGCTTCACCGCCGGTTCGGGTCATACAGTGTACCTGCAGTTTGCCGAACTCTACTGGACCGCCGCCGGGAAGCGCGAATTCAATGTCAGCATAAATGGCACGACGGAGCTGACAAACTTCGACATCTTCGCGGCCGCGGGCAACGCCAGATATACGGCTATTGAGAAGTCGTTTCCGGCTACTGCGAATTCGAGCGGCCAAATTGTGATCCAATTCAGCAGGGGCGCCGCCGATCAACCGATGGTCAACGGCATCTCTATTCAGTAGCAAGCCTTTGTTGGTCCGGGCTACAGAGAGTGTGGCCCGGAGCCGACGCGCTATGCCAATGCTCATCGGCTTACTGGCTAGACGTCCCTTGCGATAGCTCTTTTTCTACTGCAGCGCGCAGTTGCGCTACGCTCTGATCTCCGTCCAGCTTTTTTCCGTTCACGAAGATTGTAGGCGTGCCGTTCACGCCGAACCCCAGCGCTTCCCACATCAGGCGCTCTACCACCGGCCTGTACTTCCGCTGGTCCAGCGCGCTATTGAAAGCGTCCATATCGAGCCCAAGCTGGGACGCGTACCGGCTTAGGTCCGCACGTTCCAGATGCTTCTGATTCGCGAAAAGCAGATCATGCATTTCCCAGAACCTGTGTTGCGCGGCCGCGGCCATGGATGCTTCATGTGCAAGCAAGGCGTGCGTGTGGAACGGCAACGGTGTGTGCTTGAAGATCAAATGTATCTTGCCGCGATATTCCGAAAGAATACTTCGGAGCGGTACGATTTCCTTGCTGCAATAAGGACATTCAAAATCGGAAAACTCAATCATCGTTATGGCAGCGTTACGCGGCCCGAGCTCCCAATATTCGGCACCAGGAGCGAAGGCTGCTAGGCCGAATTGATTCGTCTGCGCCGGAGGCTCATCGCCGGCCGTTCCGATCGCCGCAATGGCGCAGAAAACCAAGACCGCTGCAAATCGGTTGCGAGACATCGGTCGAAACGCCTTTCCGCCGCATGGTCCAAAGTCCGGACGCGCAGCCTTACTCGCCTAGCTCGGCGTAAATGCTTCGCCCATGGGCTTAAGAATGACAGTGTAACAAAGGTATGCTCGCGCCTTTCAGCGATTTTGATTTTGCATTTTTGAGATTTCGTCTATAATCGCTGAAACGGGACGCGAACCTTGCAGACCTCCCATCGATTTGCGCTTGTAATCGCCTGTCTTTTCGCCACCCAAATTGCGGCCACTCACGAAGGTAAGCCGCCTGACCCGCATCGCATCGTAGACGCTTACAATCGGCGCTCTGTCGGTTCCCTCGGCTGGCAACGCGTCTCCATGCGGCTCAGTTCCAACGGGAAGATCAGCCGTACTTTTACGGTCGTCAACGTTTGGGATCGAACCGCCGCAGCGACTCGAATGCTGTACTTCCTCGAAGGTCCCGATGGCCTGAAGGGCTCGCGATACTTGCAATCCGAGGACGACAGCGGGCAGCTCGAGGTCTTTCTCTTCCTCCCTACCAGCCACCGCGTCTTGCAAATTGCGCCTGAAGAATTTAGCGAAGGACTTCTCGGTTCCGATTTCAGCTATGACGACATGCGCTTCCGCCTGCCTGAACAAGTCGCCTCCGCAAGTGTCGCCGGCAAAACTTCGCTCGACGGCCGCGAAGTTTACTCGCTGCAACATGCAGCCGTGGGCGCCGATAGTCGGACCTGGCGAAGCGTCATCGAATACATCTCCACTGACAAGCCTTTTCTGCTGGGTCGCGATTATTTCAGCGATACGGATTTGCAGGCTGGCCGGCCGGGCAAATGGATGCGAGTCAAACAGTTTAGAGACGTAGGTCCGGTTCGAATCGCCGAATCCATGATCATGCAGGTGCGCGACGGAAACTTCACCACGATCGATCTGAAGGATCTTCGGATCGGACTGCCCTCGCGAGTGGACACGCCGTTCGCACCGTCTCAACTCCCGCTACTCGACGTGACCTTGCGCAGAGGATGGCCGATCCGTTGAGGCTTCCTTATATGAGGCCGCAAACTCTCCGCGCCATCTGTCTCGCCAGCTTGCCGGTGTTCATTGCACTGCCGTTGCTGAGCCAGTTGCCCGAGAATCCGCTGGAGCCAAACGGAACTTCCATCCCTTATCGGTATGTGCATCTGGTCCACTCTGCCGATCCGTCGCTTGAGGGCGGCACGGCCTATCTGCGCGCTCGCGATCCGTTCCTCTTCTTCCAGCTCGGCCGCGAGCTTGTTCACCGCCACTATTTGGCGAAAGACGGCGTGGTGCCACATCCGGGGGAGATGAACGTCCCGCTCTATGTAGCCCGCACGATTCAACCGGCCGCTCACGGCTCGGATGTCCGTTTCGCGCGCGATCACGCCAATAGCTGCGATTTCTGCCACGGTACGCCCAGCCGCGAACCGGGCGCGGGCCAGAACGTCGCATCCACCAGCGCCTTTGGCCGGAACACGCCTCACTTTTACGGCTCGGGCTTGATGGAAATGGCGGGAGCGCAGATTCGCCAGGAAATTCTCAATACTTATGATCGAAACCGAAACGGTCTCATTGATCGCGATGAGGTTCGTGTTTCGCGGCCGGTGCGAATCTCGCCCGAGCCCGGCGCGCCCCCCATCGATTACGGCGACCTCTCGCCGGGCACTGATGGCGTACCGCGGCTGAACTCCCTATTTCGTGTCTGGTATTTCGATTCCGATCATCGCCTGCTTCCTGAGGCGACCGGTTTCAACGACAAACGGGTCGCCGCCTTCGATTTCGCCGTGCAGGTCTTTGGTTGGGGTCGCGGCTGGCATACCAACGCGGACGGAACGCGGACGAGCGAGGGTGGAGAAGCGACTACTATCCGCGAGATCTTCACCCTCGCGGCGAACGTTCACATGGGCCTCCGTTCGTACGATTCAACCGAGCAAGGCGCATCGCCCGGCGCAGTGGCGGGTCTCGGCGGCGCCGGAAAGGTCTCGTTGAACGGTGCCCAGCAATTCGATTTTGGAACTGCTGCGCTTCGCCCTCGCACGGTCCACGGCTACTCAGACATTCTTCCTGCCCCGGGTGAGTTGACGGAGGGCGACATAGACGCTGCCGAGTTCTATATGCTCAATGCACCTCAGCCGTCCGTCCGCTCTACTTCAACGTCCGAAGTCGGCCGCCAAGTGCTCTTGCATGTCGGCTGCACTCGTTGCCACGTTGAAAACTGGACTCTGCATGAGCGCAATGAACAACTCGGCTTTGCCGGCGACCGCCGCATGTTCCGGCTGCTCGTTCATACCCAGACGGGCTCTAGCGGTTCGCCGCAACTGATCGCATCTCTCGAACGCCTCTTCACAACGCTGGCTTCCGGCGACACTGTTCCTGCCGCGAAGTCCACTCGCATCGAACGCATCTACACAGATTTCAAACACTGGGACGTCGGTCCAAGATTCTTCGAAAGACGCTACGACGGCTCTTTGCAGCGCGACCATCGGACCGCTCCGCTGTGGGGTGTCGGAACCACCGCGCCATACGGCCACTCAGGCCAGTTCGCCACTTTGGAAGAAGCGATCGAGGCGCATGCGGGCGCCGCCGAGCCCGAAGCGCGCGCGTTCCGCCGCCTCTCTGAACCAGAGCGGCTCCAACTCATCTCCTATTTAGAATCGCTCGTTCTATATCCGACCGATGGCATCCCCACCGACATCGACGGAGACGGCCAAATCTCAGATAATTTCGAGATCGATGGAGTGAATGTAGGATTCGAGCGCTTCGACCCGAGATTCCTGTTTGCGGTTACGCCGCGCTTTCACCGGCTTTGGTGGAGCACCGATCCTGAAGGCCGCCGCTTCCCCTTGATGTTGCTCGAAAACATTGCGGACACCTACCGCCTGAACCTGGTATGCAGACGCGATGCAAACGGCAACGGCATCCCGGATGTGCTGGAATCGCCAGCCGTGGCGGCGCTTAAATGATGAACCGGCCTCTGCTGTTCATCTTCGCCGGAGTGATGCTCGCGACCCTCGCCCATGCCCAGCTCAGCGTTCGCGATCATGATCCGTCCGGCCTCTCCAACCGTCTGCCGCGCATCCGGGTGATTCACTCGGATACCCCGAACGTGCCCGGCGCCTCCATGCATCTGCAGATGAGCGACCCGTGGCTGGCTTTCAAAATGGGAGGCGCAATCTTCAGTCACGAGTGGACGCGCCAAGACGCAGTTTTCGGCGCCTTTCTGAGTCGGCCGCTCGCCGAAGGCATCACCAATTCATGCGGCATGTGCCACAGCAATCCGCCGCGCACTCCCGGTGCCGGCCCCACGGTCGCCGAGCCGGGCTCTTTCGGCCGAAGCGTTCCGCCGCTGTTCGGAATCGGCCTCTTCGAGACCATTGCTCAGCAGATCCGGCAGCAGATCCTAGCGAAGTACGACACCAATCACAACGGCTTCCTCGACGTTCCGGCCGAGACCGCCGGCCGCAACGCCATCATCGAGGCCACCCCCGGCGTGATGATCGACTTCGGGCCGCTCGACGATCGCACCGCCAGCGGATTTCCCTCGTTGAACGACATCGTGCAGATCTTCTTCGTTGACCAGCGCGGGCGTCCCGTCATATCGAAGGACCGCGTCTCGCTGAAGACTCCCGGGGTCGCCGGCTACGATATCGCAGTAGCCGCCATCACTTCGTCCCTCATCATCGACCAGCAACCCAGCGTGCGCATGTTCGTTACGAACGCGATGCGCGCCGTGCTGGGCCTTCGCGTGAGCGATCACACCATCAGCGACAACTCCGGGACTGGACGCGACGAAAAAGCAGGCGACGTTTGGGCCGAAACCTCGAACGCCGGCGCTCGCCAGCCCTATTCTGCACTGCCGTCGAGTCACTCGTCCGAAGCGGTGAGTGAAGGCGAGGTGGATCTGCTTGAGTGGTTTCTTCTCAATTACCCTCGGCCCGGTCTCGCCAAACAGAACGCCCGCACGCGCCGCGGACACGATCTGCTTCAGAGCGTTGGCTGCACCTCATGCCACACGGAGAAGTGGCAGATCCAGCCTTTTAACGCGGCCACCGGCATGTCCGGCGATCGCCGCTTCTTCGATCTCGAAGTGAATGGCGAAACGGCCGATGGTCACCTTCAGGGCCGCATCCAGCTTTTGACCAGGAAAGTGCGCGGACCGGATGGCGCTGAACTCGTCCTGCCGCGCCGCGACGGATTTCTCGTCGACGGCATCTACTCCGACTTTCGCTATCACGATCTCGGAGACAAATTCTACGAATATCGATATGTCAATAAGCAGCTCATTGCTACCCACCGCTTCCGCACTCCACCGCTGTGGGGCGCCGGTTCCACTGCTCCTTACGGGCACGACGGCCGCAGCCTCACCTTGGATGATGTGATTCGCCGCCATGGCGGAGAAGCCGATTCCGCCACTTCGGCTTACCTCGCCCTTGCGCCTGCGGATCGCGATGCGCTGCTCGCATACCTGAAGTCTCTTGTTCTCTTTCAACCCGATCAACTTCCTTGCGATGTGAACGGTGACGGGAAAATCGATGCCCACTACCGCACACGCAACGGCGACGCCGGACCCGAGCGCTGCGAACCGGAGCTGCTTTTCAAGACTCCGCCCCGTTATCGCGGATGGGTCACGGGTCCTGATGGCGATCGTTTCTTTTCTTACGAGCTCTTGAACGCACGGGAGGCGTATGGGCGCAATTTGCCGGCCCTGATCGACTCAGACGGTGATGGCATTCCCGACCTTCTCTCGAGCCAGGAGAATGCGCAGTCCCAACCGGAAGTCGCGAGGCTTCCCAAACCGTAACTTATAACCAAGGAGACCACCGAAGTATGAGAAGTAAGGCGATCGCCTCTATCTTTGCATCGGGGATGTTAGTGCTTTGCTCCCTCGCCGTAGCAGGGCCGAATTCCACAACCACATCCTCCAACCGTTCCAGCGGGCCTCAGCTATCCAGCACTGACCAGAGCCGCGTCAACGCTCTGCTCAGCGAAATGAATTCGATGAGCGACCAGCAGCTCGACAGCCTCGCCCCGCTGCCCATGGAAAAATTCAAGCTGCCGTCGGCTAGCGTGGACATCATGCGCGTGCGCATGGAAGAAAGCTACGACGTGAAGGGTATCGGAAAGGATACGGTACAGCTTCATGGCTGGATAGCAGTGATTCACGACAACCCACGCCCCGTAGCGGGCGCGACGGAAGCGCGCTGGGGTACGGCCACGACACCCACCTCGTTTGTGGGCCTCGAGCTGAAGGGGAACAGTGAACTGTTTGGACCCGTTCACGTAACCTTCGATCCCACTCAGCCTTCTAACGGCGCCGTAGGTGCGTTGCGCCTCTCCATGTTGGAGGAATTAGCGGTCAACAACGCCTACGCCAATTACCGGCATATCACCGGCAGCACCACCACCGCGATCGAACGCCCCAAAGCGACAGCGCTCGTCGGCGACAGTGCGGAGATCGCAAAGGTGATGAACGGGGTTCTCGCGGCCATCAGCCATAAGAACGGCCGCGAAATCATTCAGTACTACGCTCCCGGCGCCGAAAACGTCTACTTCAGCGCCCCGGTTCCCCCCACGGAGAACGACAACCAGGTTGCCGCATTCACCGATTCCGTGTCGAAGATGTTCGCACAGTACCGCAGCATCAAGCCGGTGGCCGACGATGACCTGAACATCAATATCTCCGGCGATGTCGCGCAAGCCAATCTCACGGGGCACAACGAAGTGGTTGATGCCGCCGGACGACGCGGCTACAACTCTTGGAAGTGGTCTGTCAAGATGCGCAAGGACAATGGCCAGTGGCGCATCGCCGGTGACGACATGGCCTTCTATAACGACCCGAACGCTCCCAAGGATGCGGACCGCGTCAGCGATCCGTGTGCCTCTGGTGGCGTCGCCAGCACCTGTAGCTGTTCGGCGAGTGTCGCGGTCATCATCACAATGCCGAAGCTGAACCTCAGCATGTCGGTTGCTCGACCGGTGATCTGGTATTCCGAAGTCCAGACCGTTCCTCCGGTCGGCGCCACCGCGTCGGTCAGCTTCAGCCCCACGCCTCTGCTCGACCAGTCCGGCCGCGAGATCGCCACGCTCACCCATGGCGCTGTCAAGTTCCGGCAAGTCGTTCGCAAGGTTCCGCTCGAGGGAACACAGCCCACGACGGAATCCGCTCAACTCCAGAAGTAATCGAAGTCGGGGAAGCTCGTCCCTGGGCTTCCCCGGTCTCATTTCGCCAGGGCTACATTCTCCTGCTATGAAGCGCGTCATTAGATGGTCGGTTCGCAACCCGAAAACCATAGTTGTGCTTACGCTGTTATCGACGGTCGGCTTCTCAACCCAAATACCGCGGCTGAAAATTGACCTTGATGGTCGTTCGCTGGTGCCGCGAGGCGATCCTTCCTTGCAGCCGAGCGATGCTGCCGCCGCCCTCTTCACCCTCCGGGACAGCGTTGTGTTGGGCGTTCCCGCTGTGCCGGGCGAGCGCGACGTTTATAACTCCACCACGCTTGATTCTGTGGCCAGACTCTCCTACGCGCTGAAAGCGCTACCCGGCATCGACGCGAACTCGGTTG
>Ga0210385_10001425_pt1 | contig 14862 bp, 15 predicted proteins | sample IncBWH26OmetaG_FD_160107 | JGI IMG/M metagenome (GOLD analysis project Ga0210385, IMG submission 160107) | Forest soil microbial communities from Barre Woods Harvard Forest LTER site, Petersham, Massachusetts, United States - Inc-BW-H-26-O ...
TAATAAGGTCCTGAAGCAATATCCAGGGCCAAAGTCAACATCGGAGAAAAAAATGGCAAAGAAACCCTTGAAGAAACCACGGAAACTGGAACCCACGAAGACGCTCCAGCGTATAGGGAAGTAGATTGTGGTAGCAATACCAAAGGGCTGCTGTCCCAACGGCGGCCCTTTTTTTTTCGAAATTGCTGCGAGGTGTTCTACTACAACTCAAACTTCCGCGTTAATCAGGCAGTGTCGCGTAAAGGCCGCGCCACGTTCGCCGATACCACCAATACATCATCGGCGCAAAACAGAGTTTAATTGTGATGGCCGCGAAAAGCCTGAGTTCCAGTTCTTTTAACCTGAAGTACTCCGGTTGCGTTAGCACTTTCAGAATTTGCGAGTGAGCGCCGAGGACATATTGCCCATCCTGAATCTCCGGGACTCCAAGTCCCCACTGAGAAGCAGCCCACACAAACTGGGCTAGACAAAACAGCGCTAACAATCTGGCGCAAGGAGCGACCCAACTCGGCAGTCCGCGCGCAAATCCCGTCCAGGCGAATGACCGGGACCGTGAGGCAGGGTACTCCAAAACATATATTGGCGTATGGATAGCGAGCACTACAACAATGACGGGTAGTATCCCCCACTGCAATATGGGGTCGACCGGCGCGCCCAAGAAACTCCCCACATACGCAAGCACCCCTGCGACGAATCCGCACGCCGCCAGAATTGCGAGGACTCGGCAGTTAGTTGGGGTCATTCTTGCAATATGAGCATTCATCGCAAGCGGCTCTCAACTCCCGATTACTTAGAATTACCCTCGCCGGGACATATCCCGTTTGCGCGTTAATCAGGCGCTACTCCTCTTTTGTGCGTCATACGATACACTCGTTCAATGGTTGACCGCAAAAATGGGAATCAGCAGGGACTTATTTGGCTGTGTGTGCTCGTCTTGCTCGTCTCGATTGTGTGCAAAGCGAGTGCACAAACTGCGGAACACCAGGAAGCGGATTACCAATGGGTGGACCGAAACATTCAGAAAGCACTGGACGATCTCCTTCCGATGAACAACCCAGATTCAAATGGTCCGGAGCAGGAATCCATCACTTTTCGTTACGTCAATTCGATATTGATCGCATCACGTGAATATTCCTTTTCCCTGACACGACGATCATACGAACGCCCTGGCCCTTTAGTTTTCTACTGGGTGGCTCGCGTACGCATGGCGGATGGGGCGTCGATTCGAACTCAGTTGGAACAATTACACGCCGAGAAACCAGAAGCGGATCTCGCAGGAATAGAGCCCAGACTCAGAATAAAAGCGTGGTCATTCGACGAAAAGTCATGCCCGTCAATTGTTGCTCAGGCGACGAAGTTTCGACACCTGTCTTTCAAGGTACCATTCAAGTTTGAAATCATCACCGATCTTCCGTCTTTTGAATTTCGCGCCAGTAGTTTGAACGCGAGTATGACGTTCTCCACGGGTTACGCAAGCCACCCACTTTCTTCATGGGCTATGCAAACGCGCCGTGTTTTGGTGCGGTGTGGCGCGACTGAAAGTGCTCCACTAAAGGACGATTACCAGTAGGGTCCTTTTCCGGAGCGTCAAATGGGTAACCGATCTTTCCGAGCCGGCGTTTATTAGGACTTATCCGGTTCTTTGGCTTTTCGTTCCGCACGAATGACGTCCGCTAGGCTACTCTTGCCAGCCCACATCGTTTGCAGTTCAATCCATATTTCTCTCGAAATGGGGCCGAGAAATTGCTCGTAGACTCTATTGCCACCCTGCCGCCAAGAAGCGAAACACTGTAGGGTCTCAAAGAAGCCAAGACCAATCAGGTTTCTCGTTTCTTCGTCCACATTAAGTAGCTGCTGCTCCAAAAACTGGAAAATTCGCCGGGTCTGGTCGAGGTCTCCTTTTTCGTAGACATCCTCGACGACAAAATGCACGACCTCGGCCATGTCGATATACGAGCCGCAGGAATTACCGCCTTCGACAGCGATGTATTTTCTCCAATGCTGCAAAAAGTCGGGAAAGTTGTGTCGAAAATTTGAAATGACGGGGCTCGTGCGAGGTTCGTCGCGGTTGAGCAGGATAGACACTGCCTCATCGTCGCTAGTTGGTTTCAATCCCATTTCGGCGAATGCGCTCGCTGCCAGCGTGTCCAAATCCCGAGAGGCGGGCTGCGATAGTCCGGCCAGTTGCCGCAGAGCGGTTCCCTCGAACCCTTGTTCAAGCGCCAAAACCGCCGCGTGCACCAGTTGCTCGGGCTCAACACCTCCGAGGACCCATTTCGCCTGCAAGAGTTGGACATCAAGGCTGTTTTTCGATTCGCTCATGAAAGCTCATCTTAGACGATATTTGGCCGGATACTGCCTGGATTAGTCGGATTACCGGACATCTTGATTTGCGCCGAGTTACGGGGACGTGTAAGGAGTTTTACCCTTTACGTGGTTGTTCGCGTCGAATCTCACAACGTAGTATTGCGGCAGCACGGGCGCAAAAGGCGAAGCGTAGAAAAATTCTCTGGCACAGCCCTCCATCTCTTTCTTCTCAAGCGGCCCAAAAAACTCTCCACACTTCTCGACTCGCTTGGGATGGCCGAGGTATTTCACGACTTCCTGCTCAGTGGCTTCGGCTGCGATTTCATCGAAACCCTTCTGAAGTTGCTTATCTCGCAAAATCGCCCAAACAAACCAAACGGACACAGCCGAAGCGATGCCACCAATAATGAGGTAACTGAATCGTTTCATAAAGAAATAGGTTAGCGCATTCGAGAACTGAAATGAATCGCCGCGTCAACTCCTGAGTAGGCGGATAACCGGACAAGCAACGTACTAGGACTTCACTTGTCCGGCTTGCGGGTTAATTAGGGACGTTGAATCGCTTGCATGGTCCGCTTTGCGGTGATTGATCCTGCTGGGCCTGTCCGGACTACTCACGCGGGCGAGTAAAAATTCCTCCGCAAGTTTCAGTTCTGTGCCGGCGAGGCACGATTCTCGGGAATGACAAACTTTTTACAACCTCTTTACAAGGCCATGACACAAGCAGTTATGGGATTCGGCTAAGTATCACCGCTCCGCGAAATCCCTAGGTGCTCATGGATTCTTTGAAACTCAAAGGAGGAAATACATGGCTCGAAAATCATTAATGTGGTTTGTGTGTGCTGTGATCGCGCTGTCGTTTAATGGCTCCGTAGCATTCGGACAACAAAAGACGCAGGTGCCGAAACAAAATCCATTCCTGAAACCCACAAATAGCTTGGGTGTGGAAGCAAACGCGAAGTCGGAAACCAGCAGTCCGCTCAACAAGGGCAAAAATTCTCAAACGCTTCCGTTGTTCAACTATACGGTTACCTCAAGCAGGGATGGCAATACATACTCGGGGACCATAGTGGGACGCAGCCCGTTCTCCGAGCCTTTGGGATTCACCGCGGTTCCCAGTCAGATAGTTCCGGTAATCGTGGTAACAAATTCCGTTTTCGCGGGTGTTGACTCAAGCGGGAATATTCTGACGGTTCCCGGCGTTACAACGTTCAATCCGTCGATTCCCGACACGAGCTGCTTGACACCTCCGAATGACGTTCCACTGAAGATTGTTGAAGAATCGCCAATCTTTAACCCCGCAGATTTCAACTACGGCGGGGAGGATGTCGGCTTCACAGAAACGACAGATGCGTTCCAGCGGGCGAACTTCTTCAAGCTCCTGAATTTCGGGAATGTGCCGTTTGACGACAACATTTTCTACCACGTGATTCTTAGTCCGGTGAAAACTGTATCTGCGATAGTGATCAACATTCCGGCAGCGAGCGGCGTCGCTTATCCCAGCGCCGTATTTGGCGGTTGTCCCACTGGAACGGAGGGAATTGTTGACATAGCTGCTTATGAGCCTGGTCTCTTTAACGCCATATCGAGCGTGTTGGGTTCACAGGGTGTTAACCCCAGCACCTTCCCAATGTTTGTCACTCACAACGTCGTAGAGTGCGAAGGGACGAATTGCGGGGCACTAGCGCCGGGTACGGCGTGCTGCATTCTCGGATTCCATGCCGCGAGCGGGCAGCAGACCATCGGAACGGCGGATTTTGACACCGGGGAGATATTTGTGAGCCCAGTACCCGATGTGTCGGATATGTCTCACGAAGTAGCGGAATGGATGAACGATCCGTTCGGCAATAATCCGGTACCGCCGTGGGGCCATATTGGACAGCAGACTGGGTGCCAATCGAACCTGGAGGTGGGTGATCCGCTGAGCGGGACTCTTGCTCCGCCGGTTTTTATGCCCAACGGTTTCACCTACCACCTGCAAGAATTGGCCTTCTTTTCATGGTTCTATGGCGCACCTTCCGACGGAATCCACGGATGGTTCTCCTATAATGGAACGTTTTTGCAGGATGCTGGACCGGTCTGCCAATAAGAGTCTCTGAAGTAACGCAATTGGCCGGGCGCGGCCATTTGACGTTTTCGTAGCAAGAATTTGCCGAGACGGGCGAGTCAACTTCCTGACTCGCCTTTCTCGTTTACCCCACTATTGACCATTCACCGCCCCGGGCACGGGACGCACCAAAAGACTCCCGATAGGTTTACCCCTGTGCCTGATTTTGCGTTTAACCATCGTGAATTCCATTTGCCTGGTAAGTCGGATACCGGGCATGTTGCACTACTACCTCACTTGCCCGGGTTTGCGGCGCTGGACAAATGCGTAGCATCACGCACTTTTCCAGCAAGTGTGCGGAAGGCAAAAACTAACGCGCACTAGCGCGAGGGATTTGAGGATGCAGAGCTGACCTAATCGGCGGACAGTTGACCGTTGTGATTGCTATTTGATTTTGGAGCTTCGCTCGACTTTGGCTGACTGCTCTTCGGAGATTCGAATCCGCGGCAACCGTAGCCGGAACACGGCGGGCTTGGATTGCGAAAGGACGCGCTCGATACAGAAGAGCACAAGACCAAAAGGGAGAAAGCGAATCCGATTGCGGCAACTTTCTTCTTCATAAATACCTCACCATGGCATCTGGGCCCTCAAGCAGGATCGGCCCGTATTTGAGCCACGATAATCGCTGAATGTGGGAGTGGCACTTTGGCGGCCAAATCTGCTGCGGAAAGCTGAGCGTCTAATCGAGGGATACAGATGCGGTTAGCGATGCGGGCATTGGATCTAACACGCGCGATTTCGATGATCTTGGAAATTTCATCGCACAAATGTGAAAGTCCTTGCCTACACGCGTTCCAGTACGCCCCGTACGAGTCATGTATGGCCAAGTCTTGAGTAACGCGTTCGGCGCGCGAGTTGAGTGGTGTTAGTATTCGGATTCGATCGGTGAGGTGTTTGGCAGAGCGATGACGCAAGTTCCTCGGATCCCGATTTTGTTGCCGCTGGCGATTGGTGTGGGCGTGATCCTATGCTCGATCTTTGTGCACGCGCTGCCGTTGAGCGGGGCGGTTAATTTTCTTCGGCGCCAACGAAAACTCGGACACGTGGGCACAAGCTTTTGGTACGATTTTGCAATCGTGGCGATGACGATATCGTTCACGCTGGTGGCGCACCTGGTTGAGATCGCTCTGTGGGCTGTGCTGTTAGAGTGGTGCGGCGAATTTCCACAGTTTGGAAGCGCGTTCTACCACTCAGCGGGAAATTATACGTCGGTAGGTTACGGCGATCTGATTATGTCGCCAACTTGGAGATTGTTGGGACCACTTGAAGCTGCGAACGGAATGCTCATGTTCGGAGTGTCTACCGCGATGATTTTCGCTGTGATTCAATGGCTGATTCAGGCTCGGTTTGCGGATCTTAGGCAGTGAGTGGGCGCTTCGCGGCGCGCGTTTCGGACGGAACGAGTTTGGCTATTGAAAGGGTGACGAACCGGGAACACGCCCTCTAATCTGCTCCTAAGCTATTTACATCTATGAACGGTTCATCCGGGTGGGGCTTGACGTGATATTCCTTCGAGTGTATATTACATCCATTGTATGTGGGGGATAGAGCATACAGACGAATTTGAACGGTGGTGGATGACGCTCTCGGAAGCCGAAAGAATAACAATTACCGGCGCCGTCGGACTGCTTGAAGAGAAAGGACCAGCTCTTACTAGACCTTATGTAGAGACGCTAGCAAAAGATTCAAAGTATCCGAATTGAAGGAGCTGCGGATACAACATCACGGTGATCCTTACCGCATTGCTTTTGCTTTCGATCCCCGAAAAACTGCGATTCTTTTGATTGGCGGTATTAAGGGCGGAAAGGGCTGGACGGCCAAGCTGGCTGCGCAGGCCGACAAGGTTTACAAAGAGTATTTGAAAGAACTTAAGAAAGAAGGATTGATCTAAAATGCGAAAGAAATTCAGTGACCTAGTAGCTGCAACAATGTCTCCAGAGGCGCAAGCCCACGCGGACAAGATCACACGCAAGACGTTGGTTGAAATGGAGCTTTTTGAACTGCGGGAAGCGCTTCAGATGCGCCAGGAGGATCTGGCTGAGAAGTTAAAAGTAACTCAGGCGACCATCTCGCGACTGGAGCGCCGCCCAAATGTTCTTCTTGAGACAATCTCAAATTACGTGAAAGCTCTTGGCGGCGAACTTGAATTGCACGCGGTCCTGCCACATAGGACGGTTCGACTAACGCACTTTCTTGCTGCGAAAGAAGTTAGGCCATCGCGGGGCAAGAAACAAGGTTCACGCCGCCGCACAGCCGCCCGTTAGCGTTCTCCACCCGCCATGGATTAAACACTGGTGCCGCGCGGATGGATTCTTTACCCGCCAAACGCGCGAGCAAGAATATTGAAAAGAACGAAGGCGCGGGAGGACTCTCCGCCCGCGCTATCGCGTTAGTCTATGTCGACTTGGAAGGTCAGAGAAGGATTGCCGACTGCAACTGCATACCATAATCCATCCGGTCCCATAACGAAGTACACATCTTGCTGGTAGAACCACGGCGGATACGCTCCTGCGTAAAACCAATAGCCGCCGTAAGAAAACTCGCGACGTCCGTTGTATTCGCGTCCCCCGGTTTCAATGAAGCGAGAATGATGGTCAGGCCCGAATCTACTGGTGCTGTATTCATGGCCGCGACTATCTTTCTGACCGTTCTTGGCATACTGGGTGTGTGACTGCTGTGCGCGAGAGGCTTCCTGCTGCTTCGCCGCTGGCTTAGCTTCTGCGTGATTCGCGGCTGGTTTGGCTTCTGAGTGATTCGCAGCCGGCTTAGCCTCTGAGTGGTTTGCGGCTGGCTTGGCTTCTGCGTGGTTCGCAGCTGGCTTAGCTTCTGCGTGGTTGGCCGCTGGCTTAGTTTGTTCCTGCTTCGCGGCTGGCTTGGCCTGTTCCTGCTTTGCAGCGGGCTTGGACTCTTCATGCTTCTCTTCCTGCGCGTATGTCAGAGCAACCACTCCGAGCAGCAGGACCAAAACTCCTGTGCTGATAAGACTCAGTGCTTTCATCTCTATTTCCTCCATCACCAATTTCAGGCGCCTGGCGCTTGTAAGCGTCGGTCGCGGTGGTTCCGATCCTTCCTGCGAGCCCCTGTTAAGAGCCTTCGATACAACTCCTCAAAGGCTACGCCCACCAGACCCAGCTATCTGTTCACTTTTGCACAGTTTCCGTGCTGTCTGGCACGGGCGGGTGGGCCAGGCTTGCGCATTCTCTTGTTCTTGACCCTTGAGGAAGGAGGTAACTGCACGCAATTTAGCGGGATTTGTATTCTGCTAGCGCCTGCTGAATCGCCTGCTCTGCCAGGGGGGCCATGATTTTGTATCCGGCGTCGTTCGGGTGCAGGCCATCGTCGGAGAGAGAGCGCTTCAACATGCCGCGGTCGTCAACGAGGGCGGTGAAATAGTCGAGATAGACGCAACCGTTTTTGGCGCAGTAGTTTTTCATCCACTTATTCAGGGCCAGGATTCTTTCGCTCGGGCGCAGCGCAAAAGACTCTTGAGAATCGGGCGCGTAATTGTTCACCGGGAGGACGGACGCAAAGACCGTGCGGATGCCGTGCGCCCGGGCGAGCTCGGCCATGGATGCGTAGTTGGACTCGATGTCCTCGTTCGACGCGCGGCCGGTTACGCCGGCGATGTCGTTGGTTCCCGCGAGCACGACTAACACTTTGGGATGCAGGCCAATCACGTCCTGACGGAAACGCACCAGCATCTCGGGAGTGGTTTGGCCGTCGATGCCGCGATTGATATAAGGCTTGCCGGAAAAATAGTCCGGCAACTTCCAGTAGTCGGTGATGGAGTCGCCGATAAAGACGACTCGGCTTTCGCCCGGCGCGGGAGGCGCGAGCGCGGCGTTGGCCTCGCGATAGCGCGCCCGTTGGCCGAAATCGTCCACGTAAATTGCGATACGAGACATGCGGTATTCATCGAGTCCTGCGGAGCCGCTGGAAGGGATGCTAGGGACTGGTTGTTGGGCGTGTTGGGCGAGCGCAGGAAGGGCGAGGAGGATTACGAATAGCGGTTGCGAAAGGACGCGAATGATCGGGTGGAGGTTCATTTTCTCCTCGAAAAAAATAGGCTAATGAGATGCGGTCAAATATCTTTTAGCTGAATTTGCGCCAGGGCGGGAAAGAATCGTCGCGATTTCGAAAGTCGGGGCCACTCTCGTCGGGCTCAAGTGGCGATGCGAGTACTTCACGCGCGGTAGCTGCGTCATTTTCGCGCACTAGGATTTTAAATCCTGCGCCGGACCAAGCAAGGTGCTCGCGCATTCGTCCTGCTGTATCACCCTGGATAATTGCGCTAATGCCTGCTTGCTCCAGCACACCCTTGGCTAACTCCGCTTCGAATTCGCTGCCGAATGACTGCAGCACCACTAGCTTAGTCTCACGAACTTGCAGCGCCTTGGGGTCTATTTGCTTACGAGCGCGTTGGATCAAGTGACCGATAATGGAGTCCTCGTCTTCAAGAATTCGCTGTGCTTCTGCGAGCCTCGGATCGGAACGGCGGAGAGCGTTTGCCCAGACGAGCAGCGTCGTCATCTTCTCCTCGAAATCCCCTTCCGGCCACGGGCTCGGCGTGTAATCAGGACGATCTGATTTGTAATGCTCGGAACCGAAAAGCCGATTCTTGTCCGAATCATAGAGTGAGGACTCCGTTTGGTGATATGCAGCGAAATTCATACTGTCGATGATCGTTTCGCGAGCTTCGTCCGGGGTCATCACAAATAAACTCTATACCGACCGAAATTGAAATTCCAGGCACACTCCTTTACGGGGTCCCTGTGCGACCCGCTTGCGGCGGGTGGGCCACCCGTCGGCCGCTAGCCAGGAAGCGAACGCACATAGAGCCGCCGAGTTCAGCGGGGCACCCGACCCGATAGCCGTAAGGTCTTTGTTTTTAAACCGATCCGTCGTTTGGAAAACATTTGGAAATTCTTTGTCGCTCCTTAAGGACTTTGTTCTGCCCGATCTGAGAAAGTGCGCGTGCGTCGCGGCTCAGTGCAGAAGAGACCCTGAAATTCAGGGCGCTTTCTGAAGCGGTTGATGCTTGAAGCAAAACGAATGGTTCCCTGATGCAATGAACGGCCCTTATAGAAGGGTCAGATTTGTAGTAGCGAGAAAAAGGAGAGAGAAATGAAAATTAAGTCTGCAATCGTTGCCGTGCTCGTTCTGGTTGGCTCCGCCTGCCATGCAGCGACCACCGACTACGCTGTGGGAACGTGCTTGCCAAGGCTTCACAGCTACTCGACGATTTCGGCCGCCGTCGCCGCCGTGCCGTCCGGCTCAATCGTGGAAGTTTGCCCGGGCACGTACGCCGAGCAGGTAACCATTTCCAAGCCGTTAACTTTGGAGGGCATCACCAGCGACAACTCGGCCCAAGCGATCATCGCCATACCTTCGGGCGGGCTAGCGGGATCAGGGCTTGTGGCACAAGTAACGGTGACTGCCGGCCCGGTGAACATCACCAATATCACCGTGGACGGGACCAACAACAATTTGAACGGCGACCCAACCCTGGCCGGAATTTACTATGCTCCGGGGTCCTCGGGCACCATAAAGTTCGTGAACACTCAATTCCAACTGGACGCGGGAAATGGGCTAGGAATTCTAGCCAACGGTGAGTCGCTGACCATCGAAAATTGCAACATCCACGATTTTGACTTCGCTGGAATTGAGGTGAGCGATTCTGCGCCGAGCACCGTAAACAACAATTATGTGAATGTGGCTTCGGCCACGGGGCTTGTCACCGGCATCATCGTTGTGAATACCACCAGCTTAACCGGCAACACGATCAGCGGGCCGGGCAATTCTATCGATAGCGAAGGCATAGTAGTCGACTCGGGAAGCGCCACTATCACGAACAACACATTCACAAACTGGTTGTACGGAATCGTGGATTATGGCGGCGCAAAATACACCTCGAACACGATTCGGAATACCGGAGTAGGGATGCTATTGGGCACGACTGGAGCTACGGTGGATTCCAACGTCATTACAGAGGCTGTATACGATGGCATCGAGTTTGGCTGCAACACAAACTCGGTGAAAGGAAACACGCTGAACAATATGGCCATCGGGATCGAAGGGATTCCCGCGAGCGTGACTTCCACGAATACTTATTACAACGTACAAGAAATTCGAGATAACTGCGGGGCTCCCACCAGTGCGGCTCCGCTGATGCCTCCGGCTCGGGTGCAGCCTAAGTCACTTTAGTGATAGGGTCTGCCTAACTGACTCAAAAGCCGAACCCTTCAAACCTCGGAGGGTTCGGCACCTCAGTGAGTTTCAATCGTGCCTAGACTAAACACTGGCGCCGCACGGAAGAATTCACCACCCGGCTAGACTGCGTGTTTTGCTGCGCCTTTGCCGAGGAAGTTTAGCAACTCGGTGTTTACTTCGTCGGCGTGGGTCCACGAGATGCAGTGCGGGCCGTCTTTCACGACCACAAAGCGGGCTCCCTTGATCAACTTGGAGGTGCGTGCGCCCGCGGCGTTGATTGGGAGAATGCGGTCGGCGTCGCCGTGCATTACGAGGGTTGGGACATCAATTTTGGGCAAGTCTTTGCGGAAGTCTTCGTGCCAGGTGGGGACGCATGCGAGGCTGGCTGTAGCAGACGAGAGCGCCGCGACATTCCAACTTGCCTGGACAGCTTGTTCGCTCACACGTTTGTTGAGCAGAACATCCGTGTTGTAGAAATTCTTGAAAAATTCGGTGAAGAATGCGTAACGGTCGGCGGTGATGGCTTTCTCGATGCCGTCGAAAACACTTTGGTCCACGCCCTCCGGATTGTCGGGCGTCTTCAAAAGAAATGGCGGAACGCCCGAGAGAATGACGGCCTTGCTGACGCCCTTTGAGCCGTATTTCCCGATGTAACGCGCTACTTCGCCGCCACCCATGGAGAAACCAACCAGCGCGAAGTCACGCAAGTCGAGGTGCGTAATCAGCTTGTGCAGATCTTCGGCAAAAGTGTCGTAATTGTATCCGGTGGTCGGCTGGCTGGACTTGCCGAAGCCGCGGCGGTCGTAGGCGATGACGCGGTGCCCTGCGTTCAAAAGCACGGGAAGCTGCTTCTCCCACGAAGAGCAACTTAGCGGATAACCGTGAATCAGGATGACCGGTTGACCGCTGCCATGATCCTCATAGTACAGATCGATATTCGCTGAATTTTCCTTACCGACGGTTACGTGTGGCATGACTTCCTCCTTTTTATAATTTCAAGTTAGGGTGAGTTTAAGTTGAACTAATTACAATGCCGGCCGGGCATGTTGCTGGTTTGTGGCTGTCCCTTTCCGGGAATCCCTTTGTGAACTTGGACAAAATCGATTTTTCAGGTCACTTCGATGAGATGCCCCAAAATAGTTTTTGGCCGCAAGTCAATTTCGGGAAATTTACGCCCCATGAAATCAATAGTTTGCGACTTGGGGAACGTTCTGAGCAGGACCGTTCTGAGCAGGCGTAGAGCAGATTCTTTGCTACGCTCAGAATGACAGGTGGGTGGCGGAATGCGGCACGCACGCGAGTTTTAATTGTGGTGGGATTTGGATGCTGGTGCCGCGCGGTACGGCCTGATCACCCGCCTAGCGGATATGAGAAAGGCGAGCCTGTTGGCTGACTCGCCCGCGCACCCCTTGCGGGAAAGAAAAACGCGAGGGATGCGGCACGCGCAAAGTCGGTGAGCGGCGCGATGGAGGTCCGGCGTGCGGCGAAAAGTCAGAGCAACCGCCTTGGTAGGTCTTGTGTTATCCATTTTCTCTGCGTCTGAATCGCAGCGCTCCGTTTAATAACATGAATGCAGGGTTACTAAATTATAGATTTTTGTTGACAGCAAAAAGATTCTGTGACAACTTCCGCCGCGCCGGGGTCCAAAAGCAGGGGAAAGTGACTGTAACTGCCCTAGGGTGTGCACTTCGGTTGCAAGTCACAATTCCAATCATCCGGCCTAGGAGACACCAAACCTCTATGAAGCTTACTAGATGGATGTGTACTCTGCTGCTCACTTGCCTAGCTGTTACGCCAATTTTCGCGGGAAGCAGTGACGATACCGCGAAAGCGAAAGGTGCGGTCGCTGCTGCCGCCTCAGACGATAAGGATAAAGATAAAGACAAGGAAAAGGATAAAGACAAAGACAAAGACAAGAGTGACGCGAAGGGTGATACCGCGAATTCAAATTCGTCTTCCGGCGCGACTTCTTCCAGCGCAAGTCCTGCGCCTAACGCAAAGGTCACTGCACTGTTGGACGTGCTGGTGAAGAAAGGGATATTGGCGCCCGGGGAGGCCAGCCAAATCCGAAGCGCTTCACCTGACGCTGAGCTCCAGCTGCTGGTGGAAGCGCTGAACCGCAAGGGCATTTTAAGCGCAGCCGATTTGTCGGCGGTGGACTCAAACGCGGCGCCTGCAACTGCGGCAGCCCCGTCTGGGCCGACATTTGTGGCGCCATCGAGCGCCGATGCCACGTCTGCCCCGGTGATGACCGCGGAGGTGCAGCAACAGCAGAAACCGACGCCGCGAAATCCCGAGCCGCAAACGCAGGCTGCGGGTGTGGAGCCGGTATCATCCAAACCCGCCGTACCGGGAGTGGTCCCGGCGGTGGTACCAATTCGCGCGCTTCCTATCGACTCGCCGACGAAAGACGGTCTGGTCGCGGCATTTAGAGTCGGCGGGGAGAAAGGCGTGAAGATGACGCCGTACGGATTTATCAAAGCGTCCGCGGCGCATGATTCGAGCTCTCCCAACGGCGACGACTTTCCGTTTGTCGGGCTCTTTCTGAGTTCCACTTCAATTTTGAACACGGGGCCGACGAAAGATCCTGAGTTTCACTTGAAAGCGCGTTCCACACGCTTCGGCGCGAACTTCGAGTGGCCGGATCCTTCACCGAAACTGATCGTCACTGGCCGGGTGGAAGGCGACTTCGAGGGAAACTTCAGCGAAGTGGATAATCGCGACGTAACTTCGCTTCGAAGCAGCGCGCTCCAATTGCGCCTAGCCTACGTGCGCCTGGATTACAACATCACGGATAGGATGGATTTGTTCTTTGAGGGCGGGCAAGATTGGGCGATTTTTTCATCCACCGTGTTGCCCAATCTTTTTGAAACCACTTTCCTAGGCGCTTTCTACGGAACGATCTACACACGATCTCCGCAAATGCGGTTCGGGACAACCTACAAGTTGAGCAATTGGCGGAATCTCAAGATTTCTCCAGAGTTTGCCCTGATGATGCCGAGCACCGGCCAGATCGAAAAACTTGGGTCTTTGGGGTTGACCGGCCAGATCGGACAAGCGGAACGCGAGGGAGCAGACGCTAATCGTCCCGAGCTGGAATCCCGAGTGGTTTTGCAGTTCCAGCTGGACAAGGCGCCGGCAGTCCCGACGGCACAGATCTTCTGGGCTGGATTTTACTCGCGACGAAGATCAATCGTGACCAGCAGCAATTACAGCACGCCTACGGCGTCATGCCTCGCGAATCTAGTGCTTTGCGCGACTTATGAAGACGCGTTCCCGAATGGATTCACGGTTTCCAGCAAGCAGTACGGCGACGAAATCGGTTTCAGTTTGCCGACTCGCTGGGCCACTCTTGTGGGCACCGGCTATTTTGGCGGCGACCTGCGCTTCTTCTTGGGCGGCCAGGTGAATTCGTACGCGACAGACACCACGCTGCTATCCAATCCCATTACGTTCGCCACTGTTGACGGCGGCCCGCTGGCTGCTGCCGGCGCGGCGACTTTGGCTACCATTACCGGAACGAATATCGTTGCGATTGCTCCGCAGAAGCCGATCCGGTCGTTCGGCGGATTCCTCAACCTCGGCTTGCCGGTCTCCCGGTGGTTTAATGCGGATCCCAAGGGTCGCATGGGCGGCTGGCAGGTTTATCTACATATCGGCAAAGATCAGGTGGTGCACAGAGATTTGACGAACCCGAATTACAGCGCGGGAGCGAACACCTTGTCTCCATTGCCACTTTTGATGGGCAAGATGTTTGCCGCAACGCTGTACTACAAGCTCAACCCGTGGTGCACGTTCGGAACCGAGTACTCGGTATATGCTTCCCGACTGGCGCCGGGCGTGGACTATACGATTGCCGGATCGCTGTCGAACGAATGGCAAGACCACCGGATCGAATTTGGACCCGTTTTTACTTTCTAGGGACTGAAAGTAATTTTCGTTCCTAAGGGGCGCGGGGACAGAATGGTCTTGATGCGAATCCGGCTCTCGAACCGTTCTGTTCCCTGTTTCAAATTGACGAGGGACTATGGGCTCGGGTTATAGGACTCTGCGCTCGCTGCTGGTGGTGTTCCTCTTGGTTGGCGTATCTGCTTTTAACCTCGCATCACAGTACTCCCCCACTCGAATTAAGGTCTTAAGCGCGGACTTCCATTCTCTAGCCGACGCCAATCCGGTTCCGAAGAACTGCGATTTGACGAATTTTGACGCGTATTGCAACGAGAGCAAAAATTCAACGG
>Ga0210385_10001426_pt1 | contig 14843 bp, 11 predicted proteins | sample IncBWH26OmetaG_FD_160107 | JGI IMG/M metagenome (GOLD analysis project Ga0210385, IMG submission 160107) | Forest soil microbial communities from Barre Woods Harvard Forest LTER site, Petersham, Massachusetts, United States - Inc-BW-H-26-O ...
CCCGTCTTCAGGAAGCTCGCGCACTGCTGGCTGGTCGGGATGGTCACGTGCGGCGGGGCAGGAAACCTGGGAAGAAGCGGACGATGAGCGCCGAAGCTCGTGCCCGGATAGCAGCGGCACAGCGCAAGCGTTGGGCGGCCCAGAAGAAGGCTGCAAAGGCGGCGTGAGGCAAGGCGCCTTCCACCAGAGTCCGGGATATCGCCGGACAGGTTTTCCGCGGAGGCTGTTTCGGCAAACGGGAAGTCCTAAGGGACGTCGCCAAGAGGCTTCGTCAGTTCCGAATAGCGGCCCGTCGCCAGCATCCCAATGTAAATTCGATGAGCGGATAGGCGATCATGCCCAACGGATCCCTTGGAAGTTCGAGGTTGCCGGACTGAAGCCCGCTTTCTCGGGATCCTATCTTTGGTGGGAATCCCATCCGGGATGAGCGCATTGCCCCGTTTTCGCCGGGTCGACCCCAAGCGGACACTTCACTCAAAACAACACGACTTCCCCGTGACGCATCAGGCACGTTGACGGTGCGAAGCAAGCATGGACAGCGGTGTCTAAGTTGGCAGTATGTTGCGATAGCCACGAAATCCGCGCACCGCAAGCAGGTCAATCATGGCAGCGGCTTCCTTCTTGGCGTCTTCTCCATCGCCCAGCGCAGCCTTCAAGATGGTATCGAGGTGTTCATTCCAACCATGGACTGACCATCCATCCCGATCCTCCTCCAGGAGCACGTGAACAACACGGACTGCTTCGTATGGATACTTGCTCGCCAATGATGCGAACGTCTCCGCGACCGCGAAATCCGGGCTCAAGCAATGCTGTTTTTCCAAGATCTGCATTGCTTGCTCCACGACCCACGCCTCGGGAAACCTCCCGCAATTGGCCCAGCAGCCAAAGGTCTCGAGTTCTCTTCCTTCCTCGCGTGACGACTCCTTTAGCAAAGACAAGCGATGCTCTAGGAGCCGCATCAGCCTCTCCTGTACTGCAGGCGCGAGGGCGGCGTTAGCCTGTCCGATGCTCCAACCAATATCGCCGATCGCTTGAGCGCGTAGGGCCGGGCTCGCCGACCTAAAGAACTGCACGAGAAGCGGATCATCGATTTCGATTGCCGAGTGCGCATAGAACCACATTAAGTGGCTCGCTAGTGTCCGATCCGTCTCTTCAACCTCAGTCGTACCTTTTTGCAGGCTCTTGATGGCTGCCGCGTAGCGGTTTCGCATCGCGGGCAGGGTCGGAAGAACCATCCTGCCATAGAGCAGATATGAATGCCACGCAAACCGGTCAAGCGTCTTCTCTTCGGGCAGCTTGCCGCCTTTGCCGGGAAAAAGCTTGGGGATCACGGAATTGAACCATTCCAGATCGAGCCATGCCAGCAGCTGGAACTGCATGCCGAGCATTTCCCGAACAGCGGCCGAAGATTCTTCGGCGGCGTTGAGCTTTTGTTCCAATATCGCAAAGACCGGGCTCAGCAGCTCCCGTTTGAAATCCTTCTCTGGGGTGGCCAATTTGATCCATCGCCCATAGCGGATCATGGCTTCGACCCCTACCGGCCTGGGCGTGTTCAGAGCAAAAGAAGCGTACCGGCTCGCTTGCTTCTTATACTCGACTTCGTCTTCAGGTGTCGGGCGCGGGACGAAACACAGAGCGCGAACGGTCTCAAATAGTTCTACAGCGCGTTCCAAATCCAATCGCTCCGTCTGCAGCATGAGATCGGTCATGAATCGAGCGGCCGACATATGCGCCCAATTCCACGTCGCTTGATCCCATCTATCTCCGCCTTCGGTCACAGCGAGAGCATCCGTGACCTCGGCAACCCAGCGCGCAGCTTTTGCCGCGGCATAAACATCGAACTCGCGCTTGTCCTTGAGCAGCCCCGAAAACGCGTTGAGGACAGAAGTGATGTACGTCGGATCGAGGTCCGTCGTCAGGAACTGATTGATCGCTTCGGTGGCTTGTTGTGGATTATCCGAAACCCAGTGAGATAGAGTCGTCCCAAGCCCCGCCCGCGAAGGACGTTCAAACGGAAGCCCTGTCGTGGGAGGGGCCCACGTCTTGAGAAATTCCAGTATTGCGGGAATGCTCATCGCCTTGAATGAGTCCAGATCTGAGGGACTCTGCGCCTGCACCGCGACGGCCCCACCTCGCATGCGGAAGGGCTGTTCTGAAGGCTGAAGCTCCTTTTTCAACTGATCCAGTTGAGCTTTGCGGTCAGCGTCGAGGACAGGTGCCAGAGGATGCAGCCAGTCCAGTTGCCACTGTCGAATGATCGAGGCTCTCACCGCATCGACGTCTTCTGGGCGAACGCGGTGGGTCAGGTGATATTCGTACGCCTTCGGGTCAGGACCTTCCTCAATCCGCTGGAGAACGCTTTCCAACGATTCAGGCGGAAGATCTGCAGCCTTCTCCGCCAGCAGCTCCCGGAACTCGGGATTCTCTGATGGGTTCGCGAAACGCGATGGCTCCGACACAAAGGCTGCAAGCACCTCTTTGTCCAACTGTGAAGCGATCTTTAACGTGAAAGCACTCAGCCGCGCAAAAATCGGCCATTTGTACTGCGCAAGGCATTCGACGATCATCGCCTGCGACCTTGGCTCATGCTCCAGAAGCACTTTGATTGCGTCCGTCATCGCACTGACGGTCTCATCGAGGGTGCCGTAGTGCGAGCCGTGGTCGATGAACTGCCGCCAGATCGTCGAATAATCATCGGCGGCGTCGACATGATAGGTGCAATGAATGGCCACCGCAGCGTTGATGTTCTCCGCGAGGTCCGCGACTAGTTGACGACCTGCCGCAGCCGCCAGGGGCGGAATCACCTTGCTGCGAAACACCTGAGACCAAAACGGTTCCATCTTGCCTTCAGGTTCCGGCGATGGGCGGTACGTGTATGTCGTACCGTCCTCCAACTCGATCGATTTGCCCGGCTTTCGTGGCACCGGAGCGCGAACCTGGAAGATCGTCTTGGAAAATCGCAACGCTGCATCGACCTCGCCTTGTGAAATGAGGTGCGTAACGAGGGCAGCCGCTTTGCGAGGGTACAGGGTGAAAAGAGATCGCTGTTTCTCAAGCCAGGCAATCTCCCGAACTGCGATCTCACGGGCCCCGGGCGCCGGGATAATGCCCGCAATCTCAACGAGCAATGTATGCACCGCCGGATTGTCACTTTCAAAGCAGGCTGTACCGATTGCCGCCGTCACCTCCTCAGGCGCCACCACTGCCATACGCAGCAGGTACTGACCCTCCGGCCACGCGGGAATGCGGTATGCAGTCGCGGAGACACGCTCCAGCGGAGGCGGATGATCGAACCGACCTCGTTTCGCGAGCGGTGCGATCCAGCTTGGATTCGACAGCTGTTGAAAGAAATACTCATAGTTGCCACCTCCCTTCAGAATCAGAGCGATGGCCCTATCTACCTGAGCTTCACTTGGCATCATCGGCCTCCGCGAGCAGCGCGTCGATCTCATCCAGATCACTTATTGGCCTTGGTTGCAGACGTCGTAAGAGGATGTCTTCGACGAGACACAGTTTATTGACGAACTCTTCGGGGTTCGTCTTGTGTTTGCTGTGCGCCACCAGCTTGAAATACTCATCCGCCTTTATCCAAGCAGAGATCTCACTCGCGACGACGTCTGAGGGCAAGGCCGGAGCCGGTCCCGCCAACTGCGTGAGCATCACGGCCGTTTTCTTCCTTGCCTCCGGGCGATTCTGCTCTTGCCAATCGAAAAACGTCTCCAAAGCGTCCCGCAAGTCCTCTGACATACCGACGATGGTACCGGTGGAGTCCGCAGCAATCGCATTCGTCTGCTTCCATACTTGGAATGCCTCTCTGACAGGCTTGATCCGGCTTCCCATGCTGTCGCCAAATATCACCGACTCCCCAGTCAACCGAGCGCAATGCGTCATCACCTCCCGGAACGCGTGGGCAGCCAATGGCAGCCGAAACGGATTCTTTTCGTCGGCAAACGAACAGAGCCCTCCGTAATACATCTCTGCGATCTCCGGGCTGCGGCGTTTCAGCTGTTCAATCAGCACGCCCTGTTCCTTGCGAAAGAACATACGCACCTCAGCGCGTAGCAGATCCAAGGCGAGCCCTCTGCGGCTCGCCCCCCGGTCGCCGACACCTACAATTTCGGCGATACGGAATTGCCATAACCTCGCATTGCGGGTGCCGAGTGCTCATCTCCCGGTCACGCGCGTTAGGATCATGCGAGCCAGGTTCACACTGTCCGCAACTGTCGCGTGAATTCGCGGCGACGGCGAACTGACGTCGTCCCTAGCTAGGCGGACGGCGGCAATGATCGCCGCCGCGATGATCACGGTACTGGCAAATCGATCCTGATTCCTTCGTTCCTGCTCTTCGCGGGCATTCGCGCGTCTCATCTCGGCCATCTTTCATCTCCGGTCTTGCGAGGTCTTGCGACAAGTTCATGCGACAGCCGTCCCTGAAATATGCCGGTGGACAGGTACCTTCGTCGCTGGCCGCAGAGTGGGCATTCGGCGATGATCCATGAGTCCGGTATCGTTTCGACCGGCGCTGGTATGTTCTGGTGACACTCCTTGCAGGCGATAATGAGCGGAAAACGGCCCGATGTCGGGGCGTGGAACATGGGATCAGTATAGGCGAACAAAAGACGAATGATTTCAACAGCCCGATTCCCAAACCTGGAACGTGGATGGCGGTAGAATATTGGCAAGGCGCAAGTTGCCCCTCTCCCCGGAGGTAGCGCCATGATCATCCTTGTTCCCTGGAAACCCGTCGCACTCGTGCTGGGACTGCTGGCCGCACTTATATTCGTGAGCTATTTCGGGTCGGCGCTGGTGCACGGAAAAGATCCCTTTGCTGTGAGCACCGGAAACTGGCAGCACGCGACGGCACAGCACGTGGACAGTCAATCACCCCCAGCGCACAAGTCCACTCCAAAAGCGCCGTCTGAAACTACCCGGTGATTGGTTTTCTCTGGCCGATGCGCGTTCAGAGTTTCGACGCCAATCTCCACTCGCCCTAGTCGAGCGGAGCATTTTTGTGCGTTACTGGACGGCAGGTTTTGAGCGCACCATTTGGCGATGACTTGGAGCAGGCACAGCACCGAACATCCAAGAGGATTCGCCAACGAATACTCCACACGCGGCACTTTGCCCCCGAAGGTGGTGCGGAGAACCAGTCCACCTCTTGTCATCTGGCGCAGATGCTGATTGAGCACTTTTTTCGAAATTGGCGCCAGCCTCTTTTTCAGTTCTCCGACCCTGACAGGGCCATTCTGGAGTTGTCGGAGGATTGGGACCGTCCATTTCCCGTCGATCAGGGCTATCGCAAACTGGACGGCCGGCTCTTCCCACGTTGAAGACGCCTCCGGCCGGACCCTTGCTTGATCGATCACGAACATTGCACGCGCCTGGCCGCGCCCGAGCGGTGGTTTCGGCAGACTCCGGTGTTCTACCGGAAGGAGATCTTGTACTGCTCGTAATGCTGATGTCCCCGGCTGCCAGATGTCCTGCAACTACTAAAGGCATTTCTGAAGGCCGAGTGTGGGGGTTGAATTGAAGTCTTTTTTGCGGAGAGTTGGCTATACTACGGGGACCTGGTGGTTCCTCCCCCTCCGGGCAGATGCTCGCGAATGCCGCCAAAGGATCGCAGCTGGCAAGCGCTGACGTGGAGTTGGGCCTGCACGACCGGACACCCTGCTTCTGATCAGGTCCTGGAGGCCGCTGCGAATGCAGCATGGCCGCACGCTCTGCTGTGCGCCTGGACATTCTTGAATGATCACGACGCCGCCCACGATCTGATGGACCACGCCATCCAAAACGCGACCGAATACATCGCCCGTCATCCCAATGTGACATCGGTCAAGGTGAGCGCTCGCGTTAAGAGCGAGGTTCGCCGTCACGCCAAATACTTGGCGAGCAGGCAAAGGCGCGAGTTCCCGAATGGTTCGGCCACAGACTTCGAAGCGATTTGCGCCTGTCAGCCGGACATCGAGCAGCACATCTACGCGAGTGAGATCTTCGCCCAGCTGTCGCCTTTCGCGCAGGGCATCGTCAATCGGCGATGGCATGGATACTCCTGGAGAGAGATTGGGCGGGACCTGGAGATGGACTACTCGGAGGTTCGCAAGGCATACTTCCGTGAGTTGGGGTCGCTGCTGCGGAACCTGTCACGGCCTGGAGATTCCCCGAAATGCGATTAAGCTGGCGCCGGTCCTCAAACGCCGAGGACCGCTTTGAGAAATGGCTTGCGCAGCAGCACCAGCGACGCGTACTCGCAGGGGAAACGACTCCCTCAGGGCCGTGCCCTGACGAGGCGTTTCTGCAGGACCTGGCGCGCAGATCCCCCAAAGTAGCGCTTTCAGATTCGCGGGTGGATCATGCGGCAACTTGCCCCGCTTGCATGAACAGGCTTCTTGCTCTTCGAGAAGAGCTGCGATCTCACCGGCACAAATCGGTGATTGCCGTGGCAGTCACGGCCTGCGCAATTATCGCGATCGCTTTCGTCGTTGGCAGATACGCAATGGAAAGAACCCCTTCCGTAGGCAACACTCTGGCGGTCTCTCAAACAGTGAACCTCTGGGATACTGGAACTGTCCGTGGAGAACAGCCCGGCCAATTGCAATCCGTCTCGTTGCCGGCCGCATTGATCAAGCTCAAGATTGTGTTGCCGCGTCATAGCGCTCCCGGCCAATATATGGTGGCAATCACTCGTGATCAAAACGGGAACGGCGCCGTCGCTGAGGGCCTCGCCTCCACGGTTGTAAACGGCGACCAGCAGCAGATTGTGGCGGACATCGACCTGAGAAATGCTCGCGCCGGGCAATACTTCCTTTCGACCACACACGAGCAGGATCAAACCGCGTATTACTATCCGCTTCAGATCAAGTGACGATTCGCTATCGTCAACGAGCGGACCGGGCTGGAGTCAATTGGCCGTGGCCTTCAAGACTGCTCCGGGCTTCTAGCCGGGCCGGGTTTTGCTTGGTCGGGTCGACCGAATAAAGAGAATGGCGCCTCTGTCGACGATTAAGCGATTCAGCTGGGCTTCACTGAGTGCTCCCTCCTCTTGTCAGCCCAGTTCCTCTTTGAAATATTGACTTTGTGTGGGAATCCAATCGTCAGACGTCGTTCAGCGTTCAGCGGTCGATTCGTCCGTTTCACCAATTTGGGTGATGACAATCGCACCTTGCATTGCGAGACTAACGAACCATAAGGGGGCGCCTCGACTTCCGAACAACTATCAGCGGTCCAAAGTCTGGAAGCAGGACTGAGCGCCCTCCGGTTGGCATTAAAGCAAAGGGGATGTAACAACATGGCCAGATCGCACGCTGCAGAGGACAATGGAAACGGCGAGATCATAGTTGGTTACGCTTCCTTCATCATTGCATTACTTTTGTCTGCTGGATTAGCGCTTCTTGTCCCAGGAAGCTTTGGCCAGCAACAATCGTCACCTCAAATCACCGGACAGCCTTGGGGTCCGTGGACGGCCCAACCGGGCTTTCCTTTGTTGAAAGCCCGGGCGAAATGCGATTTTTACGTTCCCAGCGACCATACCTCCTCTTGGTCCTTCCAATTCATGAACGATTATCCGTACGCGGTTGATTACTTGTTCAAGGAAGAGGGCACCGACGCATTCTTGCGCCCGAATATCATGGGAGCAACCAGCCAAAGTTCGCTCGCTGTAGGCGAAAGAAGTGGCGTGCTCAGTTCCACGCTCCGAGGAAGCTGCAAAGAACTCGGCGGCCTGAAAACACAAGCTCTTTGCGTGGTACCAAAAGGTCAAATTGACAGGTGTTATTCACAGTATCATTTGCCAAGGCCTACGCCGGAAAACAGCGCACATCTCGGAGATTCCTCAGCCATCTCACCTAAACCATCCTCGTCCCCAGATGAGCGCTCCAGCGGCAACGGCGAAACTTCCCAACCCGACGCCTTCAACGACCTAGTCGGCACGTGCACAATTCTGATGCAAACTTTTCACGGCGGAAACGATGTGATCGGCAATGCCCTGACGACTCTGACGTCTGGAACACAGGGAGGTCCTCTCCAGAATTTCAATTGGGAATCACAGCCTTTCAACGTGACGACCGGTCCAAACCACACGGTGCAAATGTTGGGACGCTCATATCCCTATAGTGTAACCAAGTACCCTAGTAGATTCAATGATAACTATATAAACTAAGAACGTGGATCATTAATCTTTTAGGTATGGACTTAAAGTTCGAGCAGGTGCTTGAGGTGCATCCAGATGGGCAACACGAATCGTCTGGTCCGGGTAGCATCGAAGGCCCGCAGACGATTGCCTATGATCACGAATTTCAGTGCACTTATTGATTCTCTTGATGGCAGACAGTCGAAACGGGTGTTACGGGAGAACGAATGTCACGACTCGCCGCGATCTGCATAAGAAAGGCTCGGTGCGGAGGCGAATGGATGGACAGCCGACGTTGCAACGCCGTTGCCCTCCAAATCTTCTTTACGTTCATGGCCGTCGCCCTACTGGCTTGCAATTCAGGCTCTTCATCATCCGGAGATAATCCTCCCCCGACAACTGCTAAGACGATCTCATCCCTTTCGCTGGCTCCGTCTTCCGCCACGTTGACCAGCGGGCAGACTCAGCAGTACACGGCCTCGGCCTCTTACAGCGATGGCTCCGCATCCACCGTCACCGCATCTGCGACGTGGACATCTTCTGACGCCTCGGTTGCGACTGTTTCCGGTTCCGGGCTGGCGACCGCGGGTGCTTCGGGGACCACCACCATAACGGCGACCATCGGCGATGTGTCGAGCACGGCATCCCTTACGGTTACGCCCTCGCTGACGGCGATAACTGTTGCCCCCCCAACGACCACATTGAGTGTTGGACAGAGTCAGCAACTCACCGCGACCGGCAGCTACTCGGATGGCTCTACTCAGGACCTGACGCATTCCGCAACCTGGGCTTCGACAAACACATCCGTCGCTAATGTATCCGCAAGCGGCCTAGCGACGGCACTTGCAAATGGAACCGCCACAATGCAAGCCAGCGCCCAGGGGCTGACGGGCTCGGCAACCTTAACCGTTCAGGCGGCAACAGCGAACTCACTCACTCTCAGCCCAACGACGCCAGTCTTGCAGATTGGAAATTCACAACAGCTGAGTGCCACGCTTACCTATAGTGATGGCTCTACCCAAGACGTGACCCGAAGCGCTTCCTGGGCGTCTTCTCAACCCGTGACTGTGACGGTCAATTCCAGTGGGCTGATCACAGGTGTAACATCCGGGGCATCGATCATCACTGCAACATACGGAGGACTATCCTCCTATGTCGCTGCTCCGGTGCCCGTGCAGTTCGCTTCTCCCAAGGTGACGGTCTTCACCAACCCGTCCGATTCTCATCTCATCGCGGCGCAGCTTGCAGATGGGTCCGTTATCACTTTGTTTGGGAGCAAGGATCAAAGTGGATTTGCGATTGGGATTTCTAGCGCGACGATCGCTTACGCGAATGGAACAACCGCCACAACTCAATTCGACGATCTGGGTCGCCCGATCCTCTTCCAGAGTGGCGAAGGGGCTGTGCTGATGTTCGACTGGTTAACGTCAAATGCCGGGACGCTGGAAGCGATTTCACCGGACGACAAAGCCCGGATCGGTCCGCTTGCCCTGGGCGGTGCTGGTTCAAGTAGCCCGTCTGTCAGATACACGCAAGCATCGCATTCGCTGCTTGCACGCGTTCGCGCCGCAGAAGTCTCCGCACAAGAATCCACGCCGATCAACAACGTCGTGAACGTCTCGGTGACCCGATGCTCGAATCGACCGGTGACCAATGCCAATGTTGTCCTCAATGTCGCGTCCAGTACAGGGACACTGCTGTGGACCCCGACTGCACAACCTAGTCCAGGGACCTATGCGTTTTCTCTACCCCTGCCTGATAGCCCAACGACAATTCCTCTAGCCTCAACGTGCGACGCAGTTGAGAATACGGCGGAGGGTATCTGTAACACTATTGATGCGCTCGCCCCGCTTGCTCCGTTTATTCCATTGCTGGATGCATTGTTAGAAACCACCGTGTTTCCACCAGCGGCGCTCATCACCATCATTGAAGCCGCTGAGGAACTGGAAGAGGGAATGACGATCGCCGACTTCGGCGAACTGGGGTCGGTTACGCTCTGTGACTTAATTACAACTACACTCAGCGCAGCCTGTCCTGCAGCCGAGGCTGTGGACACGGCATCTTCGGGAACTCTCACCCTTGAAGCAAGCGCTCTAGTTCCCGGGGACAACCAGCCACTGACAAGCTCAACGGTGCAGGTTCCTGTGAGTAACCCAGGGACGACTTTGACCTTGACTGACGAGAATCAGGCATCGTGCGCCGTACAGAGTGTTGTGGTCTCCCCGTCGACAGCGGGTGTTAGCGTCGGTGATACGACACCGCTAACGGCGGCCGCGTACGACGGTCTCTTTCAGGTTGTTCCCGATACGCTGACGTGGGCGCCCGAACAGGGAGAATTCGCGGATGTTGATCAAAACGGGAACGTGTTAGGAGTCGCAGCAGGAACACAAACGGTCACGGCGACCGACGGTCCCAGCAATATCAGTGGGACTGCGCAAATAGCAGTCGCTGCGGCAGGAGTTCCTCATGTCCTCTTGACCGCCCCCAGCCCTCCGAACTTCAACACGACGGTCACACAGACAGTTGATGTGTTTGGGTGCGCAGTCCCGTCCGAGAACGGCAGTTCCTCATCTACGTTCACCGCCCAATCCAATTTTGTTGTGCCTCTCGCGTACGCTTACCAGTTTCAACCTGCACCGCCAGTTGATCTGTCGAATGTGCTGACCACGGTCAACGGAGTCTCCGAATTTCAAGGATCCTATGACCCGCCGTCCTCGATAACGCCTGCGGCACAGAACAACGGAGCGCAGACGACGGCGACCTATTCGTTGGAGGTCTCGGGAACGATCATCACGGAGCAACTCGTGACGGTTGTGTATTTCAACGGTCCGCAGTGGGGTGGACCGGCGGGAGACCTAGTGCAGAACTATACCTATAGTGCGACGTCGGTATTTGACATATCTTCTGGCCAGGAAACCTACACCGTGAATGATTATGACGATGAAGTGCAGGTACCCACATCACTGGACAATTATTGCCAGTCTCACTCGGTGGTTACGCAGACGGGAACCGCTACAGCCAACTGGTATCCCGCTGGCTCCAGCAATTCAACCTCGAACGCCGCAGCTGCAGACATGCTCCTAAAGAGAACTCCCTAAGAGCGAAGAGTCCGAATACAGAGGCGACCTTAAAACGGCCTTTAGAAGGTCCCTATAGCACGGGGACCGTCCGCGTATTCGTGAGTAGAAGGCGGATCAATTCGCCTTGGCGGCTAACGCCAGTTTTTGAGAAGATGCTTTTAACCTGAGAGCGCACAGTGTTGGTGGATACACCGGTCGTCTCAGCGATGTGTCGCGGGGAGTGGCCGTCGCTCATCAATAAGGCAATCCGACATTCGGCTGGAGTCAGTTGGTACAATGCTCGTAACATTTCTACTTCGGGACGCTGATGTTTGCGCGGATCTTTGACAAATGCTACAGCCGCAACTTTTGGAGATGTTTCTCCGATAGAAGTGTGAATTGGGCTGATCTGAATTTCCAGCGGTCGCTCATTGCGGCGCGAGACTAGAACCGTTCCTCCGGCAGAGGATCCTTTACCCTTGGATGTGCGGACAGCGTCTTGAATTTTTCTCATCAGCGCGCTTGTCTCGACCCTTTGTTCGGCCTGCAAACCGGCGCGGGTTGCGAGCAGTCCATTGTGCTCCTCGATTAACGTCCTTGCACTGCGGTTCATCAGCACGATTTCGCCTCTGGGTCCGAGTAGAATCATTCCGGTCTGTAACGTATCAAGCGCGGCTTCCACCCCCGCTGAGTGTGCCTTTAATTTCGAGAACCACAAGTGCAGCTTGAATGCGCGCTGCAGATGCGGAGCCAGGAATTCCAAAATATGCGATTCCGAAGCAGTGAACTCTGTACGAGATTTGTCGCGGTACAGACAGACTGAGGACAGGCAAGATTTGCTGTTTTCCGTTAAAGCGAACATTCCGTGTTCGATACCACCTGGCACAAGTCCATCATTGTAAAATTCTGTGGTCTTCAGCCGGGCGAGGGAACAGAGTGATTGAGAGGTACAGACGAATCCGCTTGGCTTTTTCAAAAACACTACGTCGGCCCAAACGTCCATCCTGTGGTAATAAGCTTGATAAGATCGGACGAATTCCTCAGGCACCTGCCAGGAATTGCTAAGAGAATAGGAGTTTTGATCGAAAACTTGGACCAGCAGGGCGGCAGAAGTCGACTTCGTGCGGCGCGCAAGTGTTTCGGTGAAGGGGCCCCAGAGTGATGGGCGATCTGCTGCGTCGTACACCATTCCTAACAAATCAGACAATTCTTGCGCACTGGGCAGCAACGTTGACCTCCGCAAATTGTGAGAATCGCAGGCGATACGAGCCGTTTAGGGGAAAGTGCGGAGATTGTACCTCGGGTGTCTGTGGCGTGCAATCATTATGCCCCGGCACTATCCGACCGTCGGCCTGCGACCAGCCCTAAAACCCTTAACTGGCCTTGGCTGTGGATTGCCCTCGAAGCGATTTGATCGCGTAGTCGAGCTGTCGATCGTCGCCCTTCCGTCGGCTGCGCCAATCAAATTCGACCAGCTGGTCCGGTTCAATAGGTGTTCCTTCAAATAGAGCGCCCTTCCATGTGTAGTAGGCGCCGGTTGGCAAGGCAAGGCGGAATCCGTTTCCCACTTTGACAGAGGTGGCCGTCAAGAGGCGGCCGGCACTCCTTTCGCCAACAATCGTTGCGAGGTTGTTCTCGCGTGCGAATGCGACGATCATTTCCGCTGCACTCGCTGTGTGCCGATCAACCAACAGAACGACGCGTCCGTGGAAAGGCTGAGGTCCCAGGCTTTCAGTTTCAAGCACCACTGGCTTTTTCGCGAGCATTGCTGGAGCAAATCGCAGGGCCAAAGGCCAGAGCGATTTGGTGTCCGAGGGAATCCGCGAGAACCGCGGGAATCGCCCTTTCTCGTGATCGAGGGTCGCCTTCGCGCGGCGCTTATCGAGGGCGAAGCCTACGGGGATTCTTCCTGAGGTCAGCAGGCTCATCACGCGTAGGGCGCCGATTCCACCGCCAGTATTCCCACGGAGATCGATAATCAATCGATCGACGGATCCCAGGGATTGGACTGCGTTCGAGATCTGATTCGCGACGACAACCCCAACCATGCCGGGGAACATCGCGATCTTCAGGTAGCCGAGCCCATCTCCGAGCCTGCGCGCCTCTGCGAGCGTCGGTTCGATGAAATTGAGCTTCTTTCCTTTAGGCCGAGCCACATCCACTGTCACGCTCCGCCGCTTCTCCTGATTGTCGATGAGCTTGACTCTGGTCTGCTTTCCCATGGGAAACACGGGATGCTCCGGGGGGACGATTTCTTGGTCGTTAACGGTGAGGAGGATGTTGCCCGGCTCGATGCCGGCAATCGCAGCCGCACCACCCGAGTGAACGTCTTGAAAGATCCAGCGCTTCCCATAATCCGTGTCGTCGGCCATGTATGTCGCGCTGAGGGCGGCTCGGCTCGACGCCCTGCGAGCGTGCCGGTGAAAGAAGCCCAGATGCGAGGTGTGGAGCTCTGCCAGAAGGTCACTTACCGCCCGCTCAAAGGCGTCAGCGCTGGGGGCAGATTCAATCGCTGGTCTATGCCGGTCCACTGCCGCCAGCCAGTCGCCGTTCAACTTTTCTGGCGAGTAGAACCGCTTACGCAAGGCTGCGAGGACATTTTCGAGAATGGTGTGCTTGTCTTTCGCCGAGAGTTCAATCGGCGACTGCCCAAGGGCAGCTACAGTCGTTGTCATTGACCGCTCCTGAATGAGGGAGTTGATCTCGAATCAGCAAAGAGGCTTGCGTTTGGTTCACCGTCAAGTTCGAATCCGGCCCAGAAGTATGGCGGGTCTCCAAAATTCAGCAACTCGAGTTGCGCTTCGCGCAGCGCCTCGACCTTGGTTTCCCCTCGGTTGAGGTGTCCGTAGAACGCAATCATGAGTTGCGCAGCCGAACGGTCTTCTATCTCCCAGAGCGTCGAAACCACGCTTTGTGCTCCAGCTTCGATAAAAGCGTTCTCAATGTTGGCGACCCCCTCCTCACCGACCGGACCGACTCCCGTGTCGCACGCTGAAAGCGTCACGAGGTCCGTATTCAGTGGCAGGGTTCGAATCTCCCTTACTTGGAGCAAACCGTCATCTGCAGGTGAAGAACGAGGCGCGAAGACGAGGGCTGAACGATCGGGGAATTCAGGATCGGCGTATCCGTGCAGGGCGAGGTGAATGACCCTATATTTTCTGAGCGGGAGCTTCATGAAGACCGTTTTCGTCGCATTCTCTCCGAGAAGGACGGTGCTGGGCTTTGGAAGATCGCTGGCAATGGTCTCCACTTCATTGCGACTCTCCGGCAGGGGGACCAGTTCTCGTCTCTCTGGCCCAGAAACGGCACGGCGAATGGTGGCAAGTAGAGTCGTCGGCGGAGGTTTAGATATCCACGCGGCCACTCCCACGTATGGGAGTTCGTCATTACCCGTTCGAATGATTCGGTGCTGCAGCATATCGATCACCGTCCCGGAGGGCGCCACGCTCACGACATGAGATGTCAAAAGATAATGCCCGGAATCTGCGAGTGCTGAAAACGGGAGAAGATGCAGCTTACCGTCGGGGACGACGACCAAACCGCGTTTTTCCTTGTATTCCGGTATTCGGCCCAGCAATTCCTGAAACAGCCTTTCCCCCAATACGATGTCAGTCTTTCGTTTTGCGATTTCAGATCGATACTGCATTGCGTCCTGCTCG
>Ga0210385_10001427_pt1 | contig 14830 bp, 14 predicted proteins | sample IncBWH26OmetaG_FD_160107 | JGI IMG/M metagenome (GOLD analysis project Ga0210385, IMG submission 160107) | Forest soil microbial communities from Barre Woods Harvard Forest LTER site, Petersham, Massachusetts, United States - Inc-BW-H-26-O ...
CCTGGCGTTTTCGGGCGCGGCCGGTGTACAACTTTGAATAGATCCGGCGCGGGTGCTTGATCGGCAGGTAATCTCGGGGGAGGTGGCTGCGGATCGGGCGTTCGCGCCAGAGCGCCACATTGAGATTGAGCCGGCGGAAGCCAGCTCAAAACGCGGGGCAGAAATCAGGTCATCCGGCGGTATAGCTGGAGCTGATCGGTTTCTGCCCCGAACGTTTTTGCGCACAGGCTCAGCGAGGTTCGTTTGCAGTCTTAGACGGCGACCGTTTCGGTTTCGTGAACTCCGGTTACCGGCGTGAGCCAGCCGAGCTCGTCCTCCACGCGGCCATTCACGACGTCGAAGAAGCGGCGTTGGATTCGCTCGGTGATGGGTCCGCGATGGCCGGAGCCTATCGGAATCCGATCCACGCTGCGGATGGGGGTGACTTCGGCTGCGGTTCCGGTGAAGAAGACTTCGTCGGCGATGTATAGCATTTCGCGCGGGATGATGGTCTCAATGACAGGAATGCCAAGCTGGCCGGCCAACTTGACGATGCTGTCGCGTGTGATGCCCGGCAGCACCGACGCGCCAAGCGGCGGAGTTAGTATCTTACCGTCACGAACGACGAATAGGTTTTCCCCAGAGCCCTCACTGATATAGCCGGCATTATCTAAAGCGATACCTTCCGTATAGCCGTTGGTTGCGGCCTCCATACGAATGAGCTGCGAATTCATGTAGTTAGCACCAGCTTTTGAAAGCGCCGGTAGAGTGTTGGGGGCAATGCGGGTCCAGGAGGAGATGCATACATCTACACCATCCGACACCGCCTCTTCGCCGAGATATCGGCCCCACGGATAGCAGGCCATATAGGTCTCGATCGGATTGTTCTTGGGCAGCACACCCATATCGCCGTAGCCACGCAGCACGATGGGACGGATATAGCACGGGCTCACTTTGTTGGCACGAATCAGATCGGACATGGCACCGGTCAGCTCGTCCAGCGAATAGGGAATGTCTATGCGGTAGATCTTGGCCGAATCGAGCAGGCGGCGCATGTGCTCGCCGGCGCGGAAGATGGCAGGACCACGCTCGGTTTCATAGCAGCGGACACCTTCGAAGACCGAACTGCCGTAGCTGACGACGTGCGAAAGTACGTGAATTTTCGCATCGTCCCAAGGAATTAGCCGTCCATTATGCCAGATCTTCTCAGTAGGCTGCAGCATACTGCCATTGTAGCGGAAGAAACCGCTGAGGTAGGCGCAGGCGCGTTGTGAACCGGCGGCCCAATGTGCTGTACTCGAAGAGCAGCGCAGCGCATGCCGGAGCCGATCATAGCCGTGCACGGCCTCGGCAAACAATACTCCGGCCGAGGCCCTAAGGCCGTCGATGACATCGATTTCGCCGTAAACAAAGGCGAGGTATTCGGCCTATTGGGACCGAATGGCGCGGGCAAATCGACCACCATCGGCATCTTAACCACCAGGGTTCGAGCCACGCAAGGCAGAGCGCTGGTGGCCGGGGTGGATGTTAAGAAGCACCCGGCAGAAGTAAAACAGCGCATTGCCGTGGTGCCACAGCACAATAACCTGGATCGTTCCCTGACCGCTATAGAAAATCTGACTTTTCACGCCGCGTATTTCGGAGCCAAGAGGCACGAGAGGCTTCAAAAAGCTCTCCACTTACTAAAGGAGTTCGGATTATCCGACCGCGCAGACGACAAAGTGGATAAGTTCAGCGGCGGAATGATCCGGCGCTTGTTGATTGCCCGGGCTCTGATGCACGCTCCCTATATCTTGTTCTTAGATGAGCCCAGTGTCGGCTTGGATCCCCAATCGCGTTTGTTCTTATGGGAAAGAATTTGCGCGTTGAACCGGGCCGGCCTCACCATTTTTCTCACTACTCACGATATGGAAGAGGCGGAAAGTCTGTGCGGTCGCGTAGCCATTTTGGATCACGGCAAGATTCTGGCTCTCGATGATCCAGAGGGTCTTCGCGCCCTGGTTCCTGCCGGAACTCGCGTCGATCTCCGGTTGAAACCTGGAGCTTGCGAGGTGCCGGAAGCAATCAGAGTGGCGACTCTGGCGCGAATCAGCTCGTTGAAGGAAGTTATCTCCGCCGAATGGATCAGCGGCAGCGGAACGTCCTATGCGAAAGGCGATAGCAGTGTCGCCGGGGTTCGCGTGTATGCCGCGCAAGGCGGTGAAGTGACGCTCTCCGCCGCTCATATCATCATTGACTCCGGTCTGGAACTCGCGGATGTTTCCGTCAGAAAACCCAATCTGGAGGACGTGTTTCTCGAGCTCACAGGCAGAGGGATTCGAGATTGAGCCGCGCTGTCTCCAAAGACATCGATGGATTGATGAAATGCAACACAAAGATGATATTCACTTATCTTCTTTGGCGAGATGTGCGGGTCGCCTTTCGCACCTGGAGGATGTTCCTTGCAACCACCTTCATGCAGCCAATTTTGCTCTTACTCGTATTTGGCTTATTGCTTCCATCGGTAGGGCAGGTGAAGTCGAGCTACGCGATCTCATTTCTGCCCGGGCTGATAGGATTAACGATTTTTCTGGCTGCCATGCAAGCTGTTTCCATCCCCCTGGCCGTCGAGTTCGGCTATACCAAAGAAATAGAAGACCGCTTGCTCGCGCCTGTAAATATTCAATGGATTGCCGTAGAAAAGTTACTCTTCGGAGCATTTCGCGGGCTCGTTGCTGGAGTAGTGCTGCTCGCCTGCGGGCAGTTGATTCTTAGACACGCTCTAATCTCCGGAAAAACCCCCCTATGGCTGCTTCTCGCGGTAGCTGCTCTGGACGCCCTGGAAGGCGCGGCTCTGGGGTTGTTTATCGGGAGTTCAGCAGATCCAGCGCAGGTGGGTTTAGTGCTCTCGTCGACCGTGACGCCGCTTGTCTTTGCCAGTTGCGTCTACTATTCCTGGACTATGCTGGCGCATCTGCCTTGGCTTCGCGCCATGACCTGCGCCAGCCCCTTGACCTACGCCAACGAAGGGCTTCGTATGGCCCTCGCCTCCCAGTTCCCCCACATGCCATTGCTGTACGTGCTCAGCGGACAGTTCGTCTTCCTGGCCGCCCTTGTGTACTTCGGAATGAGGGGCTTTTTAAGGCGCGCGATCGGCTAAAAGCTTCAGCCGGATGCCAACCGCGTGCGAGTCCCCTCGCTCGTCAGAGGTTCGATTTTAGGATTTATTTTCAAACATTAACATTAAACGGGGGCGAGACCCGTAGTCCGTATGCAGTAGGTAGTTATTTTACAATTTCTATTTCTTGTAAATCCAGTTGATTAGCAAGTAATAACCCTAATGAATTATTGATACTGTTTTTAAACGAGCTTATTCTTGCGCCCAGAGGTACTTAAATGAAACTCAGTCAAGCAGCACCGCTGTTTAACTATCTAAAAGAACTCTCCCTGAGCCCGACAAAGCTTGCCGAGTTCAAATCGGACCCCGAAGCGGCGTTGCAGAACGCTAACCTTTCGGAAGAGCACAAAGCCGTTCTCAGGACGCGAGATCCGCTTGCCATAAAAAGCGCTCTCTCGCCCAATATCTTCGCCACCGAGACCGTCGTCGTGGTGGTGGTGATAGCCGACGAGGTTACCAACGATGCGGTGGTCATCGATGAGGCGGGGCGCGCCGTTCACGAAACGTCCCATACGCCTGTCGAAGCCGACTTAATCAACGCCTGAACACTTGGGTCAGATTCTGAATGCGTACACGCCACATATTCGGGCTCTGGCCCTCCTTCTTGCGCTCACCGTAATTCCGAAAAGTTGGAAAGGAGCCATCTACGTGGTTAAAGGATCATTGACAGTAGTAGGAACGGGCATCAAGCAATTGGCGCAGATGACGTTGGAATCGAAGGCGCACATTGAGCAGGCCGATAAAGTGCTTCACGTGGTAGCCGATCCGGTTAGCGAGGCTTGGATCGAGGAGCTGAATCCCTCGGCGGAATCTATGCAGGACCTGTACGAACAGGGAAAAGCGCGCTTCGAGATCTATCTCCAGATGGTCGAGCGGATTCTCGATCCCGTGCGCCGCGGGATGAGGGTGTGTGCGGTATTCTACGGGCACCCTGGCGTGTTTGTCTATCCGTCGCACGAAGCCATACGACGCGCTCGCAGCGAAGGATTCAGCGCCACCATGCTGCCGGGCGTTTCTGCTGAAGATTGTTTATTCGCGGATCTGGGATTCGATCCGAGCAAGGTCGGATGCCAGCAGTTTGAAGCGACTCATTTCCTGGTATGCAACCGAAAACCCGACATTTTTAGTTACCTGATACTTTGGCAAGTCGGAGTGGTGGGGGATCTGACTCACAACACGGAACGCAAGTCGGTTCATAAGGAACGTTCTCGAGTTCTGCAAGATGCGCTGGCCGAATATTACGGATCCGAACACCCGGCGATTTTGTATGAGGCGGCGCAATATCCGATTTGCGAGCCAATGATTGTGAATACCACCATATCCCAGCTTGCGGAGCAGAAAATGACAGGCATAACGACACTCGTCCTTCCGCCGAAGCTGGAAGTGGTTCCCGATCGCCAGGTAATCAGAAGGCTTAAAGTCGAGCTCGGGTCCAAGCAGCCGGCCTAAGTGTGTTACTCAAGAACGCTCAATTCGCGATACGGATGCTTAAACGGCATCCAGGATTCACGATCGTAGCGGCATTGACGATCGCCCTCGGCGTGGGCGCAAACGCCGCGATGTTCAGCGTACTCTCGGCGGTGCTGCTGCGGCCGCTTCCATTTCCGGACCCATCGCGGCTGGTTGAACTCTACCAGGCGCCTAAGGGAACGGCCCCGCAGCCCCGCAGCGTTTCGCTGCCGGACTTCCAGGATTGGGAGAAGCAAAACCGCACTTTTGACAGCCTGGGAGGCTATCAGCTCACTGGATTTACCGTGACCGGGGCCGGCGAGCCGGCCATCATTCCCGGCGCCGCGGTGACTTCCGGCTTCTTCCGCGTCCTGCGCGCCCAGCCGCTGCGAGGGCGGGAACTGAATGCCGCGGACGATGATCCGGGATCCCCGGCGGTGGTCGTCATTGGGGAAACGCTCTGGCGCGAACGATATGCGAGTGACCCCGATGTGCTCTCAAAATCCCTGGAGCTGGACGGGGCGCTTTGCCGCATCGTGGGAGTGGTGCGGGGCGACTTTCGTTATCCCTATTTCCACACACCCCTGGAGTTGTGGGTTCCCTTCCGGGAGGCCCAAAGCTTCCGGGCTCTGATCGCGCTGCGGTCCGTGCCTTTGCTGGACGTGATCGGCAGGCTTCCACCCGGCGTCCGGCCGGCAACCGCACGCGCTGACATCACCGCCATCCAAGCGGGCTTGCACGCAACCTATAGCCCCGAGCAGCCCGCGAAGCGGATAGAAATCGTTCCCCTGCAGCGTGCTATGGCGGGAAATGACCGGTCTGTGTTGTGGCTGCTCATGTTGGCGGTCTTCGGCGTTCTGCTCATTTCCTGCGTGAATGTGTCGTGTCTGCTGCTTGCCCGCACGACTTCGCGCGCGAAAGAGCTGGCAGTCCGGCTCTCGCTGGGGGCGGCGCGACGGGCCTTGGTGTTGCAACTGCTGACCGAGAGTCTCACTCTGGCTCTGCTCGGTGGCGCGATCGGCATCGTTCTTGCATATTTGGTGATCCAAGGCATGCAACCGCTCATTCCCGCCACTTTGGCGCATTTTGGGTCGATTGATCTGGATCAGCGTGTTTTGGTATTTTCCATCGCAGTGTCCCTCCTGTGTGGCCTCATTTTTGGTGTGGGACCCGCGTTACGGCCGTTAGAAGAAAGCATGGGTGGCAGCTTGAACTCGAGCACGCGCGGGTCTACCCATGGGCGCGGCAGACAGAGGCTGTTGAGCTTGCTTGTCGCTTCGGAGGTGACCATTGCGATGGTACTGCTCACGCTCGTCGCGCTGCTGGTACAAAGCCTGACGCGCTTGCAAAGCATTGATCCCGGCTTTAGAGCCGGCACCGTGGTGAAAGCAGATCTCGAATTGCCGAGATCGCGGTATTCGAGTCCGCAACAATGGGGCGTTCTCTCACACCGACTGCTCGATGCCATTTCGACCGCCCCGGGCGTGCAGCAGGCAGCCCTCGCGGTTCCTTTGCCCTTCACGCCGTCTACCATCGTGTTGCCAGTGGCCATCGAAGGCCGGGAGGCCAACTCGCGCGAACCGGCCGACGCGTATTATTCGTCCGTGAGCCCCGCATATTTCCGGCTGATGGGCATTCCTCTGATTGCCGGACGGACATTTGACAAGCAAGATGGACCGGCATCTGCGGGTGCGGCGATTGTAGATGAAGCCTTCGTCCAACGGTACCTGGGGGGCAGGGAGGCGCTCGGGCAGGTTTTGGTGTTTGGCTTCCCCCATGAGATTCTCCACCATGTGGTGGGGATTGTCGGCAACACTAAGAACTCCAGCCTGGCCGAAGCCAGTCTCCCACACATGTACGTTCCCTTCGCCCAGGAGCCACTCTGGGCGATGAGTCTTTTGCTAAGCGGCCCCGGCGGCCCTGAGCAACTTGGGCGAACGGCTGCCGCGGTCGTCCATGATCTGGACCCGGATGTTCCGGTGGCCCAGGTTTTTACTCTCAACAACCTGGTCCGCGGCTCGACGGCCGAGCTACGCTTTCGCACCACGATGACCGCCATCTTCGGTCTATTGGCGCTGTTGCTGGCCGCGGTCGGGATTTATGGGGTACTTGCCAATGCAGTCAGCGAGCGGGTGCCGGAGATCGGAATTCGCATGGCGCTGGGCGCCCGGCGCGGCGACATTTTGCGCCTGATCGTGGGGAGAGGCATGCGAATGATCCTCGTGGGAGTAGTCCTGGGAGCGATTCTCGGCTTGCCGTTTGCGAGGCTGTTCCAGCACCTCTTATTCAGCGTCCAGCCAGTGGAGCCGCTGGCGCTGTGTGCCGCCGCCTGTGTTTTGTGCTTGGTCGGATTTGTGGCTTGCTATCTGCCAGCGCGGCAAGCCATGGCGACCGACGCCTCGACGGCGCTGCGGCGGGCGTAAGCCGGGGAGGGATTTGGCGGGGTTGAGAGCCTGGCAGCGCTTGAATGCCGATTTGGCCGATAACAGATATTATGTAAACTTTCTGGGTAGTGGGTCAGTTTTGAGCATTAAATATCCATTCACAAGGGCGCGTAGCTCTGTTAGCAGGTTTTCGGCACAACACGCGAGTTTGTGTAGATGAATAAGCGTTATCGGTGGAACGTCGCAAGATGAAGCTGCGGAATGTCCTTGAAATCCCCGCGGTTCAAGGTCCATAGGGCTGCGTCCCTGGCAATGGCGCAGGCGGCAATTCCGATGTCAATCTCGCGCCCGCGCGGGCGCTTCAAGTCTAGGTGCAGTCTTGCGCTGAGAGCCGCTTCACGCGCTCCGAATACGACCGTTGCCTCCATTGGGAAAAGAGCTTCCTGGGCTGCAATTTCTGCCGGCAGGCGTGGACCCCGAAGCCACTCATAGAGGACGAGCGACGGCAACAATAACCGCTCGCCTTTTTCGATCGCCCCGCGAAGGGCGGCCGCGGACCGTTTCGGACCGGTCAGACTGTCGATCAATACCGAAGTATCGAGAAGTGTCATGTCCGGTCCGACGGTGTTCGGCGTCCGCCAGATCTCCTCGCGTGCCGTATCTCAGCAAGTTCGCGCTCCACTTCCTCGGCGCTTCGTGCAGGAATGTTGGGGACCATTTCATCGAAAGTACGAAGCATGGCGGTGCGTTCCCGCTCACTAAGGCGTCCAAGGCGATCATAGAAGTCCATAATAGCCTCACGTACTACTTGACTTTTTGGCACGGAAAGCCGCTCTGCGGCGTCGGTTAGCCGCCGAATTATCATCTCATCAAGTGTAAAGGTCACCTTTAACGCAGCCATATTGATACCATATCACCATACTGCCCTTGGAAAGCAACTGGTCATCAAAGGGAGAACGAGAACGATATGGAGCAACGTATCAGCATCCTTATGCTGGGAGTCGCGGACTTAGAGCGCAGCCGGAAGGTCAAGGCTTCGCTGGAGTTGCCATCGCGTACAATGCCCGGAGTCGTGACGAAGTCGATATGATTCTTGGCGAGGCGGAAGCGGCTGGTGCGAAGCTGTTAATACCGGGTCAGGAAGCGTTTTGGGGCGGATATTCAGGGTATTTTGCAGACCCGACAACCCATGGGAGGTCGCCTGGAACTCGTCCTTCCCGATTGCAGATGATGGAAGCCTGCGTCTGCCGAACTCTCATGGATGAAAAAAAGGCCGCTCCAGCTCGGTGTCAGGTAAGCCGGAGCGGCTGAGGGAAGGATCATGACCTTCAGCGGCCGTGATGGCCACCTGAAGAGGAGTGCCCGCCGCCCCCACCGTGCGATCCACCACCACCGCCGCTGTGTGAGCCGCCGCCATGAGAGGAACCGCCGCCGTTCCCGCGCGAGGATGGCGCGCTGTAGTGCGGTTCGCTGTAATGGGGCGCCGAGGGCGCGTTGTAATGGGGTGCGGACGGAGCGCCATAACGCGGGGCGGTGAATGCCGAACGTGCACCGCCGTTTCCGCCGTTATAGCCCCCATAGCCGGCCGAACCCGAGCGCGGCTGCATTGCCGGAGAGTTCGCACCTTGCGGACGAGATTGATAATTGCTGGGGCCGTATTGCCGACCGCCGTAACCGGGCTGCGCCGCGCCCGGACGTGCGCCCCCATAGGCACCCGAGGCAGAACCTTGCGGTTGGCCGAAGCGATGCCAACCACTCGACTCCTGCGCGCCGCTGAAGCTCTGGCGGCCGCTGCTCGAATTGCCAGGGGCGCCGAAGCGCTGCCAACCGCTCGAGGAGGCGGACGGAGCAGCGTAACCATTAGGCATGCCGGCCGGGCGTTGCATATTGGGCGCAACACCGTGGGCTGCCGCCTGGGAGCCGAAGCGCGCTCCGCTCATCCCCTGCCCCGGCCGGAAGAACTGCCGGTTGGCGGCCGACGCCAGCCCCGGATTCGCAACCGCCTGTCGATTTGAAAATTGAAAGCTCCCGCGCGTGGGCGACACGGGCACGCCTCCGCGGAACAGGCTGGCGTTGCCGAGCTGGGCGCGCGTGGCGGGACTAAATCTCTGACCGGGTCCACCGAAGCGGTCATATGCTGCTGTCATGGCGCCTCCTCGAATCGCGGCGTTGCGATACATGGAGGCGATATTCGCGTTTCTCTCAAACCCGTAGCCTCGGCCAAAACCGTCGCGGAACCCGAATCCACCGCGCCCGAATAATCCGTGCCCCCACCAGGCGTGGAAGAGTTCGAAGGGAGCCAAAGCGACCCAGCCGAGTCCAGCACCCCAACCAAAGAAGCCCACCAGCGCCGGGCTCCACAGCGACACACCGAAGCGTGCACCAGGCCACCAGCACCAGCCGTAACCGCCGTTGTAGAACCAGCGGCCGTAGTGATACGGCGCCCAGCCCCACGGCGCATTATCTACCCAGCTCCATCCGTAATAGTCGTCTACATACGACCACTGGCCGTAGCTATAGGGAGACCAATCGGGCACTGGCGGCCGAGGCGCCCACACCTGGCCGTACTGGGAAGGCACCCAGTTGCCGTAGGCATCCAAATCGTCGGCGCCGTAGACATCGCGGTTCACGTAGTTATAGCTCTGGGAGGCGAGTAAGTCGCGGTCGCGGCCGGCGCACCAATCGTCAAACTGATCGCGTGCAATTTCGTAAGAGGTCTGAAACTCGGGATCCGCTGGGTTACCGCGCACTAACGTGGTTTGCCCGGCCTGCAGGCGCTGCGATCCGCGGGGGCTCAGGATCTCCGCTTGGCCCGCTCTGACGGTGATCTGGGTCGTGCCATCCTCGAGCACAGAGATGCGGTACTCGCCCTGCTGTGCGGGATGGACGGCGATACTCGGGGTATCAATCTCGGCCTGCGCATCCGAATCACGCAGGACACGATAGATGACAGTTCCCTGCCCTAGCTGGATCTGATAGCGGTGATATTCGAGATCGGCAAAGCTGACATCCGTATTCGGCGCCAGGCGCAGCAGGTTGGCGGAATCGAACTCGACTTCCGCACGCGAGCCGGGCGAAGTCTGCACGTGATCCTGAGCCACCAGGGGAGCGTTGACGGCCGCTGAAACCAATTCGCCATTGCTGGCCAGTTTCACGTTGACGTCGCCCTGGACGATGCTGAGCCGCGCAACGCCGTGCTGCTGATCATTGCCTTGTGATTCTTGATCTTGACCATTCGACGGTGCGGCCTGCGGATACGGCTGGCCTTGCGGATTGCCCGGATATGATTGCGGTGCGGCCGGATACTGTGCCTGCGCTTGCGGGTACGGTTGCTGTGGGTACTGCGGAGCTTGCGAATACGGGGCCTGCGGATACGGAGTTTGCGGATACGGTTGCGCGGGATAGGAGCCCGGAGCAGCAGCAGGGTACTGTGCCTGAATGGGCTCGATTTGAAACAGGGCCAGGGCAACCGCCAAGAACACCGTAAATAAAGAGCGGAACATAAATGCCGATCAACCTAGTACACGTCGGCTTCCAAAGTCGAAGTGACTGATTTCGCAGCTCTTCGCTGTTTTTCGACCGCTGGACGCATGGTTGAAATGCACCAGCCGTGAGTGCCTTGCACCGCCGCTGTTAACACTTGCCTCGAAGGTTCCGTCCTTCCCGCAGAACTTCACATGCCGGAAACGTGGGGTTCGGCAAAGGAGACAGGAAGATGCAAGCTAGAGCGAAGTTATCGATCTGCGTGATGGCATTGGCGGCGGCAGTGTCGTTGATGGCGGGTGGGTTCGTGCTTCAGATTGGGAAGCCGGACGCGAACCCGGAAGCGCAGACGAAACATGCAGTGCTGGTGGTGCGCGGATTTGCGTGTGCGGACCAAGAGAAGACCACGGTGACGGGAATCGCCGAAGGCCTTGTAAACGGCGTGCGTCAAAGCGTGGCGCTGAAATTGATTCCGCTCTCGGATCAAAGCACCTATGCGGTGACGGACCAGTGGCCGGATGAAGGAAGGTGGGTGCTGACGTTAGCGATGACGAACCCGCGTTTCGGACAGCAGAGCGCGATCGTGAGAGTGAATCCGGGCGGCGTTGATTGGGCGGGGATCACCCGGTTCAATCGTGCTCCGTCAAAGGAGGATGTCGAGGCCGCCTTGAAGGCCCCCGCAAGCACATCGTCTGTGGCGGCGCGCTGAAATTACAGTAGGCTCAAAAAAGGCGTGGCCGCATTCACGGTTACTGAGTCGCGATTGGAAGAAGCCGCGTTGGTCCGTGCCGCTCAAGGCGGGGACCGCGCGGCCTTTGGGGCATTGTACGAGCAGTATGCACGCATGGTGCACGGCATTCTGCTGGCGCATGTCGCTTACGGCGATGCGGAGGACCTGGTGCAGGAAGTTTTCCTGCGAGCGCTCGAACAAGTGCATTCGCTGCGCGAGCCGCGGGCCTTTGGCGGGTGGCTGGCCGCTGTGGCGCGGCGCTCGGCGGCGGATTTGCACCGCAAGCGGAAACCGGTTGAGGATTTGCAGGATTGCGCAGGAGACGCATCGCCCGATGAACAAGCGTTCGAGGTGCTGGACGCGATACAGGCGCTGCCGGCGGCTTATCGCGAGACGCTGATTCTGCGCTTGGTGGAGGGCATGACGGGACCCGAGATTGCGGCGCGTACCGGCCTAACGCCCGAATCTGTGCGCGTGAATCTATGTCGCGGGATGAAGCAACTCCGCCAGGCGCTGAGAGGGACATTCGACAATGAGTGACGAGTATTTATGGAACGGCGAGGGCGAACTGGACGCCGAAGTGGCGAAGCTCGAGAAGCTGCTGCGCCCGCTGCGGCACGAACCGAAGCCGCTCCAGGTTGCGCCCATCGAGCGAGTGAAGCAACCGCGCGGCTCGAATTGGCTGTTGTGGGCTGCGGCGGCCGCCATCGCCATAGCGGCGGTCTCAACCGGATGGCTAGTGTGGATCGCGCGCAGGCCAGTCGAATCCACGTGGCGAGTTACTTGGAACGGAGCGCCGGCTCAGAGTGTTCGCAAAGGACAGTTGATTGCGACAGGCGACCGCTCGGGCGCACGGCTCGACTCGGACTTTGTGGGCGAGGTGGAGCTCGGGCCCGAGTCGCGGCTGCGAGTGGTCGAGAGCACGCGAGACGAACAGCGGCTGGCATTGCAGCGCGGCACCATGCATGCGTTCATCTGGGCGCCTCCGCGCGAGTTTGTGGTAGACACACCAAGCGCCACCACGGTGGACCTGGGCTGTGCATACACACTGCATGTGGCGCCGGATGGGACGGGTTTGCTGACGGTCGAGATGGGCTGGGTGGCGTTTCAGTGGCGAGAGCTGGAATCGTTCATTCCGGCGGGCGCGGCCTGCGTGACCAAGCCGGGGCGTGGCCCGGGAACGCCGCATTTTACGGACGCACCCGCAGTGTTGCAAACGAAATTGGCGCGATTCGATGCCGATGCCGATGCGAGCGCTTTGGCTGATGTCCTGACTGCGGCGAGGCCACGCGATGCGTTGACGCTGTGGCATCTGCTCGGAAGAACGCGTGGCGAAGAGCGTGCCGAAGTGTTCGACCGGTTCTCCGGGTTGGTGAAACTCCCGCCGGGCGTCACGCGGGAGAAAATTCTTGCCGGCGACGCAAAGGCGATGGATGCCTCGTGGAACGCACTCGGCTTCGGGAATACGGATTGGTGGCGCGGCTGGAAGCGGCGCTGGTGAGAACCATATTCCGTTTTGCCGTTTGATATGGTCCATGCATCTTCCGGCTCAGCGCGCCCGGCGGCGACCGTATCTTTTGCTAACTTACAAACAACTGCTTGGACGTAGTCTTTCACAGGACGCATTCTGGAGAAATTGTTGCGGAATCCGATGGCCGGCATGAGGTTTCCTCTAGGATCTGAGCGAGAATAGTGGAAATCCGGCTTACGGAGTCGCCGTTCGCGCCTCTATAGTTACAACGGTCGCATCATCCTCCAGCGGCGCAACGCTCGCAAATCGGAGCACGTCGTCGAGCAGGGACCGGGACGAGGCGTTGGGATCGGCGAAGTGTTGTTCGATGCCGGCAAATCCATACTCTTCGCCATTGGGGCTTCGAGCTTCAAGTACTCCGTCTGAATAGAGCACAAGACGCGTGCCCGGTGTCATCGCAATCCGCTGCTCCACATAACTTGCGTCCAACATTCCAAGCGGCAACCCACCGGCATGCTCGAGCAAGCGGGGCGTGCCCGCAATCAGTACCGGGGGCGGATGGCCAGCAAGGCCGATTTGCGCCGTCAAGTCGCTCGGGTCAAGTAGAACATACGCGACGGTAACGAACCTCGATCGAGGAAAGTCGCGAAGCAGGATCTTATTCAAGCGTTCGAGGAGCGCTGCGGGGTCGACAATCCGCTCAGTCAAGAGCCGAAGAATGCCACGTGTTGAGGACATTAGCAGGGCAGCAGCCATTCCTTTACCTGCAACGTCGGCCACAATCACGGCTATGCGGCCATCCTTAAGCAGTATGTAATCGTACCAATCGCCTGCTACGGTACGACATGGCAGGCAGGTCCCACAAATTGAAAATGCCGCGTGCGTGACGTTGCGCTCGGGCAGCAGCTGGAGCTGGATCGACTGCGCCTCGACTAGTTCAGCTTGCATACGCTCCTTCTCCTGCCGCTCGCGCAGGAACAATTGCGCGTTCTCAATAGCGGTTGCCAAGTGGCCGGCAAGGGCCTCCAGCACGCGAATACGCGAAGGAGCGAACCCGTCGACGGACGTGCTTTGTACGTTGAAGATTCCGATCAAGCGCCCGTGGCCCTTAAGTGGAATATCCAGCTCTGAACGGGTCAACGGCTCGCTTACCTCATAGTACGGATCGACCAGCACGTCGGGAGCGTAATACGTTTCGGCTGTAGCGCCGACGTGGCCGACAATGCCGTACTCGCCGATTTTGAATCGTTCGCCTTTCTGGTGGTAGTTGACAGTCCAGCCGCGCACGGCTGCGATGACCAGTTCGTTCGTGGATTGATCGTTTAGCAACACGGCCGAACGCGAGTAGCCGAAAGTTTGGGATACATCACCAACCACCTCCTCAAGCAGAACTTCGATGTCGAGCAGAGCCGAGATACGCTGCGCGACCCTCTGCAGCAAAAACAGTTCGTCGATTTGTGCTCGTAGCTCCAGGTCGGTCATCGCGGGCCCGAGAAAAACTGGCTATGTCTCACGTTCGCAAGAATTGCGCTCGCGTCGATTAGTTTACTGCCTGTTACACATCGAGCGCCATCCCGGCCGCACGCGGCAGCCGGGCGACTGGTGCCCGTTGTGCGCGGCCTAAGTGGGAACCAGATGAAAATGGCTGCGAATTTTCACTCTAAAAAATCGAAGTCCGTGTACTCGAGATCGAGCCCCACCTGTTCGAGCAATGGGCTACTGAAAACGCCGCCTGACGAAGGGCCTCTGACTAATGCGCGTCCTGCGGCTCCAGCCTGACAAGAACGACGCCGTGGGAAGGAACGTCTGAAGAGAATTCGCCGCTGATTTGGCCGCGATCTGCGTGCGCCCAAAGGTCGCGCACGCGGGCTTTCCCAGTGAGTCCGATATCGCTCCAGCGCGCGGTTACTTTAGCTGTCGAGGAACCGCGATTAAAGAGCCCGACTGCGTAAGCGCCGCCCGTGAGCGGCCTGGCCCAGACTTCGAGATCGCCGTCTTTCGCGACGCGTGTTGCCTGTTTGCCGAGCGGATCTTGATCGACCGCGGTGACCTCTTTGTTCGTCAGCATGTCGAGGATGGCGGGCGAGACGTCGCGCAGGTCGTTACCCGCGAGTAGCGGCGCGGCGAGCAGGCTCCACAGGCTCATATGCGTGCGATATTCGGTATCGGTCATTCCG
>Ga0210385_10001428_pt1 | contig 14827 bp, 13 predicted proteins | sample IncBWH26OmetaG_FD_160107 | JGI IMG/M metagenome (GOLD analysis project Ga0210385, IMG submission 160107) | Forest soil microbial communities from Barre Woods Harvard Forest LTER site, Petersham, Massachusetts, United States - Inc-BW-H-26-O ...
TACCGATTATCTGGGACAGACGCCGATTGCACAAGCGCGAGTTCATGAAGAGGCTAGAGGCAGCTAATTCTTGGCGACGGCTGCGCGCAGGGCAATGGCTTGATCGAGGATTTTGTCAGCCACTTCGCGCTTGGACATTTTGGGGAGCGGGACGTCCCGGCCGTCGCGCAGGACGAGCGTGACGATGTTGGTGTCCGTGTCGAAGCCTGCGCCTTCCTGAGTGACATCGTTCGCGACGATCATGTCCGCGCCTTTGCGCTGAAGTTTTTCGCGCGCGTTTTCGACCAGTCGATTGGTTTCGGCGGCGAAACCGACGACGACCGCGTGGAGTTTCGCGCGGCCCAGTCCAGTGAGAATGTCGGCGGTCGGCTCCAGGTCGAGCGTGACGCGGCCTTCGCTGCGCTTGATTTTATTGGCGTGGACGGCGGCGGGGCGATAGTCCGCGACGGCCGCGGCCATCACGAGAATGTCCGCTCCGGCCGCGCGGGACATTACCGCGGCGCGCATTTCCTCGGTGGAGCGCACAGGCACCCAGTCAACGCCAGCGGGCGCGTCAAGATCGACCGGGCCGCTCACCAAAATAGTGCGCGCGCCTCGACGAGCGGCCGCTTCAGCGAGGGCGTAACCCATTTTGCCGGACGAACGATTGGTGAGAAAACGCACAGGGTCGAGATCTTCGCGCGTGGGACCGGCGGTAATGAGCACGGTTTGTCCGGCGAGATCTTTGCGAAGACCGAGGACTTCGCAAACTTTGCGTGCGATGGTTTCAGTGGCGGCGAGGCGGCCGGCGCCCGTCATGCCGCAAGCGAGACAGCCTTCGTCTGGATCGACGACGTGGACGCCACGCGCGCGCAACGCCGCGAGATTTTCCTGCGTCGCGGAATGCTCCCACATATTTACGTTCATCGCGGGAGCAACGACGACCGGCGCTTTGGTGGCGAGATAGAGAGTGGAAAGGAAATCGTCGGCGGCTCCGTGGGCGAATTTTGAAAGCGCGTCAGCGGTAGCGGGCGCAACGAGAAGCAAGTCGATGCGCTGGGCGACGGCGATATGTTCGATGGCGCTATCGACGTTGGCCGGAGCGGAGTTCTCCGCAGCGAAGAGATCGGTGATCACTTTTTTGCCGGTGAGCGCGGCGAAGGTGAGGGGCGTGATGAATTCCTGGGCGGCGCGCGTCATCACCACTTGCACGTCAAGCGATTCGTCCTGCAGGCGGCGGACGAGCTCCGCTGCCTTGTACGCAGCCACGCCACCGGTGACGCCCAATGCGATTTTCATGGAGTCCTGCTGACGCAGCGCGAGGCCTAGCCCTTGCTGCGGCGACGGCTTTCAGCTTCCTCGGCGTTGATCTCGGGCGTCTCGTACTCGAGCAGGCCGGCGTGAAGCTCTTCCTCGGCGATGCGCGTATTTTTGCGCGAGCGCGGATTCTCAACCAGCGGGCGTCCGCCGATCATCAATTGGCGCGCGCGGCGCGAGACGACTACGACGTAGGCAAACTGGCTGTCGGGCGCATGGCTTGAAACGGTCATGATGGACTCATCCTCCAAAAGTTTTTAATATCTCGCGAATCTTTTGCTCACTGCGAGCCACGCGACATCGCGACGCAATCACAATGCTCTGCACTTCGCGGCCGGCTCGCTCCAGATCGTCGTTGATCACGGCAAAATCGTAAGAGCCGTAATTCGACATTTCGTCTCGCGCGCGGTCAAGCCTGCGGCGAATCTCCTCGTCGGAGTCCTGCCCGCGTTCCCGGAGACGCCGTTCCAAATCGCCACCCGAAGGCGGCAGGACGAAAATCGCCACGGCATCCGGCAGATTCTTCTTGGCCTGCAGCGCGCCTTGAACGTCGATCTCAAGCACCAGGTCGTTCTTCTGCGCGCGAGCTTCCTCCACCCATTTGCGCGGCGTGCCGTACCAATTGCGGCCGAAGACCTGCGCGTACTCAAGGAATTCGCCCCGGTCCACCATCTGGCGGAACTCATCTTCCGTGACGAAATTGTACCATTTGCCCTTGTTTTCCGTCTTGCGCGGCGGGCGAGTTGTACAACTCACCGAGGCCATGGTCCGCGGCAACTCAAGAATCTTTTGCACCAGTGTCGATTTGCCCGAACCGGAGGGCCCGGAAACGATCAGGACAAGCGGCTGCCAAAGGGTCATTCGATATTTTGCACCTGTTCTCGTAATTTTTCGATCTCGGACTTCAGATCGAGGCCAATTTGCGTCATCTCCAGCCCTTCGGATTCGCTGCCGGGCGTTTTTGAAAGCGTGGTGTTAGCTTCTCGCTGCATCTCCTGCAACAGAAAATCCATTTTCTTTCCCACGTCCGAAGCGCCTGCGAGCAGCGACTCAAACTGTTGCACATGGCTGCGCAGGCGGGCAAGCTCTTCGGCAACGTCGCTGCGTTCGGCGGCGATGGCGGCTTCCTGCGCGAGCCGCGTCGGATCGACCTGGGCTTCGCCGAGCAGTTCTTTCAGCCGCGCTCCGAGCCGTTTGGCAAACGCGGGCCGGATGCGTTCGGCCAGCGTCTCCATGCGGGGAATCAGCCGCGCCATCGCGGCGAGCCGCGCCCGCATTTCTCCGCGCAGGTGCGCGGCTTCCTGCTCCCGCATTTTGTCAAGCTTTTCCAGAGCTTCCGACAGGCATTTTGAGACCGCAGCCTCGAGCCGCTCCATTTCGTGGTCGATCGCAGCCGTGGGCGGACCAATCACGCCGGGCAAACGGAGGATGACGGCTACGTCAGGCTCACCCTGAATGGCAAATTCCTGGCGCAGATCGGCCACGGCGCGCATGTAGGCTGCCGCTACGTCCTGATTCACGCCCACCGCAGCGGGTCCGGCCATATCGTATTGGACGGTCAAGTCAATATGCCCGCGGCGGACGTAATCTCTCACAAGTTTTCGCATGGCCGGTTCGAGTGGCGCGAAACCTTCGGGGACGCGCACGTGCAAATCTAGAAAGCGGTGGTTCACGCTGCGCAGCGAGACGCGCAAGCTCCAACCGCTCTCCAGCGCATGCGCCTGGGCGTAACCCGTCATCGAGCGAAGGCCGCGCGCGTTCCGGTCGTTCATCCGCCCTCTGCTGCGCGCACGGTGTCGGCGTCGCGAAACTGGAGTTCGTAAAGGCGCGCATAGATACCGCCGCGCGCCAACAGCTCCTCATGCGTGCCGCGCTCGGCGATCACGCCGCCATCGAGTACAGCGATCAGGTCCGCCCGTCGAATAGTGCCCAGGCGATGTGCGATGACAAAAACCGTGCGGCCCTTAATCAGATTGTTCAGCGCGTCCTGAACCTGCATCTCCGATTCGGAGTCGAGTTCGGAGGTAGCTTCGTCGAGAATCAGGATCGGCGCATTCTTCAAGAGTGCGCGCGCGATGGCAAGGCGCTGGCGCTGACCGCCCGAAAGGCGCTGGCCACGGTCACCGACCATCGTCTGGTAACCATCGGGCATCCGCGAGATAAAGTCGTGTGCCAGAGCCGCACGAGCCGCCGCGTAAACTTTCGCTTCGGGCATGTTTGGCTGGCCGTAACAGAGATTGTTCCAAATCGTATCGTTGAAGAGGATCGTTTCCTGCGTGACGATGGCCATCTGCTCGCGCAGCGAGCGGAGCGAAACTTCTTTCACGTCGTGCCCGTCGATGCGCACTGCCCCTGACGTAGCCTCATGAAATCGCGGCAGCAAATTGACGAGAGTGGTCTTCCCCGCCCCGCTGGAGCCGACAATCGCGACAACCGATCCAGCCGGAACGTTCAGGTCGATGCCGCGCAGAATTAATCCGCTGCTATCGTAGCCGAATGTGGCGTCGTCAAATTCGATCGAGCGCGCAAAAGAAGGCATCGTCTTTGCGCCCGGAGCGTCGACAACTTCTTCCGGCATGTCGATGTAAGCGAAAACCTGAGTTGAAACTCCGACCGCTTGCAGGAACAATTGGTAGACAGTTCCCAGGCGTTTCAGCGGCTCGGCAGCCTTGAAGAGCGCGAACGCGAAGGCCACGAACGAGCCTTCCGTCATGCGGCTGGCCTTGATTTCGCCGCGCGCCACGTAGAGGACTAGGGCAATCACGACCGCGCCGAGAAAGTCCATGACGGGCGACGTGGCGGCGAAGGCTCTGATCCAGCGCATGTTTTCGCGCAGAAGCCGCTTGGCCTCGTCGCGAAATTTTCGGATCTCGAATTTCTCCATACCGAACGCTTTGACTACGCGATTGCCGCTGATCGTTTCCTGCACGATCTGGCTCAGACCGGCAATGTGCGTGCGGCTCTTCTGCGAGGACTTGCGGATTCGCCTGCCGAATTTCGCGGCGGGCAGCACGACCAGCGGGACCAGGGCGGCGCAGCCAACGGCCATTCGCCAGTCGATCACCAGTAGGGCCGCCACGAACGCGACCAGGCTGAAGGACTGGCGGAAAAACTCGGCGAACCAGTCGGAGAAAGCGGGGCGCATCTGCTCGATGTCACTGATCACGGCGGACATCACGCGGCCCACGGCGTTCTCCTGAAAGAAGCCCACGGGCTGCTGCACGACTTTCGCGTAAACCTGATTCCGCAAGTCATTGATGCTGGAAAGCCCTGCGTGCTGAATCAGCAGGCTACCCGCGTATTCGGCCACACCCTTCACCACGAAGAGCAGCAGCAGCGAAATCGCAAAAACGTTCACCACGTTGTGGACGATCGCCGGGGCGAAGGCGCGCAAGTCCAAGGTGTAATTCGTAAACGGAACCGTGAGAAGAGGAAGGCTCTGCAGCGGCGTCTTGGGGTTCAACACGACGTCGACGGCCGGTTTGATCGCCAGAGCAACAAGTCCTTCGAGGACGCCCATCACCAGCATGAGCAGCATGCCCAGCACGAGCTGCGGCGTGTAAGGACGCAAATAGCGCAGCAGGCGCGAGATTTCCTCACGCTCGTTGAGGAGGGACCGGCGTTCTTTGTTGTCTGAGCTCAAGTGATGCGTTTTCCCCGTGCAGCGATATGAAAAGCCCGGTCATGACGTGCACCGACAAGCGCACCCCCATGCGCCCGCCTGCTTCCATGCACTGATTTCCGGGACAAAACTCTAAATCAAGACGCGATCTTTTCCATGTCGCGGTGGATCACTTTGGCCGCGAAACCCTGCTTCTGCAAATCGTGGCGGATGCGCTCCGCAAGCGCCACGGAACGATGCCTGCCGCCCGTACATCCGAGCGCGACGGTGAGATAGCTCTTTCCTTCCCGCGTGTAGTGCGGGATCAGGTAGCGCATCAGCGCTTCGATCCGCTTCACAAACTGCCCGGTCTGCGGAAACGAATAAATATAGCGCGCCACCGCGGGATCTTTCCCGCTGTGCGGACGCAGGCGCGGCACGAAATGCGGATTCGGCAGAAAGCGAACGTCGAACACCAGGTCCGCGTCCTGCGGAATTCCGTAGCGATAGCCGAAGCTCACCACGGAGAGCAGCATCGCGCGGCGTCCGGCCTTCTCGAAGCGCTTGATGATGAAGTCACGTAGCTCGTGAACGTTGAACTTGGTGGTATCGATAATCACGTCCGCAAGTCGGCGGATCGGCGCCATGCGCTTACGCTCTTCGCGGATGCCTTCGGCGATAGTTCCGTGCGCGGCCAACGGATGCGGACGCCGCGTCTCACTGAAACGGCGCATCAGCGCGGTGTCGCTGGCTTCGATGAAAACCAGCGTGGAGGCGTGCTGGCTGCTGAGTTTGCGATAAATCTCCGGGAATTTGCCGATCAGCGCTCGCTCGCGGGCATCCACCAGCAGGGCGGCTCGTTCAATCTCGCCGCGTCCCGCTTCGAAAAATTCGCTGAACGCAGGAATCAGCCCGACGGGCAAATTATCCACGCAATAAAAACCCAAATCTTCGAAGGTATTGAGAACGGAACCCTTGCCGGAACCGGAAAGGCCCGTAAGGATGACCAACTGGCGCGAGCGACGACTCTGCGCCGAAGCCTTATCCGCCGAACGCTTACGCGCTGCACGTTTACCGGCTGAAAGAGGCTTCGCAGGTCGATTAGGCGCTGGGCGCTTAGCGGCGGGGCGGCTCACGGCGGCGACAGGCTACGCTTTCACCCGGCGGCGGTGCGTGCTCGGGATGCGCAGGTCTTCGCGATATTTGGCCACGGTGCGGCGGGTGACGTCGATTCCCTCGTCCTTCAATTTCTTGGTGATCTGATCGTCGGTCAGCGGGTGCGCGGCTTCTTCGGCTTCGATCATCTGCTTCACGCGGCGCTTCAGCGAGAGCAACGACATTTCCATGCCCTGCGGGCCGTTGACGGATTCGGAGAAAAAGCTGCGCAGTTCCATCACGCCGCGCGGAGTGTGCACGTATTTATTGGCCACGGCGCGGCTCACCGTGGAAGGATGCACGCCGACCTCTTCGGCCACTTCCTTGATCATCATGGGCTTCAGATGATCGGGGCCGTAATCGAGAAAGTCCGATTGCCTGCGCAAGATCGAGTGGCAGACGCGCTGGATCGTGTGCTTGCGCTGCTCGATGTTTTTCATCAGCTGAATCGCCGCGGTGAAGCGCTCTTTCACATAGTTGCGCACGTCGCGGTCGGCCGCATCGCGCGCCAGCAGCCGGCGATAGGTGGGATTCAGGCGAAGCTGGGGAACATCGTCGTCATTCATGAAGACCTGCCACTCGCCCTCTTCCTTGCGGAACTGCACGTCGGGCTCAACGAGGCGCGGCTCGGTCTTGTTGTAACGCGAGCCAGGACGCGGGTCGAGGCGCTTGATCACGTCGACTGCGCGCTTCACCAACTCGACGGGGCGGTTGAGCGCCCGCGAAACTTCTTTCAGCTGGCTATTCTGCAAAAGCTTCAGGTGTTCCGTGATGATCTGCTGCGCCAGCACGTTCTGAGGATCGATCACTTTCAATTGTAGCAGCAGGCATTCCTGCAAATCGCGTGCGCCAATGCCCGGCGGATCGAATTCCTGCACCATGGTGAGCGCTTCTTCCACGTCCTCGGTGGAGTAGTCCCCGGAGCTGGCGATTTCTTCCAGCGTGGCGGTGAGGTAGCCGTTTTCGTCGAGATTTCCGATGATCGATTCGGCGATCTTACGCACTGTATCGGAGCAAATCGCCATGCTGAGTTGCCAGTGGAGGTAATCGGCCAGGCTGGAGGGAGAGGAGAGAAACTTGTCAAAACTGGGCTTTTCATTCTCTTCGTGCTCGCTGCTGGCTACGCGCTCGGCGCCCGTATCGAGGTATTGAGTGAAGAAAGATCCGAAATCGAACTCGTCGAAAGGGTTCGAGCCTTCACCTTCGGGGACGTTCTCGGTTTCTTTCTTTAGGAAAGCCTCGTCGGTGTAGCTTTCGGCCTGCACGCCCGTTTCATCCAGCTCCTCAAGAACCGGATTCGCCATGATCTCCTGATTGATCATGTCCTTCAGCTCCAGCCGGTTCAGCGCGAGGACGCTGACCATCTGGACCAGCCCGGGCGTCAGAATCTGCTTCTGCGCCACGCGGAGATGAAGTTTTGGAGCGAGATAATTCATAGCTTTAGTGCAACCGGAAAGCTTCCCCCAGGTAGATGCGCCGAACGTCCGCGCTCGCCGAAATTTCCGCCGGAGTGCCGGCGGCCAATATCTTCCCTTCACTAATAATATAGGCCCGATTCGTCACAGCCAGGGTTTCCTGCACGTTGTGGTCTGTGATGAGAACGCCAATGCCCGCCGCGCTCAAGTCCGCGATTATCTTCTGGATATCGACCACAGTGAGCGGGTCGATCCCGGAAAACGGCTCGTCCAGCAGCATGAAGGACGGCGAAAGTACCAGCGAACGCGCGATTTCCAGCCTGCGCCGCTCTCCGCCAGAGAGCACATGCGCCTGGCTGTAGCGCACTCCGTCCAAACCCATCTGCAAAAGCAGCTGCTCCACACGCTCGCGCATCTGTTCGGGCACCAGCGAGAGCGTCTCCAACACCGCCAGCAGGTTCTCTTCAACCGTCAGCTTGCGAAAAACCGAGGGCTCTTGTGGAAGGTAGCTGATGCCATTGCGGGCCCGGAGATACATGGGGAGGTCGGTAATGTCCTCGGCGCCCAGCAGCACACGGCCGTAATCCGGGCGTACAAGGCCGACCAGAATGTTGAACGTCGTAGTCTTACCTGCGCCGTTCGGCCCGAGCAGTCCAACCACTTCGCCCTGGCTGACCTCTAGGCTGACGTTATCGACAACTCGGCGGCCCCGGTACGCTTTCTTCAGATCGGAAGCCTGGAGCTTTAGCATGCACTTTCATTTCTCAACCCGGTGCGTGGTCAGCGTGCGCGAACCCTCATCGGACACAATCGAAATCGTATCACTCGCTACATCGAAGGTCAACGAACGCCCCGTGGTGGTGTTGCCATTTGCGTCCGTAATTCGCGGCTGGCCGCCGGAAAAAGTGAATTTTCCCTGCGAGGCTTCGTAGTCGGCCTGCTCCGCATAGCCGTGCACACCATTCTGGCTGACGACAACGTTGCCTTGGGCTACGGCGCGCTGGAGGGCGCGGCCGCCGGGCGCGGCGTTGGCTGCATTGGCCGGGCTCAGCGTATTCGCAGTCGGTGGCGCTAAGTAGATGTCGAGCGTCTGCGAATGGAGCGTGCCTTGAATGGAGCTGGCGGTGACGCCGCCTTCCAGGTGGGCCATGCTCTGGGCGTTCGAGTAAGTGAGCTTGTTGGAGCGGACTTGCCATGTGACCGGACCCGTTGGCGACTGGGCCGAGCCGCTCTTTGCCGCCGGGAGCGATGGCAGCTCCGGGCCTTGGCCGGGCTGCTGCGGGAAGACCGCGACCACGTTGCCGGAAGCGTTGAGTCGGCCCGCGTCGCGCGACACCTCAATTTGATCGGCCTGCAGAACCGCCTGCCCCTGCCACAGACGCGCGTGTCCGCGGAATGTGACGTCGCCGGAAGTGGTTGAGCCACTGAGAGACTCGGCCGAGATGTGCGCATCGCCTTCGCCCAAAGAGATCAGGTTGGCGGCGGAGGGCTTTTTTGCGCTGACGCTCGTCGCGCTCGCAGCCAGCTCGGTGGAGACTACGCCGCCACTCGCCTGCATGTCGCCGGTCTTTTGGTTGATCGTCACCGAGCCTGCTGAAGTGCGGCTCATGCCGTCGGTAAAGACGGGCGAGCCGTCGAGCGCGATCGTATCGGTTTCGCGGGCCATGCGCGCATGATTGGCCGTCACTTGCTTTGGGCCCTCAGCCAGCTGCACTTTGGCGGTCTCATCAAGGGTGGACCAGTCGCCGTTGGACCCGAACGTCGCCACGAGCTCCGCGGCCGTGCTCGTCTCGGTCGTCGCGGCCTGGGCTGCGGCGGCTGTCGGCGTTCTTGTGATTTCGACGCCCGAGTGGCCGAGCAGCTTGGCAAGCTTGCCACCAGCGTCAAATTCCGCGTTGAATTTCGCTGCCTTCAAATCAACGGTCTCCGTCGCGCTCGTTGATTCGATCGTGGCAGGACCGAGCGTTTCGGCGCTCTCGATCTGTTGCTTGTCCATGCGTGGCGCACTGGTCGATCCAGAAGCCGCGTTGGCGGGCGGCGCGGCAAACGTGATCCGCAGCGCGTCCGTTTTCAGCGTGCGCAGGTTGCCGTTGGCGCTGGAGTCCGCGGTCACGCCACCTGTGGCCAACATCTGCTGGAGAAGATTTCGTCCCGGCAGCATGGTGAATTGCGCGGCGGCCGCTGAGAAATGATCGTCGCCTGCGCGAGTCTTCCGAACGCCGTTCACGCCGCCCTCGGCTGTGATTTGCTGGAGCCCGCCGTTCGCGTCCATGGTTCCCTGAAATTTCTGCGCGGAAACTGTGAAGGCCGCGCCATTGTCGTTGCCGCTCGCCACAGGACTTCCTTCGGCGGAAATTTCCTGCGCGTGATACTGCTTGTCGAGGACGATCGAGAACCGGTTAGCGTTGAGCTGGCGATCGCCCTGGTGAACCGAAACCGGGCCGCCGAGCGTGATCGTGCGTTCGTCGCGATGAAATTCGAGATTGGCGGCGGTTAGATTCACTGGCAGGCCGCCCGTTCTGTCGGAGGCCGACATGTCGAATTGGATGTCGCGCTGGACGCGCAGCATCGATTGCTGTGAGTTGTAGTCCAAACCTATGCCGTGGCCCTGTCCGCCGGCAAACGTCAAATTGACGGGCGATGGCGTGGACGCCTCGCCGCTCTGCTTATCGAAAGTAATGTTGCTGGTAGTAACGTGCAGCGGCTGAACCGCTGAGCTAGCCTGTGGGGCTGTCGAATCGGCTTGCGAATCGGGCGCCGCCTGAATGTCGATCTCCACATCGCCCGTGCACTGGATATTCTCAGCGACGGGCTGATACGTGCATTCGCGCGTATGAATATTGTCGTTGCGATCGCCCTTCTTGCCATAGATGGTGACCCACACATCCTCTAAGAGCGCGTGGTCGCCTTCTTTGAACTGCGTGGCGTGCGACGCACGAATGGTAAACGTGGTGCCTTCTTTATTGCTGAACGAATACGAGACGCCGGCCGATTCCTGATGTACGGTGACCGGCACCGGCGCGGGCCCATGCCGCCGCGCCAGGGCTTCGCGCACGGCGCGCTCCACGTAAAACGCAACAACCACCAGGGTGATAGCCCCAGCGGTCATCGCAGCCCAGCGCGCATACCGCGCCGCTTCCTGATTCCTCAAGCCTTCTCCCCTCGCACCACTTAGATGCTACATCCCGCCGCCACACAAAAAAAGGCGAGCGTGAGCACAAGGCTTTCCAAATTCAGAGCCCGGAAGGACCGACATCATCCAGTAGCTTCGATTTCTCACGGCAAGTGGTGCATGCAATCGTTCCCGAATCCACCGATTTGCAACCGCACCGGAACCTTCGCAAGCCACCAATCCAAGCCGCGGGTGCCACAGGCTTCGCGTCGTCCGCGATGCCTGCGGGTTTTGACTTTCCCCCTTCAGCTTCAGCCGGTGCGCCGCATCCTCGTCCCCAAGCCGCGCAAACTTGTCATCCCGGACGCCCGCCTTTCCCGTAAAGGCGGAGGGATCTGCACCCGTCTATGACCCCCGGCCCGTCCTCCAGTTGTCGGCCGGCATTAGCGAGCCCATTGGGAAGTGACCAACGGCCCTCGTCACCAAAATTCGAGGGGAATGTCCCCCGATTTTCAAGATCGCGGGCTGTACTCTTTTGCACAGTTCGAGAGCGCGCTCCCTGATAGATTGACTGGGAGCGGAACGCCCGCGTCGAGATGGTGCCCTCACCGCAAATATGAAACCGAAGAAGCACAAGAGACGCAAGAGTGTCGCCGCCTTCGATCCGCAGGCGTTTCTTGACACCGCCGGGGTATCGAGAAAGGTGGTCGAATATCGGCGCGGCGAGTCAATCTATTGCCAAGGCGAACCCGCCCAGGCTGTGATGTATCTGCAGAAGGGCGGCGTGAAGTTCACCGTTGTGAATGGAGTCGGCAAGGAAGCCGTGGTTGCCATGTTTGGTCCGGGAGATTTTTTTGGTGAAGGGTGCATGGCGGGCCAGCTGCTTCGGATAGGAACGGCGGCGGCTTTGGCGCCTACGACGCTACTCGTAATTCCCAAAAATGAGTTATCGCGAGCGCTGCATGCGGAACATGAACTCTCCGACCACTTTATCGCTTACATGCTGGCGCGCAATATCCGTGTGGAAGAAGACCTGATCGACCAGCTCTTCAACTCCAGTGAAAAGCGCCTGGCTCGCACACTTCTGCTCCTCGCACGCTATGGACAGGATGAACACCCTGACGGCGCACTGCCAAAGGTGTCCCAGGAGACGCTTGCCGGCATGATCGGCGCCACGCGCTCGCGAGTGAATTTCTTCCTGAACAAATTCAGAAAGCTGGGCTTCATCGAGTACAACGGCAAGATCAAGGTGAATAAGTCGTTGCTTACCGTCGTCCTTCACGAGTAGGTCGTTAGGCAATCATGCGTTTCGGCGATGCCCTCGGCACTTCCGTTCAACTCATGCGTTGACCTTCTTTCGCACGAAGATAATTAACTTCCCGCTCTGACCGCACCAGATACACGGTCCATCCAGCCACCTTCCTGGCAGGAACTGCAAGAACGATCTTAGTTGTGCGTCTGCTTGTACTGAATTGAACAGCGCTTCCATCAATCAACCTTTATTGTGATTGTCTGGCGAAATCCACTGACAAAGGAGCACACGATGGAAGAACCTCACGCCCAGCCAATAACCACCTCGGAAAACCACGTGCTTCGAATGCTCTCCCAGGGGGCCCCGGTCACAGGCGTCTTGAACGAACTGTGCAATCTCGTCGACGCAAAGGCCCCGGGCGCGATTCCAACCGTATTCTTAATGGATAGCGACGATACGCACTTCCGGCTGGCGGCCGGGCCGAAAGTTCCCAAGTCATGGAGCAGGGCGCTGGGTGGCTTGAAAATGTCATCGTGCGCAACTTTCCGCACGGCGGGTGGCTGGCAAAACAAATACGGAACCATTGCAGACTTGACGACTGATCCGTCGTCCGCTGAGTGCTGGGCCCCGATTCTAACCGACGGTATCCAGACAGCATGGGTTGCGCCAATTCTGTCGAAGAATCAAAAAATGCTCGGAAGTTTAATGCTGTTCTATCCCACGTCTCATTCGCTGGGCCGAGGCGACATGGAACTGATGGAATGGGCCGCCCACGTGGCGGCGATTGCGATCGAATCCCATCGAAATGAACAGGACCGGTACAAAATCGTCAGGCAGCTGCACCAGTCTCAAGATACGGAACGCCGTAGGATCGCCCGTGAGCTGCACGACAGTACCGGTCAAAAGCTCGCGCTCCTGGCGATTAACCTGTCGTTGGCCCAGAACGCGAAGTCGTCGAAGCCGGACAACCGGATTCTTTCGGACTGCGCTTCTCTTACTAAAGATATTTCAGATGAACTTCGAACCCTTTCCTACCTGCTTCATCCACCTCTGCTTGACGAATGTGGCCTCGACGCGGCGATTCAATGGTACGTGAGCGGCATCAATCAACGTCCTGGTCTGCGCGTGGAAGTGGAGATATGTGAAGAAATGGGCCGCTTGACGGAAGATGCCGAGCTTGCCGTCTTCCGCGTTATCCAGGCAAGTCTCACGAACGTTCACCTGCACTCGAAAGCGGCAGAGGCACTCGTGAAGATTGAGCAAAACGCGGACGAGATCATAGTGGTCGTAAGCGATAACGGCAATGGAATTCCCGATGGGGTGCTTGACTTCTCTTCACGCACCAAGTCGGTTGGCGTTGGTATCGCGGGTATGCGGGAAAGAATGGAACAGCTCGGCGGCAAGCTTGAAATTGAAACCAACTGTAACGGCACCAAGGTTAAGGGAACGATTCCGAATATCCACTTCCGTCCGACCGCCTGAGAACTGGATAAGCCTCTTTTACTTGCCGGCGTTCCACACGTACAAAAACGTCCCATCGCTGGCGGTCGCCACATTGCGTCCACCTTTGCGAGCTGCGCGATTTAACGCGGAACGAACCTTTTCTTTTGAGTCCGCCAATTCGGACAAAGGCACCTGAATCGCCGCGCCGTCCTTCAGCCTGTCCAGATCCTTCAAGATCGTCATAACAATCAGCTTGTGCTTTCCGTGTCGCCCCTGCGGAACATCCGTTTGCACCATGGTCTTAAAATGCGCCGGGGCTGTCTTATGCTGGCTCCGTCCCATATACCCCTCCGCGAGATGACGCGCTAAATTGACGTGCCGCTATCGTATGCTTGCGTGACGACTCCTGCAAGCTAATTGCGGTACCGTACAGTCCCGCGACGCCCCCCCCCCCGAATTCGAGGCGGACAGAAAAGGAACGTCTGTGCGCCGCAAACGTCACGAGTTCCCCTCCCAAAAGATATGACCCGTATGGCTTTACGGCTGTTAGCATCGACTTGATTCGAAGGATTCGAAGGGCTCGAAATGCACAAACCAACAACACACTTCGAGCAGGTTCCGCTGGCGATCGTAAGAAAAATCGTCGAAGCACAAATCCGCCTGACTGAAACAACCGGCTTTGCGGAGTTTTTAAAAGGAGGGGTATGCCAAGAAAAACCACCCCAAAAAGCAAGCTAACTGCAGTGAAAGAATCGGGTTTCGACGTGCAGGCATTCCTTGATACGGCCGGAATTGCGCGAAGAATCGAGACATTTCAAAAATCGGAGGAGATCTACCGTCAGGGTGATAAGGCGAAGGGAGTGAACTATATCCAGGAAGGCGGCGTGAGGCTCTCCGTCGTCAGCGCCGGAGGCAAAGAGGCTGTGGTGGCGCTTCTCGGCCCGGCGGACTTTTTCGGCGAGGGATGTCTCGCAGCCCAGCCCATTCGAATGGCTACGGCGACGGCTGTTGAGCCGACGTCGGTCCTCTTCATCGAAAAAGCCGAGATGATGCGCGTGCTGCGCGAGGAGCATGCGCTCTCTGACCTCTTCATTTCGCATGTGCTGACCAGGAACATTCGAATCGAGGAGGATCTGATCGACCAGCTCTTCAATTCGAGCGAAAAGCGTCTGGCTCGGGCTCTGCTATTGCTGGCTCGCTACGGCAAGGAAGACCAGCCGCATGCGGTGATGCCGATGGTTTCACAAGAGACGCTAGCCGAAATGATTGGGACGACTCGCTCGCGAGTGAATTTCTTCATGAACAAGTTCAGAAAGCTCGGATTTATAAAATACAATGGCGGCCTTCAAATCAACACTTCGCTCTTGAGCGTGGTTCTCCATGACTGATCCGGCTCGCTCTCCACATTTGCCTTTTGGCGCGTGGTGGCACACATCACTCCTGCTCGCCGGCTCACCACCGAAGCTACGAACGCCCGCAAGCACCGGAACGCTCGAACGCCAACGTGGAACATTCATGGGTGCCGCAGGCTTCGCGCCGTCCGCGATGCCTGC
>Ga0210385_10001429_pt1 | contig 14826 bp, 13 predicted proteins | sample IncBWH26OmetaG_FD_160107 | JGI IMG/M metagenome (GOLD analysis project Ga0210385, IMG submission 160107) | Forest soil microbial communities from Barre Woods Harvard Forest LTER site, Petersham, Massachusetts, United States - Inc-BW-H-26-O ...
GCACGGCGGCGAGCACCCGGCGTGTCGGGTTGGCGAAGCCGAACGCGGTGTAGCGGGCCGATCCGGTCACGCCCGCCGTTGCCGACCGCCAGGCGGGCACCCGCCGGACCCGGAACAGCCGGCGGCCGGACAGGCCCAGCGTGAGCAGCACCACGATCAGGAACAGGCACGGCATGGCGATCCACAGCCAGGACGGCGAGAGGATCGAGAAGCCCGCGAACACCGGCTGCAGCACCCACGGCGACTTCAGAGCCCCGCTGGTGACCGGGGCGGGCACTATCGGCGCGAGCCCCGCGGCAACCATCCGGATCTCCAGCGGCGTCAGCGCGGCCAGCGCCAGGCAGGCCGCGCCGAGCCCCACGATCGCGGCGCGGCCGCCGAAGCGGACGTCGCCCAGGTCCGGGTGAGCGGGCCGGGGCTGCCCGAGCACCACCATGCCGATCAGCCGCACGAACGTCACCCCGGCGAAGCCCGCGGTCAGCGCGACCGCCGCGCCGGTCACCGCTAGCACCAGCCGGAAGCCGAGCCCGGGCACCCGGAACTGCTGCATCAGCGCCTCGAGCAGGAACCATTCGGAGACGAACCCGGCGGTGGGCGGCAGCCCGGCCAGGGTCAGACCGCCGATGGCCAGGCCGGTGCCGCGCCACGGCGCCAGGCGCGCCACGCCCCGCAGCGCGTCGAGGTTGTCGGTCCCGGCCGCGGACTCCATGCCGGCGGCGGCGGTGAACAGCAGCGACTTGGCCGCCGTGTGCGCGATCACCTGCAGGCTCGCTGCGAGCAGCCCGGCGGCGACCAGGAGCCGGTCTCCCATCGTGGCCCCGACCAGGGCAACGCCGAAGCCGGCCAGGATCAGCCCGGCGTTCTCCACGCTGGAGTACGCGATGACCCGCAGCAGCCCGTTCTGCACAGCGGCATGCGCGATCCCGAGCACCGCGGTCAGCGCGGCCAGCACGAGCAGCGCGCCGGTCACCCACCCCGGCGGCGGGCCGAGCACCGCCAGCGTGCGCCACATCCCGTAGAAGCCGACGTTGACCGCCACGCCGGCCATCACAGCGCGCGCCGGGCCGGGCGCCGCCGCGTAGCCGCGCGGCAGCCAGACCTGGAACGGGACCAGGCCGACCTTGACGGCGAAGCCAGCCAGCAGCAGCACCTGAGCGGTGGTGCGCACCCCGCTCGCGGGCACGTGCGCAAAGCTGGCCACGGCCAGCGACCCGGACCGGGCCGCGAGCAGCAGCAGGCCCGCGAGCAGGGCCATCCCGCTGACCTTCCCGAACGCGAGCGTGACCTGCGCGGCGGCGGGCCGATCCGGCTTGCCGCGCTCGAACCCGGCCAGCAGGTAGAACGCGACCGTCAGGATCTCCCACGCGAACAGCAGCGTGAACGCGTCCCCGGCGGTCAGGAACACCGCGACGGCGGCGAGCGCGAGCGCATAGCACGCGCCGAGCCCACGACGGCTGGTGCCGCCGCGGCGCGCCCAGTCCGCGAAGCCGAGCGACACCCACGCAGCCGCGCCGAACGCGATCACCAGGAACAGCCCGGACAGCCGGTCGGCGGACAGCCCCGCGGTGCCAGGCCCGAGCACGCCGGCCGGCCACACCTTGGCCGGGTGCCCGGCCAGCGCGCCAGCCCCGCCGGCGACCAGGCACACCGAGCCGGCCGCGCCGGTCAGGTACGGCAATGCCGCCAGCCCGGGACGCCGCACGCCGGCGACGAGGTCGACAACGGCCGCAACGGCGAGCAGCGCGAGCCCGGCAGCCAGCCAGGCAGAGAACCCGGTCATGACCGTGCTCCTTCGCCGGCCACGGCCGGCAGCCGCCCCAGCGCGAGCAGCAGCGCATGCAGGATGCTGAACGGCGTCGGCGGTGCGCCGGGCAGCCAGACGTCGACGGGCACGGCGCCGCCGATCCCCCCGGTCACCCCGTACGAGGAGCTGGCGAGCCCGCCGCTCACCGCGTCGGTGCCGACCGCGATCACGATTTTCGGCGAAGGCATCGCGTCAAACGTCTGCCGCAGCGGCTCGGTCATCCCCCGCGCCCCGGCCCCGGTGACCAGCAGGATATCCGCGTGCCGGGGGCTCGCGGTCAGGAAGATGCCGAGCCGGTGCGCGTCGTAGACCGGGTTGAACAGGGCCAGGATCTCCCATTCCTCGGTTCCGTCCGACCCGGCGTCCACGTGCCGCAGGTGCACGGAGCGGCGAAGCGCAGCGGTTCTGGTCTTCAGGCCGTAACGCAGCGCGGCCAGCCGGTCTGGCGTCTCCGCGAACTCGGGAACCACGAGACCACCGCGCGACAGCGCGGCGGCGGCCGGCCCGTCGGTCCAGCCGAACACGTCCGGCCGGGCGGCGACGCAGCGCCCGCACTGCACGCACCTGCCCTGGTCGAGCCGCACCGCGGCGTCCGCGCTGCTGATCGCGCCGGTCGGGCAGAGCCGGTCGAGCCGGTCATCGGCGTCGGCGGGCGCAACCACCGTGGCCGGCCCGCGCACGGCAGCTGCGTACGGGTCGGCCTTGGCCGGCCAGCGGGTGGTGACGACGCCGTCGCGAAGACCTCGCAGTGCCCACATCTAGCGCGTCACCCCCGCCACAGACAGCCCGAGGCTCGCCTCGATGAACGGGAAGTCGGTGAGGATGTCGCCGGCGAACAGCTCGTGCATCAGCACCAGGTTGTGGAACGACCCGGAGCGCGGATGGCACCGGGTGATCAGGCCGTCTTCCAGCCGCACGTCATACAGCACCTCACCCTGCGGAGCCTCGGCCCAGCCTGCCGCGCGGCCGTCGGCCGCGTCGCACCCGGCCCGCAGCGGCCCGTCCGGGGCCTCGGCCAGCTCGTCGGCCACCTGGCGGAGCAGGTGGAAGGACTGGGCGACCTCGTCCCAGCGGACCCGCAGCCGGTCCAGCGCATCGCCCGCCGGCCGGGGAGCCGGCTGGCGCAGCCCGAGCGACGGGTACGCGTCGTACGGCCGGAACTCGCGGGCGTCGTCGGAATACCCGGAAGCCTTGCCGACCGGGCCGAGCGCGCCGTGCTCACGAGCGCGTTCCGGCCTGAGCGGGCCGGTGCGGCGCAGCCGGTCCAGGAACGACGCCGTGCCCATCAGCGCGGCGACGTCCGCGGTCACCGCCTTGTCCAGCGTGCCGATCTCGGAGAGCAGCTCACCGGGCCCGGTCAGCGGCAGCCTGCTGACCCCGCCGGGCACGACAACCCCGCGCCCGAACCTGCTGCCGCAGGCCTGGCCAACCAGCCGCAGCACGCGTTCCTTGTGCCAGCCGAACCGCGCGGTGGCCGCGGCGAGACCGGCGGCGTCGGCCAGCCGGACCGCGACGTCCAGATGACAGGCCAGCCGCTCGAGCTCGGCGTGCAGAACCCGGACCAGCGCGGCCGTCCAGGGAACCTCCGCCCCGCAGATCCGCTCCAGGGCGTGGCAGTACGCGAGCGCGTGCGCCACCGTCGCTGTGCCCTCGACGCGTTCGGCCAGCAGCAGCCCGTCGGCCGCTGTCATCCCCTCGAACCGCTTGTCCAGGCCCCGGTGCTTGTAGAACACCCGCATGTTCAGATGCGGTATGTCCTCGCCAGGGGTCTCGACCAGGTACTCGATCGACTCGAAGACACCGGAGCGCACTGGGCCGTGCGGGATCGTGAACAGGCCGGGACCTACGACGTGCAGCGGCAGGGCGCGCGGGTCGGGCTCGATGGCCGCCGGGCCTCCGCTCTCCCCCGGCCTGGGCCGCAGCGCACCCTCGGGCGGCTGCGGCAGCAGCAGCGGCTCGGGGCGCGGATGCCCCTGCGGGATCACGCCGAACATGTCGGCGATCTCACGCTCGTACCAGAACGCGGCGCCGAGCAGGGGGGTCAGCGCCGGGTAGCTCGTGGCCGTCGCCGGCAGGATCGTGTCAGCCGCGATGACGCCGCTGGCGTCGGCCAGGTGCGCCGACAGCATCAGGCCCTCGGGCCGCGCGGTGCCGAACAGGCCCGCGAACCTGCGGCCGGCGGCCACCTCGTCGGCCAGCCGCTCCCACAGCGTGATCAGCGTGTCTGAAGCCAGGCTCACGTGACCGCCCCCAGCTGGTGCACGGCGCGGGATAGCAGCCCGGTCAGCTCCGCGGGGGGATGGACGCCGAGCACGAGCAGCGCGGCGACCCCCGCGACCACGGGGACCACCATCCAGGCGCTCGGCTCGCCGCGTGGCAGGTCGGCCGCCACCCGGCCGCGCGCCGGGACGAGCAGCATCCGGTTCGCGGCCACCGTCAGCCCGAAGAACGCCAGCGTTACCAGCACGATCAGCACGGCTGGCGTCGCGTAACGGGCACTCGAAAAACCGCCCTGAACGATCTCGAATTCGCTCCGGAAGATCCCGAACGGCGGCATCGCGCACAGCGCGAGGATCGCGATCCCGAACAGCGGCCCGCTCCACGGCAGCAGGTCAAGGCCGCCAGATATCCCGGAGATGCGCTTGCTGCCGAACTTGTGCACCAGCACCCCGGCGCCCATGAACGCGTTGCCCTTGGCCGCGGCGTGCGCGAGCACGTGCAGCAGCACCCCGGCCAGCGCGATCGGGGCGCCGAAGCTCACCCCGATCGCCAGGATGCCCATGTGCTCGACGCTGGAGTAGGCCAGCATTCGCTTCACGTCACGCTGGTCGAGCAGGTAGAGCGCGGCGAGCAGCAGCGACGCAACGCCGAAGACCAGCAGCACGTCGCGCGGGAAGGCCGGGCCGAGCGCGGCCGCCGCGACCTGGTAGTAGCGCAGGATCGCGTAGAAACTGACCGCGAGCAGCGAGCCGGACAGCAGCGCGGACACCGGAGTGGGCGCCTCGGAGTGCGCGTCGGGCAGCCAGGTGTGCACCGGGAACAGCCCCATCTTCGTGCCGAACCCGAGTACGGCGAGCACGAACGCCAGCCGCACCGGAGTGTGCGGCAGCCGGGCTCCCGCGTGCAGCAGCGGGGTGAACGAGAGGTCGTAGTGCTGGCCGAGCACCTGGGCGCCTGCGTAGTAGGTGAAGATCGTCGCGAGCAGCGCCAGACCGAGGCCAGCCGACGCGATCAGGATGTACTTCCAGGCCGCCTCGGCCGCGCCGTCGGTGTTCTCGATCGCGACCAGCAGCGCCGAGATCACGGTGGTGACCTCGACCGCGATCCACAGCAGCGCCAGGTTGTTCATCATCGGCGCGGCCAGCATCGACCAGGCGAACAGGTTCAGCCCGGTGTAGAAGCGCCGCGAGTACCGGGAGAAGCCCGGGTCGCGGCTGCGCCGGCTCGGCGCCAGGTAGCCGATCGAGTACACCGCCACCGCGCCGTACAGGAAGCTCGTGGCCATCAGGAACACGACACTGACCGCGTCGATCCGCAGGTAGGACAGGTAGTCGAGGTCCCGGTGCGCGGCCGCGGGAACCAGCGCGAGCACCAGCCCGAAGCAGGCCACCCCGGTGACCGCGGTGACCGCCCCGGCCACCCGGTCCGGGGCGCGGAGCGAGACCGCCGCCGCGGCGAACGGCAGGATGAGCAGCAGCAGGATGATTGCGAGCATCCCCTACCCCCGCAGGCTGGTCAGGTCGGCGGTGGACAGCGACTCGGCGCGGCCGTGGTGCACCCGGATCAGCAGCTCGAACACGACGACGGCGACCAGCAGGTCGAACAGGAACGCCACCTCGAGGATCAGCGGCAGCCCGGCTGCGACGACCAGCGCCGCGAGGGAGATGCCGTTCTCCAGCGACAGGAAGCCGATCGCCTGCGACGCCACGTCGCGGCGCGTGATCATCAGCACGAACGCGACCAGCGCCACCGATACCGAGATCTCTAGCGCGGTGATCGGCAGGACGGAACTATGAATGTCAAGGGCGCGGACCGAGAAGAAGCCGAACGCGGCGACCGCGATGGCCAGCAGCACGGTGTTGGCCAGGCTCAGCGACCCGCTGCCGGCGATTTCGGTCCAGCCTTCGGCCGGCTCGTCGTGGCCTGCCCGGCCGATGCCGCGCAGCAGCCGGCGCAGCACGATCGGCACGATCACGACCTTCAGCGCCGCGGACAGCGCGGCCAGCACGTACAGGTCCGGCAGGTGGCGCACGGCCGCGACCAGGACCGCGAGCACCGAGATCAGGCCGGACTGCACCGCGTAGAGGCGCACCTGGTCGCGCAGCAGCGCCTGCCGGAACATGCCGAATTCCGCCAGCAGCACTCCGAGCGCGATAACGCTCGAGCCGCCGGAGTAGACGCTCGGCGCGGCGACCGCGGCCGTGGCCGACATCAGCCACCCCCCAGGTAGAGCGTGAACACGCCGAGCACGGCGAGCAGGAACGCAGCGGAAACGAATTCAGTGATCTTGAAAAGACGCAGCTTGGCGAACGAGTTGTCGATGACGGCCACCACGATCCCCAGCACCACGGCCTTGCCCACCAGCGCCACGATCGCCAGCGCCACGTCCCCTGCTTGGGCGGTAGCGGCCAGGCCCCACGGCGCGACGAACACGTTGAGCAGGATCGTGTAGAGGATCAGCTGCTTCATCCACGAGCCCCACTTCAGCAGCGCGAAGTAGGGGCCGGAGTGCTCGAACGGCCGGGCCTCCTCGATCATCCCGAACTCGTTGGTCCCAGTGTGCGTCTCCACCGGGATCCGGCCGGTCTCGGCCAGGATCACCATGAACAGCGCGGCCGCGGCGAGCAGGTGCGCGGGCCGCACGATCTGGCTCGCCGACGAACGCACGGTGGCGGCCAGCGCGTACGGCAGGTCGGTGCCGGTCACCAGCGCGACCACGAAGATCACGAACAGCACGACGGGCTCGGTGATCGCGCTGAACGTCTTCGCCCGGCTGGCGCCGAGCTGGGCGTACGGGCTGCCGGTCTCCGAGGCGGCGATCGCGACCAGGAAGCTGGCCAGGGCGAGGATGAGCCCGCCGCCGAGGATGTCGCCCATGTAGCCGAGCGGCAGCCCGAAGCTGGTCAGCACCGGGATCAGCAGCGGCACGGTCAGGTAGCACGCCGCGGCACCCACCGGCGCGGCCAGGAACACCCAGCTCGCGCCCTCGGGCGCGAGCGCCTCCTTGTGCAGCAGCTTTGCCAGGTCGTAGTACGGCTGCAGCACCCGGGGACCCCTGCGGCCCTGCAGCCGGGCCTCGACCTTGGCGATCACGCCGGAGACTCCCGGTGCGGCGACGCCAATGGTCGCGACCTGAAGGAACTGGATGACCGGGATCGGCAGAGCCGCGCTCACCGGTACGCTCCCGCGGCCTGGACAGGGGGCTGCGCGCCCCCGCTACCTTTGCCGGGCTGCTCCGGCACCACGTCTGACACTGACAGCCTCCGTAAGCCAGCCGGTCTCCCGGACTAGGTTGCAGAGGCCATTAGCGGACGGTCCCGCGGTTACGGCGAGCCTCATCGCCGACTACCCATTCTGGGGGACAGCCCGCCGCACCTGCAAGTTCGGGCGGCCACGAGACCCGCGCGCTCAGACGCAGCCGGAACATTCCGGATAATTGAGAGAGCTGCCGACTTAGGAGCCCTGCCGCGATGACGATAGCCAGCCGCTTCTTCGGGCGGACGATGAAACTGCCGCCCGCGTCGAACCACGAGGTGCAGGTCGAGCGCGACCTGCGGGTGCCCATGGCCGACGGGGTGCAACTGCTCGCCGACCGGTACCTGCCGCACGGGGACGGGCGGCCGCCGCTGGTGCTGGTCCGCTCGCCGTACGGGCGGCGCGGCATCTGGGGCATCTTGTTCGGCCGGGTGCTCGCCGAGCGCGGCTTCCAGGTGCTCGTCCAGAGCTGCCGCGGGACGTTCGGCTCCGGCGGCACCTTCGACCCGTTCGGTCCCGACGAGCATGACGACGGCCTGGCCACGGTCGCCTGGCTGCGCGAACAGCCCTGGTACCCGGGATCCTTCGCCACGACCGGGCCGAGCTACCTGGGCATGGTTCAGTGGGCGATAGCTGCCGACGCCGGGCCCGACCTGAAGGCGATGTGCCCGCAGGTGACGACCTCCGACTTCCGGGCTCCGTTCTACGGCGGCGAGGCGTTCTCGCTCCAGACGGCGCTGACCTGGGTCAACCAGGTCGCGAACCAGGAACGGCGGTTCGCGTTCGTCCGCCAGTCGCGAGAGGACCACAGGCTCCAGCCGCTGTTCGACAGGCTGCCGCTGGGCGATCTCGACCGGCTGGCCACCGGCGGCCACGTCGCTTACTACCAGGACTGGCTGGCCCACAACGATCCCGGGGACGACTACTGGAAGGGGCGCCGGTTCTCCGACACGCTGGACCGGGTGGCGGCCCCGGTCAGCATGGTCGGCGGCTGGCACGACATCTTCCTGCCGTACCAGCTGCGTGACTACGCGGCGCTGCGCAGCGCCGGGCACGAGCCTTACCTGACCATCGGGCCGTGGCGGCACGCCGACCAGCAGGCGGTGGCCGCCTGGGCCAGGGACTCGGTGGCCTGGCTGCGGGCGCACCTGCTCGACGACCGGAGTCTCCTGCGGCCAGACCCGGTCCATATCTTCGTCACCGGCGCGGAGGAATGGCGCGACCTTCCGGCGTGGCCGCCGGACACCCAGCCGCAGCGCTGGCACCTGCAGGCGGACGGGGCGCTCGGCACGGGGCCGCCGGCCGCCAGCGAGCCGGACCGCTACAGCTACCACCCCGGCGACCCCACACCGAGCCTGGGCGGGCCGGTCGGCCTGCAGGGCACGGCGCGAATGGACAACCGCATGCTCGAGGCCCGTTCCGACGTGCTGACCTACACCAGCACTCCGCTGCCGGCCGACCTCGAAATGTTCGGCGAGGTCACGGCAGACCTGTTCGTGCGCTCCAGCCGCGAGCACACCGACTTCTTCGCCCGGCTGTGCGACGTCGACCCGGCCGGCGCGTCGATCAACATCTGCGACGCCCTGCTCCGGGTGACGCCGGGCCGGCCAGGTGCCGAGCCGGACGGCACCATCCGGCTGCAGTTCCCGCTCTGGCCCGCTGCCCACCGCTTCCGTCGCGGCCACCGGCTCCGGCTCCAGGTCTCCAGCGGCGCGCACCCCAGGTACGCCCGCAACACCGGCAGCGGCGAGCCGCTGGCGACCGCGACCACGTTGCTCGGCGCGGACCAGCAGGTGCACCACGATCCCGGGCATCCGTCAGCGGTCACCCTGCCCGTCGCCGCGTCTGTCTAGGCGTTCCAGCCGTTCCAGCCGGGCCAGGACGCCGCGCAGCGACTGCTCCCGGCCGGCCAGCTCGGCGAGCGTGTCCGCCGCCTGCCCGGCCGTCTGCTCGCGAAGAACCGCGGCCGTCTGCAGCGCTGTTGCCAGGCGGTCAGTGCCGCCGGAGCAGCGGCGGCCAGGGCGAGCTGCCTCGTCGCCTCGGCCAGGCGCTGCCGCGGTTCGATGGCGGGCCCCTCCGCCGACGCCTCAGCTTCAGGTTAGCTCGCCCGCCGCCGCTTCTCCCGTCCCGCCGCGGCCAATGCGGCGCGGCAGCGGCCATTCTCCCGGTCTTTCGCCTCCCTTCTCACGCCCTTCCTCCGCAAAACACGGACCCATTTCCTTCACCCATTAACCGGCGATCCCATCACCGTGCCGGACTGAATGTTTACGCTCCGCCGCGCCAGGCGATATAGCCCCTGCCATTAACAATGGCTGCCAGCCAATTATTAGGTCAATAAAGGTTAATGAACTGGCATCACGCACGGGGGGAATACTGCATGCTAGGGCAATGGAGTGATCGCCTGCGGAGGCGAATCTCGCACCGCGCGGCGATCGCGCTAGTCATGACGCTGTCCGTTCTGGTGGGCGCCACGTCCTATGCTTTTGTCGGCTATCTGCACCCATCGGCGGCCGGCCCTTCGGCCTGCAGGCGCCAGCCAATATCGGCCACGTCTGTCCTTTCCGGCTCACCGGCCGAGCTCGCCGCCGAGGTGGCGAGCTCGCTGCTGGGATGCGCGTCCAGCGTCGTCGTTGCCAACGACAACCCGGCGTCTGTGGCTGCGGCTTTGCCGCTGGCCGCAAAGGCACACGCGCCGCTGCTGCTGTCCTCGCCGCTGTCCGCGACGGCGACCAGCATCGTTTCGTTCCGCGGGGCCCCGGCAAGCCGAACACAGTCGGCCAGTTCCGCGAGCACCCTTGCCGCCCTGCGGGAGATCAACGACCTGCACCCGCGCAACGTGCTCGTTGTCGGGCTGAAGACCAGCGAGCTTTCGGCGGAAATGCCTGGGGCCAGGGTGACCTCTAACCCGGCCGGGCTGGCGGACATGTCGCAGCCCAAGCCGCTGTCCCACTCGCTCGTCCTGGTGTCCAAGCAGAACGCCGCCGTCGCGATGGCGGCCACGGCAACCGCTGAGGCGGCCGGCGCCAGGGTGGTGGCGATGCCGGGTTACGACCCGCGCGGCGACTCGGCCGCGATCACAACGATCGCCAAGGACAAGCCGCGGGACGTCCTCGCGGTGGGCAGCGGTTTCGGGCCGGCGAGCCGGCTGGATTCCCGGCTCGCCGTGGTCAGGACCGGTGTGCAGCTGCCGGACGGCGGTCAGCTCATCGTGCCCATGCACCGGCTGGTCGCGCTCTACGGGCGCCCGGGGACTCCGTCGCTGGGGGCCCTTGGCGAGCAGGGCATCAGCGCCAGCGTCACCAGGATCAAGAAGCTCGCAGCGTCCTACCAGGCGTACAGCAAGTCGCCCGTCGTCCCGGCGTTCGAGATCATCACCACTCTCGCCACGTCCACCGCGGGGCCGACCGGGGACTACTCGTACGAGACTCCGGTGGCCACGCTGCGGCCCTGGGTACGCGCCGCGGCCAAGGCAGGGATGTACGTGATCCTGGACCTGCAGCCGGGCCGGGCCAGCTTCCTGCAGCAGGCCAAGATGTACCAGCCGCTGCTGGAGCTGCCGAACGTCGGCCTGGCTCTCGACCCGGAGTGGGCGCTGAAATCAAACCAGCTGCCGCTGCGGCAGATTGGCAACGTCGGCATCACGCAGGTGAACAGCGTCGTCGACTGGCTGGGCGAGCTCACCGCGGAATACCGCCTTCCGCAGAAGCTCCTCGTGCTGCATGAGTTCAAGGCCGGGGAGATCAGCGACCTGCCGGCTCTCGATGCCCATAACGACGACCTGGCCGTCGTCATGGACATGGACGGGCAGGGCACACCGGCGATGAAGCAGGCGACGTGGAATTTCGTCACGCACACCACGCCTGCGGGGGTGCCCTTCGGCTGGAAGGATTTCTTCGTCAAGGATTCGCCCATGCTGAACCCGAAGCAGACGATGGCGCACTCACCACAGCCCGTGATGATCTCCTACGAGTAAATGTCCCGAGCCTCTGCGAGCCGGCTCTTACTCGCTGTCGGGGAGGTAATGGCGGGTCTCTGGGTCGGTTGACGGGTCCACCCAGACTCGCATGATCACCCTGCTGGTCGGATCGCGGAACCGCTCGCTGGTCCGCACCCACCCGGCACCCGGCCTGGCGGCCTGGGCGTGCCCGCGCCGCCTGGGCCTCGGGGCCGGGCCGGGTGCGGCCGGGCCGGGGGCCGGGCCAGCAGGCTGCGGCAGATCCGCCACGGCCGCGGTGGCCTCGTCCAGGTACGTCGCGGCCAGCACGACCTCCACCCGCCGGCGCAGGTCATCGAGCTCGAGCTCGCCCCGGGCGTAGTGCTCCCGGAGCCGGGCAACCAGGCGCTCCCGGCCGGCCTCAGTGATCAGCGATCGCGGCCCGCCGGGAGCCGGTGTCCCGGCCATGGCTAGGCGGCGGGACGGACCACGACCGCCGTTCCGTACGCCACGATCTCGGTGAACTGCTGCCCGATCTCGGAGGAGTCGTATCGCATCGCGATGACCGCGTTGGCGCCCAGCAGCTTGGCGTTCTCGATCAGCCGGTCGAGCGCGTGCCTGCGGCTGTCCTCGAGCAACTCGGTGTACTGGGACACCTCGCCCTGGCGCAGCGCCTTGAATCCCGCGCCCACGGATCTGGCGAACCCCATGCTGCGCACAACCAATCCGAAGGCGACCCCGAGATCCCGCTCGACCGCCATGCCGGTCAGTCCCAAGGCCGTGGTCACCGGAAATCCGGCCGCTGAAGGTTCGGTCATGGCCATCATCCTACGGTGACGGACCTTCGACCCCCGGCAGCTAAGGCTCGCGTCCGGTCCTCAGCCCTCGCTGTCCTTGCGGCGCCCGAAGACGAAATAGGACAGCGGTATCAGCCCGGCCGAGTTGATGAGCAGCCCGGCGAACCAGGCCCACTTCGGGCCGCGGACCTGGTCGGCCGCGCGGCGCTTGAGGTCGATCGCAGCCGCCGCCTTGAGGCCAGCCTCGGCCACCCCGCCCACGATGATCAGCTTGCGGGTGCGAGGGCTCAAATCGCTCCATCGCTTAGCCATGGTTCCCGATGACTCCTTCCGCACCTGCCGCGACCAATCGCCCGTACTTTACACCGCGCGTTTTGCCGTGCCGGGTCGGTCACGGTCTCCAGGCTGACACGGTGGCATGGCCGATATGTCAGTAGGGTCGGGTTTAGACCGCAGGCTCGCGCCGGAAAGGACAACTCACGTGCGCGCAGTAATCGCCGAGGCACACGGCGGGCCCGAAGTCCTCAGGCTCGCCGAGCACGATTCCCCACAGCCCGGCCCCGGGCAGCTCCTCGTCGACGTGACCACCGCCGGCGTCAACTACATGGACATCTATCAGCGGGAGGGCCGCCCGCCGTACCGCGGCGACGTCCCGTTCGTGCTGGGCAGCGAAGGATCGGGAACGGTCGCGGCCGTGGGCCCTGACGTGCCGGGCGTGCGGCAAGGCGACCGCGTGGCCTGGACCGGCATCTCCGGCTGCTACGCCGAGCAGGTCGTCATTCCCGCCAACCGCGCGGTCCCGGTGCCCGAGGAGATCGACCTCGAGACGGCCGGCGCGATCATGCTGCAGGGCATGACCGCGCACTACCTGGCGACCGACACCTACCCGGTCGCGGCAGGCGACACGGCCGTCGTGCACGCGGCCGCCGGGGGCGTTGGCCTGCTGCTCACGCAGATAGTCAAGATGCGCGGCGGCGTCGTGATCGCGACGACTTCCACGTTGCAGAAGGCGGAGCTGGCACGGGCCGCGGGCGCTGACCACGTCGCCGGGTACGACGACTTCGGCGTCGTCGTCCGCGAGGTGACCGGCGGCGACGGAGCCGCGGTCGTGTACGACGGCGTCGGGCAGGCAACGTTCGACGCCAGCCTGGCCGCGCTGCGCCGCCGCGGCTGCATGGTGCTGTACGGCGGGGCCAGCGGACCGGTTCCGCCGGTGGATCCGCAGCGCCTGCAAACGGGCGGGTCGCTGTTCCTCACCCGGCCCACGCTGGTCGACTACATCGCGACCCGTGAGGAGCTGCTTTCCCGGGCCGAAGACTGGTTCGGGTGGATCAGGCAAGGCAAGCTGGACGTCCGCATCGGCGGCCGCTACCCGCTCGCCGATGCCGCCCGCGCGCACGAGGACCTGGCGGCCCGGCGCACCACCGGCAAGCTCATCCTGCTGCCCCGCTGAGCGGCCCGGTCGCCCGGCGCAGCTCGCGGAGCGCATCCTTGCGGTTCTGGCCGGTGAGCCGGTCGATGAACAGGACGCCGCGCAGGTGGTCGGTCTCGTGCTGCAGCACCCGCGAGAGCTCGCCGGAGCCGGTCAGGGTGACGGGGTCGCCGCGACGGTCGACACCGGTGACCACGGTGGTCATCGCGCGCAGGCAACAGGCGGACAGGCCCGGTATGGACAGGCAGGCCTCCACGCCGTCGTAATCACCGGACGCCGACGCGACGACGGGGTTGAGGATGCAGCCATGCTGGCCATCGAAGTTGTAGGAAAAGGCGGCCAGGCTGACCCCGATCTGCGGAGCGGCGAGGCCGGCCCGGCCGGGCAGCAGAACGCCCTCGAGCAGGTCGTCGACCAGCCGGCTGGTGGCGTCGCCGAACCTGGTCACCGGGTCGCACGCGGTACGCAGCACGGGATCGCCGAGCAACCGCAGTGGCTGGACGGTCACCGGTCCGCCGCTGGCGCCTGGTCGGCGACGAGCTTGCCGATGCGGTCGAGTACCAGGTCGTGCCAGCGCAGCTCGGCCTCGATCCGGGTGATGGCGTGCTCGATGATCAGATCGTCGGCGGCGGTCTGATCGGGCCAGGCCCGCTCCCGCTCGTGCGCGAAGAACGCGGCCCTGCTGGCCAGCGCCTCGCGGCGGCTGGTGAAGTAGCCGCGCAGCGCGTCCTCGTCCAGGTCTGCGCTCACGGCCAGGGCCAGGTCGACCGGATCGGGCCGCAGCGCCAGCTCGCGGAGCGCCTCACCGCGCAGCGCCCGCAGTTCCCTGCGGCCCTCCGGGGTGATGGCGTAGACCGTGCGCGCGGGCAGGTTCCCCTGCTGTTCGGTGCGGACGGGCTCGATCAGCCCCTCGTCCTGCAGCCGGTGCAGCGCCGCGTACAGCGATCCCGGCTTGACCTCTGACCACAGCTCGGCCCGGTCGACGCGCGCGTCCCGGCGGATCTGGTGCCCGTACATCGGGCCGCGGCGCGCGAGCGCGCCGAGCACAAACAGCCGAGTCGGATTCACGTCCCTAGTCTACCGCGATCGCTCAAATTTGAGCACTCAAAATAGAGCCAAAAGACTCCTCCGGTCCTGCCTGGGCCCGCCGTCGTCCCGCGTGCCATCCGCCCGCCCGCACTGCCATCCCGCCCCGCCCGCACTGCCATCCCGCACCGCCCGCACTGCCATCCCGCACCGCCCGCACTGCCATCCCGCACCGCCCGCACTGCCATCCCGCCCCGCCCGCGGCGCCATTTGCCCCGCCCCCGCAGGCCAATTCCCCGCGCCCGCACGCCCGGACGGTCTTTAATGAAGCGCAAGTGTCGCGAGTGACCGCTGTGGG
>Ga0210385_10001430_pt1 | contig 14826 bp, 8 predicted proteins | sample IncBWH26OmetaG_FD_160107 | JGI IMG/M metagenome (GOLD analysis project Ga0210385, IMG submission 160107) | Forest soil microbial communities from Barre Woods Harvard Forest LTER site, Petersham, Massachusetts, United States - Inc-BW-H-26-O ...
GCGGAATTGGCGCGCTCGGCCGCATCGGAATCGAATGAGCGGATGGTCTTATGGCCGGTGAGGGTCAGATCGGCGCTGTCGGAGACAGTAATTTTGGCATCGCCGCGGAAGGTTTCGATAACGATGTGGGGTGATTTGCCTACGGTTTTTTGTATGCTGTCGATCGAGTAATCGTGCTCTTCGCCGAAAGCTTGCACGCCGTGCTCCCAGCCGGTGCGGCGCCACCAAGTATCGGGACGGTGCACCTCAAACGTGATCAGGCCGGCGATGCATATCAGGATGACGAGAAACCAGCCGCCTCCGGAGACGCCGTTGACGGGCAGCGGAGCACCGCGAAGCGCGAGAATACAGACTTCGAGCAGGGCAAATACGCCCCACGCGATCAACAGGAACGGCCAATAGCTAGCGAGCACCTCGCCGATGGGAAACTCGGGCGAGAGGGCATGAAGAAGGAACAAGACGCCGATGGCGATCAGGATCAGCGGCGCGGTGATGGAGGTGCGCGGTCTCATGACCAAGGCCTCCCAACGGGCGGACCGCCGGCGGGCGGCGGGCCAGCCACGGGTGGTGCGGGCATGGGCGGATAACCGGGCGGGACCAGCATGCGCTCGGCCAGCTTCATGAGGCCGATGACGATGATGATGAGCGGCCAGGTGCGTCCGAACGAAATGATACCTTCCTGATGAAAGACGAAGAGCAGGCCGATGGTGATCAGCAGGATGGGCCCGCGGATGGCCTGTACGAAGAGAGCGGATCTATTGTTCATAGCCGATTCTCCGAGTAGAATCCGGCGTATTCATAGCCGGCCTCCACAATAACGCGAGTAGAATGCGGCAGGTTCATGGCCGGTTCTCCACCACAGGGTTGGGTGGCGGCGTCGAAGGCGCAGCAGGATATGCCGGCGGCAGGCGTGCGGGAGCGGTCAAGCGCGAGTACAGCAGATAGGCGCCGACCAGGATGAGGATGACGGGCCAGAAGCGGCCGAACGCGCGGAAATCGAGGACATGCAGTGTGTCCAGAAGAAAAATGACGCCGATACCGATCAGGATGATGGGGCCGAGGGGAAGACGGCCGGTGTGGGGCGCGGGCCCGAGCAAGCTGGACCACTCTTCGACGGGCAGGCCGAGCTGGCGCTTCTTGGCGGTGTGATAGGCCTCAAAGGCCATATAGCACCAGAAGGCAATCGTCATCATCACGATCAAAGGTTGCCCCGGCGTATTGTCGGCCGCGTCCGCCATGCTCAATAAAAGGCCGATGATGATGGCATGCACCAGGCCTTTCATGTATTGGCCGTTATAGATGGCCCCCACGCCGGGGATCAAGCCGAGCCAGAAGGCCAGAGCGGGCGAGGGTTGAGTGCCGCCGGCAAGAGGCATGGGCGGGGGGTGATAGGCGGGCGGCGTGTAATACGGGTTCGGCGCGGCTGCGCCCACGGGATCCTGTGGTGGAGCATAGCCGGTTGCGGGCACATGCTCGGGACAAAACACGGTGCCCTCGGCGGGCCGCTGGCAGGACGCGCAAAGGGCTTTCCCGCAGGCTCGGCAAAAAGCGGTCGCGGGCACATCTGGATGGAAGTAGCAGGTCATTGGGTTCCCCTCATCTGGTCGATTTGTCCTGGCTGTCAACCTGGCCGCTCTGGCGAGCAGACCGCTTGGCGGGCGGCTGCACGGGAGCCTCTTGCTGGGCTTGCATCTCTTTCAGGCGGCTTTGGATCTCATACACCAGGCGAATGTTTTCGTAATACTTGACAGCGCGATCTTTGGTGCGCATGACTTTGTCTTCGACGCCGTCCCAGACCCGGACCGGATTCAGGTCCGCGGGCTGGATGTGCTGCACCTGAATGCCGGTGCATTTCTCCAACATGGCGAAAGACAGGATGGTCATGGCCATGCCCATGGCGAGCTTCGGTTGCAACAGGGGTTGCAGCCACCGCTGCGCGAAGCGGCTCAGGATTCCGGGCTTTTCGAGCGGATGCCGGAGCCGGCCCATGGGCGCCTGGTAGGCGATGCGGGTGATCAGCTCGGGCGGCGGGGCGATTTCGTCGGCACGCTTCAGGAAACGAATCGTCAGCGTGACGTCGCTCATGAACTCGCTGCAGGCTGGACACGTGGAGGCGTGCTGTTCGATTTCGGCCTGCTGCGCGGCGGTCAGACAGCCATCCATGCAATCGGCCAACAGTGTTTCGAATTCCGAGCAGTTCATCGGCATGTTCCTACACTGTCAGGTCAGCGGACAGGCCGTCTGGCGGCCGTTGTCCGCGCTTGGATTGGTTGCGTTTCAGCACGCGGGCGAGCTCGGCGCGGCCGCGATTCAGTCTCGACTTCACGGTTCCTTCCGGGACACTCAAGACCTGGGCGATTTCACGATATTCGAGTTCTTGCAGGTCGCGCAAGATGACGGCTTCGCGCAACTCCGGCGAGAGCTTCTGTAGGGCTGCTTGCAAGAGCTCGCCGGCTTCCCGGCCGGCCAGCAGGCCATCGGTACGCGAGTACTGCGCGGTTCGCTCTTCGAGGACGGGCAGTTTGTCCTCCAGCGCATCGGTGACGCGGTCGTGCTTGGTGCGACGGTAATGGTCGACCAGCAGATTGCGCGTGAGGCGAGTGAGCCAAACGGTAAACGAGCCTTCGCCGGCACGGAAGCTGGCGAGGCTTTTGAAGACGCGCAGGAACACATCCTGGGTCAAATCCTGCGCTTCCGAGTCGCGGTTGGTGAACCGATAACAGAGAGCGTAGACACGTTTGGTGTACAGCTTGATCAGCTCATCCCAGGCGCCCTGTTCGCCGCTCAAGCAGCGCTCGACCAGGTTCGTTTCAGCATCCAAGCGTTGTCCGGTCCCTATAGCGGCGCCACCCGCCCAAGTCCAAGGCGCACCTGTCGCCTTTGAGCTTAACGAAAGCCCGGGGCTAAGCGAAACTGAAACCGCAGCGGCTGACATTTTTGGAAGCCTGAACGGCGTGCGGGGCCGCGATTTCGACGGCGGCCCTAGCGCATCCGCTACACCCACATAAACGTCATACGGCAGTAGGAAGTTCAACGGAAAGGGGTTGGGGAGGGGAAGGTGAAGCCATGCGATGGCCGGACGTGGACGTCCGGCGCGGGCGGGGACGCCCGGCCACAGGTGCAGGGGACGTGAGGATAGGATGAAGCGATGACGTGTCCCTTCTGCGGGCATCGTGAGGACAAGGTAATCGATTCACGGGAGAGCAAGGAGGGCGATTCCATCCGGCGGCGGCGCGAATGCCTGGCCTGCGAACGCCGGTTCACCACCTACGAACGTTGCGACGAAGTGCCCTATATGGTCATCAAAAAAGACGGGAGGCGGGAGAAGTTCGACCGCCAGAAGGTGCTGAACGGGCTCCTGCGGGCGTGCGAGAAGCGGCCGGTGAGCATGGGGAAGCTGGCCGAGCTGGTGGACGGGGTAGAATCGGCGCTGTTGGAAAGCCCCGAGCGCGAGTTACCTACCACTCTGATTGGGGAGCAGCTCATGGAGCGGCTGCGGACCCTGGACAAGATCGCTTATGTGCGCTTCGCCTCAGTGTACCGAGACTTTCAGGACGTAGAAGAATTCTTGAACGAACTGAAGAACGTAATGCTCCACCGGAAGGTCTAAGAGTATGAGCGGGCCCTAGCCCGGTACATTTTTCCACAGGGTCGGGGGCGGCCGGTGGTGGGTGGGAGGTGCGTTTATCTTTTGCGAAACCAATCACTTTGGGGAACATCTCCCTATTAGGGTATTAACTTCCACCCGGAAACCAGCTATAATTGGTGCGCGCAATATTTACAGGCTCGGCACTTGCATCCGGCTTAGGCGCGGACTCGGCGAAGGCATACCTAAACGCAAGGACTTAGAAAAATATTACCAGTTCGGTTGGGCTGGTGCGCCTGCTTTCCCGAAAAGAAGTTGTGGCGTGCAAGTAGAGGTGACCAGGTAAGGTGGATCAATTCGAGGATCAATATTTACCCGATGGAAATGAGCCGTTAGGGCTACCGTTCGATGAGGACGCGAACTTCTTTCACCCGGAAGAGGTTCAGGACGAGGAATTCCACGGTGTTCAGCAGGTCGAGGAGTCGATTTATACCGACGATCCGGTACGGGTGTACCTGCGCGAGATGGGTTCGGTTCCGCTGCTGACGCGGGAGGGCGAGGTGAGCCTGGCCCGCAAGATGGAGCGCGGAAAACTGCGCATGCAAAAGGCGATCAGCCGCTCGCCGCTGATCCAGACTTTGATCTGCGATTTCGGGGAGCTGGTTCGCAAAGGCGCCGAGGACGTGGACAGCTACGTCGATTTCGGGCCTTCGGACATCGAAGAAGGCAGCGCGGCGGATTTGAAGCGGCGCAGCGAGATCGCGGAGTTGTTCTACGCGTATCTGGCGACTCACAAAAAGCAGCAGCAAACCATCGATAAGTACGAAGCGACGCCGGCAGCCAACAAGAAGCTGCGCAAGCGGTGGGCCGGCAAAGTAGTGCGCGGCAAGGTGGAGATTTCGCGCGCCTTGCGGGCGATTCCGTTCAATCTGGCGCGCTGGAAGGAATTCGTTCGCGCGATTGAAAAGACGGCGGACGAGATGTCGCTGCTTGACGCCGAGGTCAAGAAGCTGGAGCTGCGGAATTCGGCGGCGGCGCAACTGCGCGTCAAAGAATTGCGGCGCGATTTAAAGAAGCGCGAAACCGATGCCGGGGCGTCGCTGCCGGACTTGCGGCACAGCCTTTCGGTGATCCGGCATGGCGAGATTGAGGCCGAGCGGGCGAAGAAAGACCTGGTTGAAGCCAATCTGCGCCTGGTGGTTTCGGTCGCCAAGAAGTACGTGAATCGCGGCTTGCACCTGCTGGATTTGATCCAGGAAGGAAACATCGGGTTGATGCGCGCGGCGGACAAGTTTGAATACCGCCGGGGCTATAAATTTTCGACGTACGCGACCTGGTGGATACGGCAAGCGATCACGCGCGCCATCGCGGATCAGTCCCGCACGATTCGTATTCCCGTTCATATGAACGAGAGCATGAATAAGTTCCTGCGCGCGACGCGGGAGCTCGAGAAGGAGCTGGGCCGCGTTCCGACCAACGAAGAGATCAGCCGGCGGATGGATATTCCGGTCGAGAAGGTGCAAAAGCTGAAGACCATTTCGCGCGATCCGGTGTCGCTCGAGACTCCGGTGGGGCGCGACGGCGAATCGGCGCTGGGCGACTTGATCGAAGACCGCTGGGTGGGTTCGCCTGTCGACGCGGTGATCGATTCGAACGTTCGCGACGAAACGGCGAATATTCTGAAGACGCTTTCTCCCAAGGAAGAGAAAGTGATCCGGCTGCGTTTCGGCATCGGCTGCGAGCGCGAGCACACGCTGGAAGAGATCGGGCAGGAGTTCGACGTGACGCGCGAACGCATTCGCCAGATCGAAGCCAAAGCCTTGCGGCAACTGCGGTCGCCAGAGCGCGCACGGCATTTAAGGGCGCTACTGGCGGCGCGGTAAGCGATTTAATTCCTCAAAGAGCGGGCGAAGGGCTGGAGAGCGATCTCCAGCCCTTTTTTCGCGTCTGCCGCGATGCTGCAGCCGCACGCGCCAGGGCGTCCGTAAGGGGCCGGTTAGGCGGGTTAGATCGGCGAAAAACCGTTTGAAATGTAGAAGGCCGACCGTTATCTACGGACAGCTTTTAGTACCATTTCCTTCAATAATCAATTGACAGTAGGTGGAATATCACCTATACTCCAACGCAAGCCTTACTGTTCCGGAATCGAACACTCGTAAATAACGCATTGTCAGAATCGAACACTTAACAAGGGGTCGCTATGCAAAAGCTTTCGCTTTGGCTTCTGTGCTTGGTGCTGTGTTTCATTCCAACCGCGTCGTTGATGGCTCAAGAAGCAACTGGAAATGGAGACGTGACCGGACGGGTCACGGATCCGAGCGGCGCGACGGTTCCCGGCGCCACGGTCTCCCTGATCGATGAGTCCACTAACATCCCAATCACGCTCGACACCAATTCTGCCGGACTGTACGTTTTCAATGACGTCACGCCAGGCAAGTACGATCTCACGGTGACCAAGCCAGGTTTCCGGAAAAGCATCATAACCGGGCAGCAGGTGATCACGGGAACCGGCCTTACTTTGAATGTCGCGCTCGAGGTGGGCGCGACCAGTGAGACGGTGGAAGTCAAAGAGGTGTTGGGCGCGGAGTTGCAGACGGAGAGCGCAACTATGGGCTCGAGCCTCGGCGGCGCTGCGATTTTGCAGTTGCCCACCATCAATCGCGACGTTTCGGCGCTGGTTTTCTATCAACCCACGGCGGCGCCGACATTTAACGGCGCGGAAGGCAATACCACCAGCGGCAACATCGCGGGCAACTTCGCAGACCAGAATACGTTCATGCTGGACGGCGGAAACAACACGAGCGACCTGGATGGCGACAACGCAACCTACATCAGCCATAACGGCACGGGCGTGATGCCGACGCCGGCGGAGAGCGTGGAGGAATTTCGGGTCAACACCAACAACATGGCGCCCGACTTCTCGACCTCCGGCGGGGGACAGGTGATGATATCGACCAAGCGCGGCACCAAGGCCTTCCACGGTTCAGCTTACGACTTCTTTCAGAGCGACGTGCTGAATTCCAACGACTGGTTTAACAACAACCACGACATCGCCGAGCCGAAAGGACACTTCAACCGCTTCGGAGGCGCTTTGGGAGGGCCGTTGGGGCCGGAATTTCTGGGCGGGAAGACGTATTTTTACATAAACTATGAGGGCCAGCGCTATCCTCGCTCGGGCCCCTATGAGGCGACGGTCCCCTCGCCCACGCTGCGCGACGGCATCATCCAGGAGCGCGACGCCAACGGGAATATCGTCCAATATAATCTGGCGACCTCGTTACAGTGCAATGGCCCGTGCGATCCGCGCGGCATCGGCATCAGTCCGCTGGTCAGCCAGTTGTGGAGCAAGTACGAGCCGGCGTGCAATGATTTCACCACCGGGGCGGACCGAGACGGCCTGAACACCTGCGGCTACATCGGTCAACTCTCCTACCCGCTTTCGAACGATTTCGGCGTGGTCCGCATCGATCACGATTTCGGCGCGAAGTGGCGCTTCTTCTCGAGCTACCGTTATTACCGCCAGCCGAACCCCACGACGAACCAGGTGGATGTCGGCGGGCTGCTGCCCGGCGATACTCTCGGGCAGCCGGCCAGCGTCTCGACCACCATTTCGCAGCCGCGCTATATCGTGGGCGGCATTACGGGAACGATTTCGCCGACCCTCACGGACGAATTTCACTTCAGCTATTTGCGCAATCAGTGGCAATGGCTGCGTGCGGGCGCAGCGCCGCAGCTTCCGGGCATGGCTGGAGCGGTGGAGCTGGGCGGTGAAACGGCAAACGCTCTGATCCCGGTGAATATCGATACTCAGGATGCCCGCCCGCGCCTCTGGGATGGGCACGACTACGACTATAAGGACAGCATCAACTGGCTGAAGGGAACTCATTTGGTTCAGTTCGGCGGCGAATTCTTCAACCAGAGCTGGCGTTTCGACCGCTATGACAATGTGGTCGGCGGACTCACGCAGTTGGTTTACAACGTCACCGACACCGGCATCGACCTCACCGCCAGGCAGCCGGTTGCGTGCGCCGGCGCTGTCACGGCGAACTGTTTGCCTTCGAGCGAGATTACGGGCTTCGACGGCTGGAACAATCTCTATGCCACCGCGCTCGGACTGGTATCGGACAGCTCCATCGTGGCTACCCGGACGGGCGCAAACCTGACCGCCAATCCGCTGGGTACGCCGGTTCACTCCAATGTGACGGATCGGACCTGGAACGTGTTCTTGAACGATACCTGGAAGATCAAACCGAATCTGACGCTGACATATGGCATGAACTATCAGATTCAATACCCGCCCACCGATGCAAACGGCGTGGAGGATATTCTCACCGACGCGAACGGCAACGTCATCACCGTGCAGAATTACCTCGCCCAGCGTTTATCTGCCGCAAATGGCGGGTCGGTCTATGAGCCGACCATCGGCTTCACGCCCATTGGGGCTGTCAAAGGGCTGACGTATCCATATAAGCCGTTCTACGGTGAGTTTTCTCCGCGCGTGGCGATCGCCTGGAATCCGCAAACGAGCGGCGACGGTTTTCTGGGCAAGCTATTCGGCGACAAGGCCACTGTGATCCGGGCCGGGTATGGCCGCTTCTACACGCGCAACCTGGGGATCGACCTGGTGTCGACGCCGGTGCTCGGCGATGGCTTTCTACAGCCGGTCACCTGCTCCAGTCCGACTGCGGCCGGGGCCTGCACGCAACCGGGCGGGACGAATGCCGCTACTGCGTTCCGCATCGGCGTTGATGGCCTAAATCCGCCGGTCGGGCCGATTGCGCCGACGCTTTCGGTTCCGGTATTGCCGGGCGTGAATGCGCCGTCCGCAGAGCTGGTCGATTCACTCGATAGTAATTTCCGGCCGGGTTCGTCCGACTCGGTGGATTTCAGTATTCAGCGGCAATTCAAGAACGGTTTCGTTATGGAGGTCGGCTATGTCGGCGTCTATGCCAGGAATCTATATCAAGGTATCGACATCAACGACGTGCCTTGGATGATGAAGCTCGGGGGCCAGACCTTTGCAAATGCGTACGACAATTTGTATTACGAACTGAAGAACGGCTCGCCGATCACGAACCAGGCGTTCTTCCAGACGGCGCTCGCCGGCAGCAGTTATTGCACCGGATACTCTAGCTGCACGGCGGCGGTGGCGGCTAAGGAAGGGTCAAGCAACATCTTGACCCAATCGGTGACGAACCTGTGGAGCGACTTGGATGCGCCGCCTTCACCGGGCAATCCGCAGCCGGGATTCTACTTCGCCCCGTCGCTGCTCTCCGATGCCGGCCAGTGCACGGCCTACTGCTATGTGGATAGCTCGCTCGGCTTCTCCAACTACAACGCGCTGACGTTTTCGGTGCAGAAGCGCTCGACCAACCTGAATATGATCGGCAACTTCACCTACGGCAAAGCGCTCGGGACAATCGGCTTGAACCAGGCGTATACATTGAACAACGTCAACAACCCGTGGAACTTGAATTATGACTACGGTCCGCAGTTCTTCGATCGCAAGTTCACTTCTAACGTGCTGGCGTCCTACAACTTGCCGTTTGGGAAGGGGCAGCGCTGGGAGAGCAGCCACAAATGGGTCAATGAGATTGTCGGCGGCTGGACGGTTTCGCCGATATTCTCCTATGGCAGCGGGTTGCCGCTCAGCATATATACCGGCTCATTCCAGGAATTCGGGAACGGTTATGACGGAAATGGATGTTCCGCAGTACCGCTTAGCGGCGAAGGCTACAGCAATACGCCGACTTTTGGCGTAAATGGCAGCAATGGCATTGGCGTAAACAGCAGTCCAGCCAATGGCGGAAGCGGAGCGAACCTGTTCGCCAACCCGGCTGCGGTTTACAACAACTTCCGGCCGGCGCTGGTGGGTATTGATACCACTTGCGGCGGCGGTGGAATCCTGCGCGGGCAGCAACGCTGGAACGTCGATCTAGGGGTGACGAAGGATTTGCCGATCGGCGAGCGCGTCGGTATTCAGATCTATGCCCAGGCGTTCAATGTCTTTAACCACATGCAGTACGATGACCCGGGCCAAGGCAGCGCGCCGCAGTTGAATTTGCAGGACCCGGCCGATTTCGGCTCCCTGAACTACCAGTACGGGGCGCTTGCCCTGGGCAACGCACCCGGCGCAGCGGCAGAGTATACGCGCATCATACAACTGGGAGTGCGCATTCGATTTTGAGGTTAATTTGGCGCCAGCGGCGGGCTCAGGTCCGCTGCTGGCATTTTTCACGCGCGGATATTGCCCTGACTAGCTATTCCGTTCCGCTAATCGGGATAACAGACCCCTTAGTCTTCCAGATTCAATACCTCACACGAGGCTTACACGCCGTAAGCCTCTCATTCTATTCGGATCAACCGTTGGCCTTTAAATTGCCCAACCAACACTAACCGGGGCACGCGTAGCGGTTGCGTTACGGCCGCTCATTCCAATGACGGATTCAATCGTCGGGGTGCTTTCGGGTTAGATACAAGGTTAGGGAGATTACAAAGAGCTATGAAAATGTTGAAGGTCCAGTTCGCATGGCTGCTTGCGGTGTCGATGCTGCTAGTTTTGCCCGCGTACGGGCAGTTGACGAGCGGAAATATCACCGGTACGGTTTTCGATCCGACGGGCGCCACGGTGCCTGGCGCGACGGTGGTTGCAACAAACGACGCCACAGGGGTTCAAAGCACGGCGAGCTCTACGTCTGGCGGCGATTACCGGCTGGAAAACCTGCCGGTAGGCAAATACACAATTACGGTTACGGTGTCCGGCTTCAACAAGGCTGAACTGAAAAACGTAAACGTGGATTTGAACGTCACCGTGACCGCGAACGTGAATCTGGCGATTGGTCACTCGACGACGACGGTCGAGGTGGCCGAGACAGCGGTGGCGATAGACACGACCACGGCGCAGATTCAATCGACTTATGATACGAAGCAGCTTTTGGATCTTCCGTCGGCGAGCGGCGGCATGGGTGGAACCGGGGTTCTGAACGTTTCACTGCTGTCTGCTGGCGTGACGACGAGTGGGGGCGCCGGCTACGGCATGGGGCCGTCGGTAGGCGGGCAAAGGCCGACTAACAACAATTTCACGATCGAAGGAATCGACAACAACAGTCTTTCGGTGACCGGTCCGCTGGTGACCGTGCCCAACGACGCGGTTGCGGAATTCACGCTGCTGCAGAACCAGTTTTCGCCGGACTTCGGCCATTCCTCGGGCGGGCAGTTCAACCAGGTGGTCAAGAGCGGCACGAACGAGTTTCATGGGGAACTATACGAATATTTCGAGAACCGCAACCTGAACTCAGCGGACAACTTAAATGCCGTGCTCGGCGACCCTCTGCACCCGCGCTTCGATGACAATCGGTTCGGCGGCAACGTCGGCGGCCCGATTAAGCGCAACAAGATGTTTTTCTTTGTCGATTACGAGTACAACCCGGTCGGCCAGACTGCATCGACCGCCTACTATGCGCCGACTGCGGCCGGATATTCGACGCTGGCGGCCTTGCCGGGAGTCAACCAGACGAACCTGACCGAGTTCCAAAAATATTTGGGGACGGCGGGCGCGGCTTCGAACCCGACCAATTTGCCGAACGGGACTGCCGTTCTGGTGGCTCCGGGCCCTGGAAGCAACCAAGCGCTGCAAACCGGCGTATTCGCGCCGGGCGCCATTGGTGCGCTCACAATTCCCACGGGATTGGTTTCGTCTTCGCTGCCGGACTTCTTTAATCAGGAGTACGGCGTAGCGTCGTTCGATTACAACATCTCGGATAAAGATTCGCTGCGTGCCCGTTTCATCTTGAACCGCGTTGGCAGCGAAGATGCAAGCGGCTTCCCCGGTGTCTTCTTCGGTGTGCAGCCGGACAACGCGTACTTGATTACTTTGTCCGAATACCACACGTTCACGCCCGCAGTAATAAACGAATTGCGTTTGGGCTACAACCGCTTTTACCAGGACTTTCCGATCTTTGGCAAACAGACTTTCCTGGGGCTGGATGCGTTTCCGAACATCGATATTTACGAACTCGACGCGTCCTATGGGCCTGACCCCAACGCCCCGCAGTTTACGATCCAGAACATGTATCAATTGACGGACAACGTGTCATGGACCAAGGGCAATCACAGCTTCAAGTTCGGATTCGATGGATGGAGTTCGATTGCGCCTTCAAGCTTCACGCAGCGCTCACGGGGCGATTACGAATGGAGCTTCTTGAACGACTATCTATATGACTACGTGCCGGACGGGCTGGCAGAGCGCGGGCTGGGCAACGTGGTGTACTATGCCAACCAGCAATTGCTGGCGGGGTTTGCGAACGACATCTGGAAGGTGACACCTAACCTGACACTGAATCTCGGCGTTCGGTATGAGTACCTCACGGTGCCGTTGTCGGAGAACACACAGGACCTGAATGCCAGCGCCAGCGTTCCCGGGCTGATCACGTTCCACTCGCCCACCACGCAGAAGTACAACTTCATGCCGCGCATCGGCATAGCCTATTCGCCGGGCACCAGCGGCAAGACTTCCATCCGCGCTGGATTCGGCATCACGCGCGACGTGCTGTACGACAACCTGGGAACCCTGAGTCTTCCTCCCCAGCTCAGCACTACGGTTGAAAACACGAACCTAGGGGCGACCGGATTCCTGGCTGGCGGCGGCATTCCGGCGTCGGCCTCGGGGGGGCCTGTTCCAGAAGGCGCGGCGGCTGCAGCGGCCACCTCCGGCTACATTCCAGATCAGTTGCGGCCGGAAGCCTACAACTGGAATTTCGGGATTCAGCACGAGTTCGGCGGCGGCTTGGTGTTCGAGAGCCGGTATGTCGGTACGCGCGGGATATTCCTTCCCGTGCAGCTCGACCTGAACATTCAGCCTACGGTGAATTCGTCCAACGCGCTGCCGGTGTATTTCACTATGCCCAGCCAGGCAACCCTCAATTCGCTGACCAACACGCAGGCTGGTCTGATCAACGCGTTTAACAACGGAGGGTTCTTCGTGCCCGCTTACCTGAACGCGGGATTTACCGGGAACCTGGTCACCGCCTTCATGCCACAAGGGAGCTCGAGCTATAACGGCTGGTCGAACCAGTTGACCAAACGGCTTTCAAACGGCCTGCAATTCCAGGGATCCTACACCTGGAGCCATGCGATCGACAACGCGACCGACGCTCTCGATTCCACGGTGCTGTCGCCGCGGCGACCGCAGGACTCGCAGAATTTGGCCACCGAGTGGGCTTCTTCCCTGCTCGACCATCGCAATCGTGTGGTGCTCGAAATGCTATACGACGTCCCCTATTTCAAGAACCGGAACTGGTTCATGAAGAACGTCATTGGCAACTGGGAGATCGTGCCCACCTACCAGTTCCAGACTGGCGAGCCCGTTACTGCTCAAAGCGCGGTCGATTCTAACCTGAACGTCGATAGCGCTCCCGACCGGACGATCATTAATCCGGCCGGCGCCGCGAATCTTGGCACGGGAACGACCCCGTTGACCAATAGCGCCGGCGACACGGTAGCGTTTCTTGCCACTAACCCGAACGCCCGGTATGTGATGGCTCCGGAAGGCACGCAACCCAATGCGGGCAGAAATACGTTGACGCTCAACCCGATCAACGATATCGACCTGACCTTGATTAAACGCTTCAACATTACGGAACGCTTTCACCTGGAATTCGCGGCTCGCGCATTTAACGTTTTCAACCACCCGCAGTATACCGGTGGATTTCTGGACGATGTCGCTCCTGTCTCCGGTGGCGGCGAGGGTCAGCTCAACGGTAATCTCGAGCGCACAACTCTGGAGCCGCAGTCCACTGTATTCCAACAATGGAGCCAGGGATTCTCCAGCAATCCACGGCAAATGCAGCTCTCTCTGAAGCTCATCTTCTAGAGCACTCACAAACCGGCGTTTTACAAAAAGGGGAGCCCTTCGGCTCCCCTTTTTCCATTAGGTAAATCCCTCCCGTTCCAAATCCGCTTTTATATTTTTAATAGTGAAATCCTGAAACTGGTATTTGCCGCTTTCTGTAAAGGCTCTATGGCCCTATAGTCTCAGAGATTTATGAGGTGGTAAGTGGATTGCTATCTCACGCGCAGCTAACGCGAGGGATAACATGCATTCCACTAGTGCAAAGAATCTAGCAGTTGCAGTCATCGGCGTCCTTGCTTCCGTTGGGCTCTGGGTCAGTACCGTCAGCGCACAGCAATTGACGGGAGAGATTAAGGGAACAGTGACCGACATTACCGGAGGGGCCGTACCCGAAGCTCAGGTTACGGCGAACAATACGCAAACCGGTGTCTCACAGACCATACCATCCAAGTCCGACGGCAGCTTTGAATTTCTGCAGTTGCCGGTCGGAATGTATTCGGTCACGGCGGAGAAAACCGGATTTACCAAATTCACCGCCGAAAATATTCAATTGGTTTTGAACCAGACCTTCACCTTGGCGGTGAAGCTGCAAGTCGGGTCCGTCAATCAAACGGTCGAGGTGCAGGCCAACGCCGTTCAGGTCGAGACCAGCACGACCCAGCTAGGCACGGTCATTCAATCCCAGACGATCGTAGATCTTCCGCTCAATGGCCGCAACTGGGTAACGCTCGAACAGCTCGCTCCGGGCGTTGTAGCGGGCAGTGATCGCTTCGGCACCAACTACGCCACCAACGGTAGTCAATCGCAGCAGAATTCGTTCCTGGTGAATGGAGCCGACGATGTCGATCTGCCGCTGAACGATCCGTCGTTCATTCCGAGCGCCGATGCCATTGCGGAATTCAACCTGATTGACAGCACGATCAATCCGGAGTACGGCCGCAACTCCGGTGGAGTCCTCAACGCCATCATCAAGTCCGGCACCAATCAATTCCATGGGGACGCCTTCGACTTCTATCGCGACACGTTCCTGGACAGCCGGAATCTGTTCTCGATCGATAAACCTGTGTTTCACCAGAACCAGTTTGGCGGCACCGTAGGCGGCCCCATTTGGAAGGATCACACGTTCTTCTTCTTGTCCTACCAGGGCACGCGCAATCGTCAACCGGAGACCACCGCATCTGACACCACGACCGTCTTTACACCGGCTCAGCGAGCCGGCGATTTCGGTCCGGGCTTTGTCACGTCTACGAACACATCTCCGATCCCGCTCGTCGGCAGCGACGGCGCGACGTATCCAGCCGGAACGCCATATTCGACGATCTTCGCCGGCGGCACGATTCCAGCGGCGGACATCAATCCAATTTCCGCGAAGCTTCTCTCTACCTATGTT
>Ga0210385_10001431_pt1 | contig 14825 bp, 18 predicted proteins | sample IncBWH26OmetaG_FD_160107 | JGI IMG/M metagenome (GOLD analysis project Ga0210385, IMG submission 160107) | Forest soil microbial communities from Barre Woods Harvard Forest LTER site, Petersham, Massachusetts, United States - Inc-BW-H-26-O ...
CGTATTCGAACGCACTGGGCGTTCTTCCGCGAGCCGATTTCAGAAAGGTATCGAAACGCTGTCGGAAGGCATGGATTTTGGCCAATGCCGCGCTGATGTCTGTCATAAGTCCTCATAAGTCCTCATAAGTCCTCATGCTGCGATGCAGCAATACATGCTGCGGTGCAACATGGTGGTTGGCCACAACGGAAGCAAGGGCAGGCCGCCGGTCTCTGTCGAAGTAACAGACCGCGGATTGGCCGGGATGCAGCAGACGTCGTCATGTGCACTTCGTTCGGCCCTCATCAATTGATTTCCTTGCCGTCACTGCGCGTGAGGCGAAGGAGGCGAGGCGGTGACCGAACTTGAAGGCGTTTGCTTGAGAGCGCCCTCAAGCATGTCATTTGACACAGGCGCAAGCGCTCATCATCAAATCGTGCTTGAGTTTACGATAGCTGGAACAGAGTGGCCGCTAGCGAATTAGCTCCGAGCCTAACAGGAGGAACAAATGAAAAAACTCTGGTTTGTTGTTGCCGCTGTGACTGTGGTCAGCACTGCAGCTTTTGCCCAATCCATGTCCGCTGGTCGCGCCGAACTCATGACTGCTGTCCCGACGAGTTCGAAGACCGTCTCCGATTGGTACAAGCAGGACATTTATGATCCTTCCACCACAAAAATTGGAAAAATCGACGACGTGCTCGTGTCGGCTGGTGGTCAAGTCAACGCGCTGATTGTCGGAGTTGGCGGCTTCCTCGGCGCCGGCGAAAAGGATGTGGCCGTGCCGTTCAGTGCCGTCAAGCAAATAACGAAGGACAATAAGACTTATCTGACGATGGACACCACGAAGGATGCTTTGAAGTCCGCTCCGGGCTTCAAATATGATCGCGACAGCACCGCGTGGGTGCCTGATAAATCGAAGTAAGCCTTGAGTTCGACGTTAGTGATGAAGACCCTAGCATTGTGCTAGGGCCTTCGTTCCGTGGTCCAATCCTTCCACATTCTTTGATGCTCGCTTCTAGCATCGCAGGAACTCATTCGTCGTAGGAACATTATCGATTTGGAATTACAAAGGTTTTAGCAATGCAGATTATCTACAAGATCGCCTTCGTTTTGCTGCTGCTTAAAGCGCGAAAGCGCGCGATTTAGTGCTTGTAGCAATCATCGACGCGACGAGAGCTTCTGAGAAGAGTGCTAGTTGGGCAACCGGCACCAGAAACAGTGGAGGTGCTGAAATATGAGATGTTGAAGTCGCTCCACCAACGCCTTCCATCGGGTTGGCGGACACCCACGCCTCCAAGGCCGGCCGCCTCGCTCTCATCAGAAGGGAAAAAGGGTTGGTGGCCTCATGCCGGACGGACCAACAATCGAATTGCCTCAGGATCGGTGAAGACATCGGCCTGCGCCAAACCGATGTGTATCCCGGCATCCGCCATTTCAAGAAATAATTTCTTTTCGGTGATGTCCGTAGTCGCGCTCGCGGAGCGAAGGCATTCTTGGGCGTATTCGGCGTAATTGTGAGGATACCTCATAGCGACACTCCCGACAGCCTAAGGCATCTATACAACTGCAAAAGTTCCCGCTAGTTCCCTCGGGTCGATGCCTCCCCAGATCGCACGTCACGGGCGCTCGCTCTTCGCGCATCTCGCCCGGCGTGCCGCCGCCGGCCCTCGAGGAGGCATCGGCGTAAGCTGAAATTGTGGTGACTAGGAACCTTCGATGGCCTCGTGAGGTTGCTCATGATGCAAGGAGGTCTGTCATGGACGAAAATCGACTTGAAGGAACAGCGCGCAATCTCGGCGGCAAGGTTCAAGAGGGCTTTGGTCGTGTTACTGGAGATACAAAGACACAAGCAGAAGGCGTAGCCAATCAGGTTCGCGGGACGGCTCAGGATCTATATGGTCAAGCCGCAGACACAGCGCGCCAAACGGCGAGCACGCTGGATTCGTGGTTGCGAGAAAAGATCGAAACCCAGCCCTACACGACGGCAATCGTTGCCTTGGGAATCGGTTGGCTGATCGGTCGAATGCATCGGCCTCTTTGAAACTCGGGCCTTGCAATGCCATAGACGCCTAACGACGCCGAAAGGCACACGCACAAGCAGACACCCCAAATTTGAAAGAGCTTTGGGCGAAGGTGGCGAACGAAAGTCTAGAAAAGACCGGTGATGAGAGTCGAACTATCCGGGAAGCGAACGCTGTGGTCGCTCGTCAGGCTCACAAACACTAACCTAGGTCCCGTTTCGCTTTAACCCGCAATATGGGTTCGGAGGACTATGGTCCCGCGTAACGAGATTGAAGACGAAGCGGACCAGGTCTTGTTGGCCCAGCAATTGACCCGGGAAATAATTGGCCGCGAACTGCGCGAACTCTATGAAATCTCCGAAGAGCTGCCGGATTATATGAAGGAGCTTATCGCCAGACTCAACAATCGACCATCGTCGCGTGAGTGAACAGGACGCGCGTGGAAGAGTTGCTTAATGCAAATTCGCGCCGGCTACGAAATTTCCTACGATTGTGCGCAGCCGACGCCGATGATCTTGACCTTGAGTGTCCATCCATCCCGCATCGACGATTTGATCACGCTCGATCGGATGCGGCTTGAGCCATTCATGGTCCCCAACACATATCACGATAATTTCGGTAATTTCTGCCATGTGATCCGCGCGCCCGCAGGCCGGGTGACGATGTCGGCGGACTTTCTCATCAAGGACAGCGGTGAACCGGACGCCAGCGTGATCGAGGCGGAGCAGCATGCGCTCGAAGATCTGCCGGTCAACACCTTGGTCTTTCTACTCGGTAGCCGTTACTGCGAGACCGACCGCCTGTCGAACGAGGCATGGTCCCTATTCGGGGGCGTTCCGAAAGGGTGGCCGCTGGTGCAAACGATCTGTAATTACGTCCATGATCGCATCAAATTCGGCTACGAGCACGCGAGTCCGACAAAAACGGCTTGGCGAGCTCACCAAGAGGGGCGGGGCGTTTGTCGGGATTTCGCTCATCTCGCAATCACGCTGTGCCGCTGCATGAACATACCCGCGCGCTATTGCACCGGCTATCTTGGCGACATCGGCGTGCCTCCAAACCCGGCTCCAATGGATTTTTCTGCCTGGTTCGAAGTCTATCTCGGTGACCGCTGGTACACATTCGATGCGCGCCACAACACGCCGCGCATTGGACGCATCTTGATGGGGCGCGGACGGGACGCCACTGACGTCGCTATCGTCACATCGTTCGGACCGTGCAACATGGTGGGCTTCAAGGTCGTCACTGAGGAAGCGCCGTGCGCGGGCGATGCCCGGGTTCCACCCTAAAAGGCCTACCGAAAAACGGGCCGTCCATCAGCGCACTCATCACGCCCATATTCGTACGCTCGGCCTGCGGAAGGGAGGACCCGAAGTGTCTTAAGACATATACCGCGTGGACAGGCCGGCGAGTTGAAAGGAGCTATCCAATGATGTCCGCGCAGGCGGTTCGGTGATTTTCTGGTTCTCGCGCACGGCCTCTGATAATCTCTGACCCACGTTTATTAAAATGAGGACGCGGACGTGTCCCTTTTGAAGCTCGAAAGACCACTCCAAATGCCGCTTCTCGAAACGTTGGGCGCTATGGACCAAGCAATTCTCGATGCGATGCCGCTGGGCGTTTACGCATGCGACCTTGACGGCCGGATCCTCAGGGTCAATCAGCGTGCGATCGAGCTTTGGGGCCGTAGCCCCCGGCTGTTGGATCCGGTGCAGCGGTTCTGTGCCTGCTTTCGCGTTGAGAGCTTGGGAGGTGACTTCATCCCGCCAGAACAAACCCCCATGGCTCACGCCGTGCTCTCAGGTAAGAGTTTCGAGGGCGCCGAGGCGATCGTCCAGAACCCGGATGGAAAGCGTTGGGTGGCCCGCGTCAATGTCGCTCCGCTGCGCGATGCCGACGGAGAGGTTGTCGGTGCCATCAACTGCTTTCAGGATGTCACACGCGAGCACGAAATGCGCTTCGCGCTCGCGCGCCAGCGGCACACTTTCGATCTTGCCATGATCGCTTCCAAAATGGGCACCTGGCGCTACACCCTGGCTGACAACGTCTGCATCTATGATGAGAACGCCCAGCGTCTTTATGGGCTGACGGAGGCACGCTTCATTCATGACGAGCAAGGCGTGAAATCCAAGTTTCATCCTGACGACATGGACCGCATGTGGTCACGCGTGACTAGGGCGCTCGATCCTGAGGGTGATGGCCGATATGAGGTCGAGTACCGCGTGAAGCAGCCCGATGCAAGCTGGCGTTGGCTCAGTGCCTGGGGCCTAGTGGAGTTCGAAGGCCAAGGAGCAACGCGCAAGCCGATCGCTATCGCCGGTGCCAGCCGCGATATTAGTGAGGCCAAGCGCACCGAAGAATTGGAGCGGCTGCTCGGCAACGAGATGAATCACCGTGTTAGAAATACGTTGGCCACCGTACAATCGATCGTGCTCCAGAGCCTTCGCGGGGCAGTGGACCTCAAGTCGGCGCGCAGGGCTGTGGATGCGCGGATTACCGCTCTTGCCGGAGCTCACGAACTGCTCACCGATCGCAGCTGGCTGGGCGCCGATGTCAAAGATGTCGTCGCCCGCGCTATCGCTCCATTCGCGAGTGCGTACATCACCGTCAACGGCCCTTCGCTGGACGTTTCTCCGAAGCAGGCGTTAGCTCTCTCATTGGCGCTGCACGAGTTGGCCACGAACGCCGTGAAGCACGGTGCTCTCTCACAACGCGGCGGCCGGGTCGAACTTCTTTGGAAGGCGCAGAAGGAAGAACTGAACCTGAGTTGGCGTGAAATAGGAGGCCCGCACGTCGTCCCACCATCTCGCCGAGGATTCGGTAGCCGCCTGCTCAAGGATGGTTTATCACGCGACTTCGAAGGCGAAACTCGATTGGAGTTTCTCCCCGAGGGCGTTTGCTGCTGGATTACACTCTCACGCTCCGATCCTATTGAATCGGATTTTGCAGCCACCACAGCAGCCGGTCCCGATGACGTCCCCAATATTTCCGACAGGGCAATCACTAGCGAAATCGAAAGCAGCTTCCAAGTTACCAGCCGTTATTAGAACCTTGAGAACAGGAACTATGAAATACGTGTCCGGCGTTGGGCGACATTATACCAAACGCCCGTGCCTTCCGTGGGCACTCTCTAGTAGTTTCTGTTCTGTGGCGAGCGACACTGAGGTCGCACGCCTTCGACAAGGCGGTCAGTACGAGCGGGGTGAGCCGTAGTAGCCGTTTACGTCTCGGTCTCGCTCCCGATTTGACCAGTCCCAATCGGTGTTCTTACTAAATTTGGGAGCGTCTTTGAGCTGCTCCTCGGTTATGCCGACCACATAGCCACCCACCCGATTGTCATATTTTAGGTTCGACCACGGAATGGGGTAATAATCCTCGCCGATCCCCAAGAAGCCGCCAAAAGATATGACAGCGAAGGCAACCGTCCCGCTTATCTTGTCGATCATCACGCGCTGTAGCATTCCGATTTTCCGCTCGTCGCGTCCGTAGACTGGAGTCCCTTCCACTTTATCACTGCCAATGAGCGATACCGTCTCGCGGCCGGACACTGTGGGATCTGCACTCGTAGCCATGGGCTTTTCCTCTTTGTTGTTATCTGGAAGGTAACGCCCGCTTATGCGACGCGGTTCCGTCAGAGTTGCTAATCTAGTAGTGCGTCCCGCGAGAGTGGCGCGCCGGGGCTTCTTTTTTCGAACTGAGCGGAGAGATCATCATATCAGCCGACTCATCGTATGCCTCAAGATGTCAAATGACAGTGCTAAACCAGATCAGCCCGAGCGAGGATGCACCGCGGGCAATAGACATAATGTGAGGTCAGACCTGAATGATCTCGTGGACCCTAATTACAATTTCATCCTGGCGAAATGCCTTCTCTAAAGACTTGCGGTATTTCTTCCACCACGCCCGATCAAATCGTTTGGTCATCACTTCCATAATGATCATGTCATCTCGCTTGGTCGAGCCTTTCGATGTCCATAAGCCGTGTGCCGGCGAGCGCGCATGAGCGGTCAGCCCACCGAACCGCAAAACCAACTCCCGATGAAGCTTCGAATAGAGTGCGCGTTTGAATTTGCGGCCGTGGTTATCTCTCACGGGCAGTAGGATTTGGACGAGCTTCATTCTGCACCTCCGCTGCGGTGACGCTATCCCAGGATAGCCGCTGTTATGAATCGCATTCCGCGCGCGTGCCAGGTCGCGGCCGCCGCGAGTACCATGGTCATTGTCAACGAGCGGGGCTCCTGGTCGAGGATGCAGCGCACACCGGCTTCGTGCGTCGGCTGTGCTTAAACGTGATGTGCCGGCGCGGTGGAGTAGACGATCTTGCGATGTCTGCTTTGCCTCCGAAGCTGCCACGGAAGTTGCCGACCGGCGCGCCAGCTAAGGGCCAAAGCGGACAAGGCGGTTGAGCCATCCCGGCAGCTGTTGCCGCAATAATAAAGCAAACCAAGGAACTTGCGATCGTTACTGGGATTGACGACAGGACGGGCGGCACCGCTGTCCCCACTCCCGACTTCCCCACACCGGTATCGTCCGTCAGTGTGTGTCTAGAAACAGACATCACCGGCATTTGCCGTTCATCAGTACCGCATAGGAGAGAGCCATGAGCAGCTTCGATCAAGGAGCCAGCGTCGCGCGAGACAATCTACGGAAGGGCGAGGCCGCAACGCAACAAGGGTTGGGTCAAATGGGACGTAGCTTTTCCGCCTCAATTGATAGTCTTCGCGACTTCAATCTCAAGATGATCAATATGATGCGCGCGAATACAGAAGCGAGCTTTGATCTTGCTGAAAGCCTTGTCACCGCAAAATCGTCGACTGACGCTTTTGAAAGCCTGAAAAGCTTCGCTGAGCAACAGGTCCAGACGTTACAAAAACAAACCCAAGAACTGACGAGCTTAACTCAGACCGTCGCGCAAGAAGCTATGCAGCCGGCCAAGGATGCCGCGGACCGGTTCACAAAGACGTCATGAAAGGCTGAGTAACCGGAAGAGGCGATCAGCAGTTTCCCCCGGTGGGATTCGTTCAGACGAGGAACTAGTGCAGCTATTCGTTGTTGCTCCTTCGTCCCTCTAAACTTAGCCGGAGAAACCCCATGGCTCGAGACGAGCACAATAAAGCAGCTGAACATCACGAAAACGCAGCCAAATCCCACCGCGCCGCGGCCGAACATCATGAAAAAGGCGACCACGCCAAGGGCAAAGAACACTCAGCAAACGCCCAGCAACATTCCCAAAATGCCCGCCAACATAGCGAGCAGGCTCACTCCAAGAGCCAACAGCAGAAATAAATAGAGAGAGGCCCGATGCAAATCGGGCCTTCGTCATTTCTGTTGCGAGCGAGATCCTAGTGTCAAAAGACGTACTAAGAGAATTAGGACACTAGCGCCTGGGAACACCCTCATAGTCGCAGTGTTGATCCAAGACGACGGTCGCGGTTCACCCAGATCACGCGATTGTCGGAGAAATCCCGGTCACAAGCGCAAGCGCTGGGGTTTCACTGACTAATCTGAGGCAATAACTACGGAGCCCCAAGCCTGTCCGCTTGGGGCTCTTTTTATGCGCCATTTGCTGAACCAGCGTCGCGGCTGAGCGCGACAAGGCTGCGGCCGACGCCGACGCGGGTAAGCCTTTCAATCGCACTACAAATGGTGCTGACGTTGGAATGTCGGGTAAGGTAGCCAACGGCCGCTTGCGGCGCCGTAGCTTGCCTAAGCTAAAATGTTCCGAGCACATATGCGATGCCGACGAACATCCAAAGTGTTGCCCCCGCGAGCATTAAAATTTCAGGGGCGTCATAGCTTCTCAAAATTCGCGCTAGCATGGGGACTCTCACGGTCCCCCGACTGACCCGGCCATAAATTATCGGCGGACTAAGAACAAATTATGATGCCCGCAACCCAAGGCGAGTTTGTCACGCACCCGTGAGGTGGATTGGGGACGGTATGGCATCTGCACCCATAGCCTAAACGTCGCAGTGAGCGATTCGACACAGATTGCCCGCTCCGACTGGCCCAGCCCTTCGAAGCTGGGAAAGGCGCCAACAAAGTGCCGGTTAGACAGGGGCCGGAGGATTGCTCGGCCGCTCATAAAAAAGAAGCCCAGGTTTACCCTGGGCCTTTCGGTGCGTCGCTAAGCTGGCAATTTGGGATGTCTCGCATTCCCTTCCAAAAGCCGGTGCGGGCCAATAAGCGACGTTGTGCGCTTGGTTCGAAAGGAAGGAAGCGGCGAGCTGACGCGGCGGTGCCGCCAATGTCCCCTTCGGGTCATTAGCGGACACGGTTGCTGCAATTCGCGGCACCCGGTCTACTCCCAAAAGCGGACAGAAATCGTTGTTCGGGACCCACTAACTCCGCCGGATGCACATGAGGAAAAGGAAAAGAGAACGGCAGCGGAAGCCGATGGCACAGGCTTGGTGCTCGATCCATTGCTGATCGCTCTTCTCAATAAGATTCCTGTAACGAGTGGCCTGCCTGTTCGCTAGTTTCGAACGTTCGCAATGAACGTCTCACAAATCTATGACGGCGATGGCGAACCGGTGGAATTGAAGATTGAACTGGAGAAAGAGGCCGCCAACTGAGGCGACCTCCATGAGTCTAGTGTGTCGGGATAGACTCAAGTACCGAGATTGATGTCTTGGTTCGGAATGCTTGGCATCTCGGCGAGTGTTGCGGCCCGCAGCCAATCCTGAGCCATTTGGAGGTAGGTCTCGCGTTCAGAATCGGTCACAGCCTGTTTCGCCCAGGCCAGACATTACCGCCGATATTCTTCAGCGGTCGGCATGGCTTCAATTTAGCGCAAAAGGCCGGACCCGAAAATCCGCCGTTTACTCATGTGAAGTCACTTGAGACAACTTAGTTGGTGGCCTACCGGAACATGCGTTCGACTTGCTTCGCCATTTCGCGCCATTGTCGCGCCAAGTCTTCGAACTGCTCTTTGATATCGGCGTCAAGGGCAACAGCGACGCGCTTGTCACATTCCACAGCCTTCGTGCGGTATTGGTCCGCTTTGGAAATCACAGCCCGCCTCGCAATCGTCAGAACCTCAATCGCTGGACAAAACGGTTTAGTTCAAAGGGGCCAGTCCACAAATCAAGAGGGAACGCTTGTATTTCAAAGGGATGGAAAGGGCCAGTCCGCCCTGTACATAGGAACAAATCGGCAATCGGGAACGATCGCTGAACACAGAGAGCTGCTCAATGCGAATGTCCGCTTTGGGTCATTAGCTGCCGCGCCCGCCGTCCGTTCACGCGTCCGCTTTCCACCCAATAGCGGACACGAACTGCGCCGGTCGAGCCGTCCGTTATGGGCCAGGAGCGGACATGTGACACCCCTCCGTTTCCTATTGTCCGATTGCTTGTGATAGCCCACAACCAATTCGCAAAACCAAGGATACGTCCGCTTAGCGTGAGGAAAGACGATGCCCAGCGACAACAAAAAAGCCAAAGCCGACCCCGCTCCAAAAAGCGAGGCAGCCGCGAAGGACAAAAGCACTGCAGGTGAAGCCGTATCCAAGACCGAGGGCGGCGAGGCAGCCGCCGCCCCACCTTCAAACTATAGCCGGGGGGAAGGCCAGAAACCGGTTAGCACCGCCTACAAGGAAAACTGGAACGCGATTTTTTCGAAGAAGAACGCGAAGGGGAAAAAGCGATAATTCGTGCGACGGAACAAGAAAAAAGGCCCGGAATAAATCCCGGACCTTCGTCATTTCGATGAGGATGGGCTTAATAGTCCATGCCGCCCATGCCACCGCCAGGCATAGCCGGGGTCCCACTGTCCTTCTTCGGCCTTTCGGCGACCATGGCTTCCGTAGTGATTAGTAACCCGGCGATCGACGCTGCATTCTGAAGGGCCGCCCGAACAACCTTGGTCGGGTCAATAATGCCCTTAGAAACGAGGTTTACATACTCGCCATTCTGGGCGTCGAAACCGTAGGCGTACTGATCCTTGTCAAGGATCTTGCCGACGATCACGGACCCGTCTTCGCCGGCATTGGTCGCGATCTGGCGCGCTGGAGAGGAGAGCGCCTTGCGGACGATCTCGACGCCGGTTTTCTGGTCGTCGTTCTGCGTGCGCACCTTCTTGAGTACCTCGCTGGCACGCAACAGCGCTACGCCGCCCCCAGGAAGAATACCTTCCTCGACTGCTGCACGGGTCGCGTGCATGGCATCATCCACGCGGTCCTTGCGCTCCTTGACCTCGACCTCGGTCGCGCCGCCGACGCGGATCACCGCGACGCCGCCCGCAAGCTTGGCAAGGCGCTCCTGCAGCTTTTCACCGTCGTAGTCTGAGGTAGTTTCCTCGATCTGCGCTTTGATCTGGATAATGCGTGCTTCGATGTCGGACTTTTTACCCGCGCCGTTGACAATGGTGGTGTTCTCCTTCTCGATTATCACCTTCTTAGCGCGGCCGAGCATGTTCACAGTAACCTTGTCGAGTTTGATGCCAAGTTCCTCGCTGATCGCCTGAGCGCCGGTGAGAATCGCAATGTCTTCAAGCATGGCCTTGCGGCGATCACCAAAGCCTGGTGCTTTCACCGCCGCAACCTTGAGGCCACCGCGCAGCTTGTTGACGACAAGCGTAGCCAAAGCCTCGCCCTCAATATCCTCGGCGATGATTAAGAGTGGCTTCGAGGTCTGCACCACCGCCTCAAGCAGCGGCAACAATTCCTGCAGGCCTGAAAGCTTCTTATCGTAGATCAGGAGATAGGGGTCCTCCATCTCTACCCGCATCTTTTCGGCGTTGGTGATGAAGTAGGGAGAAATGTAACCGCGGTCGAATTGCATGCCCTCGACGACCTCGAGTTCAGTTTCCAGGGATTTTGCTTCTTCGACCGTAATCACGCCCTCGTTGCCAACTTTCTTCATCGCATCGGCAAGGAACTTTCCAATTTCGGTATCGCCGTTGGCGGAAATCGTGCCGACCTGGGCGATTTCCTCGTTCGAGGTGACTTTTTTCGAGTTTTTCTTAAGGTCCTCGACCACCGCTTCAACCGCAAGATCGATGCCGCGCTTGAGATCCATCGGGTTCATGCCGGCGGCTACGGACTTGGCGCCTTCCCGTACGATCGCATGTGCAAGAACCGTGGCGGTCGTCGTGCCATCACCGGCGTAGTCGGATGACTTCGAGGCGACTTCGCGCACCATCTGCGCACCCATGTTTTCAAACTTGTCTTCGAGTTCGATCTCTTTAGCGACGGTAACCCCGTCCTTGGTGATGCGGGGCGCGCCATACGATTTGTCGAGCACGACATTGCGGCCCTTGGGGCCAAGCGTCACGCGCACTGCATTGGCCAGGATGTCGACGCCGCGCATCATTCTGTCGCGCGCATCTACTGAGAATCTAACGTCTTTGGCAGCCATTTGAAAACTCCATTTATTGTTTGTTTTAAGTGAGTACCGAGCAATCGACGACAGGCGTCATGCGGCTTTTTTCTTGGCCGGCGATACGGCAGCGCCATCAAGCACGCCCATGATGTCGCTTTCCTTCATGATCAAGTAATCGACGTTATCGAGCTTGACCTCGGTTCCCGACCATTTGCCGAACAACACGCGGTCGCCGACTTTCAAGTCGATCGGGATCAACTTCCCGCTCTCGTTGCGGCCGCCTGGACCAACGGCGATGATCTCGCCCTGCGAGGGCTTCTCCTGGGCAGTGTCGGGGATGATAATGCCGCCGGCGGACTTCGCATCGGGATCAATACGCTCTACAACAACACGGTCGTGTAGCGGGCGAAATTTCATGCGCTCCTCCTGAGCTGTGTTTCTGCTAATTTTTTGGACAAAAGCGAGGCTCGCTGCGGGTCGCAATACGAAAGCAGCCTCTCCACTTCACATGGTGTGCCCTATGGCGCTCTTCAAGTGAGACTGCCAATTCGGCAAGAGGTATTCGTCCGAAACGCCGCTAATAGAAGAAAGTGCACTGGTTCATTCGGATGTTCGTGCTCGCGGCGCCGCTAGATTTCTAATCTTTTCCTATAGGCGGATGAATACTGACCGGATTTGCAGAGTGGTCTGTTTTGACCAGACTAGCCGTGATGGCGTGCTCCAGTTTCTCCGAGCGGCTGATTCGTCACGGAGGGGGGCATGGCAATTCCAAAGAGTGACAAGCGGAAACAATATGCGCATTACGCCGCGCATTGTTTGTACTTAGTGACTTCGGCAACTGATCCGGATTCTCGCACTATCCAGCGCGAAATGGCAGCCGAATGGCTAAAACTAGCGGATAGCGTTCGGCGACCCTCAAAACCCACCCAAATGCAAATGAAATGACGGGCGCCTCGCTGAATGAGCGAGCCCGATAGAATGGGACTCAGTCCGTGTCGTGTGAGGCTGCGATGACACTGTCCGCCGTCGCCCGCCGTAGGTTCAACTCGTCCTGCACTATCATCGCTTCCTCTTCTAAACCCATCCAGCGCAATTTGCGGATCTGCTCGACAAGTTCGTTCGACGTTCGTCGCTCTTGCAAGACGTCAGGGGGCTTTTGTTGATCGGATCGCATTTCCATGGACGTTCTCCCAAATGTTTTCTGATTAACCTTGAGCCTTCTAATGACTCACTCATTCTCACGGTCTAGCCGCTAGGCCGTTTCGGTTCTTCAGGCAATGCCCTTAGGGCGCGTCTTTGATGTTGATTCATCGAGTTGGCCTGAAATTTCGATAGGCTGCAGAAGCGGCCTCAATAGTGGCCGAATAGAGCGCCGATCTTGTTTTAAACGAGCGGGCCAACCGCCATCACCGGTTCCACCATAAACTAAATTCTCCCCTCACCCTTGTGCGTTGGGGTGGGGCACCACAGTTGCGGAGATACTGGCAGGCAGTAGCTTGCCTGGGAGCTGCCCACGAAACGGCGACATGTCGAAGTCTCCGTTCACCCACTGGCAGCACTGATGCCATCGGCTGGCACAATTCTAATCCAAAAGGTCGATATTGGCTTGCATTACGGTTGCCGTCGGCACCCGCGCCGGCCATGCGCACCTCTGCGTGCGCACTAAAGTTAACAAAGGAAAGCACCGATGAATAACGAAAACCTGACTCTCCACTTCAAGGTCAAGGACTTCAACGCATGGCAGACGAGTTACAATGGGAACGAGAAGGACCGCACGTCTGCCGGCATCACGAAAAGCAAAGTGTTTCGCAGCACCGACGACCCCAATGATGTGCTTCTCCTCCAGGATGTCGCCGACATATCGAAGGCCCGCACCTGGTACAGCTCAAATGAAATGAAGTCCGTGATGGAAAAGAGCGGCGTGCTCGGCTCGCCCAGCATCCGCGTCGGAGCCTGACTCCAGCTTTAAACGGATCGGAAACGGGATGGCGTGTGGCATGAATGTACTGTTGCGTGTCCTCCTGAAGATGGAAGCTCCAGCCCCGCTGTCCCCCCGGATTATGGGCTGGGGCAACCAAAACCGCACCACATAGTCTCATTGCATTGCCTTCACGACAATCCAAGGCGGGAAGGCGCTCGACTTGACCGACCCGCAGTCGCTTCTCGCCATTGTCGACGAGGTGATCGAATAGTTGCTCGATGTCCGCTTGGGGTCATTATAGCCGCCGCGACTGTCGCCCGCTGGCGCGTCCGCTCAGCGAAGCCGATAGCTATCCGGGGAAATCATTGGACCGTAAAATTATCGGTCGATCGCCGTCTGCCGTCCCATCGGAGAACTTACGCGATGCTCGCTCCTCAATCACCTCGCGGAGCCGCATAAACTGATCGACACGCTGCTCTGGCTTCAGGCCGTGCCCACCTTCAAGGTCGTCCATCGCGGTAGTGCTCACGGCGCAGGTAATTACTCTGTCCTGGGCGACCATCGTGAACTCAACGACCATCCGATTGAAATCGTAGCCCTGCACCTCACCTCGCTCCAGTGGCATTTTAATCTCCCGCGCCGAAGCAAATTTATTGTGTCACATCAATTGACCTAGGTCAGCCACTAATGTCCGCTTTGGGTCAAAAGCTGCCGCGACCCGGTCTAACTTTTGGCGTCCGCTTTGACCCCGAAAGCGGACACGGATCAGCGGCTCGCCCGCGTCCGCTTTGGGCCAAAAGCAGCCGCGGAGGTTCGAGGGACCGCCACGGAGGACAGGTCGCGGCCCGAGCTTTCACCCAATCCGCTTCAAAGGCGGAGCTTGCCACTTTCCGTCCAGGGCCTCGGCTTTCGGCCAGTAGAGCCGCATAACAACGAGGAACGGTCCCTCGGGCGCGGGCAGCCAGTTAGCCTCCATGTCGGCACCGGGCGATTTGTTTTGGAAGTAGAGCGTAAACCCGCCGTCGCCATCCTTTTTGAATTGCGGGATCATCGGCGAGTTCAGCAGATACCGATTGAGAGGATTGGCTACCATCAGTTGCGCGGGGAAATCGTACATGGTCATTGACCAGAACGCGTTGACGGGCGGCAATTGGTCCGGCGCGAAGCGAACCGCATAGCGGTTCGCTCCATTCAGCTTTTGGCCGTCAGCATCGACGGCATACGACGGATACATGGCCTCCTGCTGCGAATTGCCGTAAATGCCGTACACGGCGCCCGCCATCCGATAGAGATAGTTGTTCTTCAAAAACTCGCGGGTTCCGAAAAACAGCCCGGTGCTCACCTCGCGCGCATCAATTTGCTTCTGCAGCGCCGCATGTTCGGCCCATGCATCAGCCATCCCTTGTTGAATGGCCGTCTTGGTGTCGGGCGCGAGCGTGGCGACGTCGAACGTCTTATCCGCGCCGATGCCGATCTTAGCGAAGCGTTCCATCAACGCGATTTCGGAAGGAACCGTAGGGCAGACCCGAAGGACAAAGTTCAGGATGTTGAAAAATTCGGGTGACGTTCTCTGCTCCGCCGGAG
>Ga0210385_10001432_pt1 | contig 14819 bp, 14 predicted proteins | sample IncBWH26OmetaG_FD_160107 | JGI IMG/M metagenome (GOLD analysis project Ga0210385, IMG submission 160107) | Forest soil microbial communities from Barre Woods Harvard Forest LTER site, Petersham, Massachusetts, United States - Inc-BW-H-26-O ...
TTCTTCAAGTTCCACGGCAGCAACTTCAGCCCGGGCGGCGGCGGGTTCATGCCGTTCGGCATCAAGGCCGTGTTCAGCGCGATCCCGAGCGCGGGCATCGTGTTCTCCTACCTGGGCTTCGAGCAGGCCGACCAGCTGGCGGGAGAGATCAAGAACCCGCAGAAGAACTTGCCGCGCGCCATCATCATCGCGATCCTGCTCGCCACGGTCATCTACTGCCTGGCCCAGATCGTGCTCATCGGCGCCACCCCGTCCAGCCTGCTGCATCACGGCTTCCAGGGCATCGCGACCGGCAACCCGGTGCTCGTCTACCCCTTCGCCGCCGTGGCCAGCGTGGCCGGGCTCGGCATCTTCTGGTCGACGATCCTGCACGTCGACGCGTTCATCTCGCCGTTCGGCACCGGCATGATCTACCAGACCTCCACCTCGCGGATCGGTTATGGGCTGGCCAGGAACCGGTACTACCCGCAGGCCTTCCAGTGGGTCGACAGGAACGGCGTCCCGTGGTTCAGCCTGATCGCGGCATTCGTGTTCGGCATCTTCTTCCTGCTGCCGTTCCCGAGCTGGCAGGCGCTGGTCGGGCTCGTCACCGGCGCGAGCGTGCTCATGTACGCGGGCGCGCCGCTGTCGCTTGGCGCGTTCCGCCGGACGGTGCCGGACGCGCCGCGGCCCTACCGGGTGCCCGTGGCCGCGGTGCTGTCGCCGCTCGGGTTCATCATCGCGAACATGATCATCTACTGGTCGGGCTTCAACGTGATCTGGAAGCTCGGCGTCTGCATCGTGATCGGCTACATCCTGATCGGCATCTGCATGGCCTTCGACAAGCAGCGGCCGCCGCTGGACTGGAAGTCGGCGCAGTGGCTGCCGGTCTACCTGATCGGCATGGGCCTCATCTCGTGGTTCGGCCAGTTCGGCTCCGGCGCGCCGCCAATCAACAACGGCCGCCTCCCGTTCTGGTGGGACATGCTGGTGGTGGCCGGCTTCAGCCTCGCCATCTACTACTGGGCCCTGTGGGCCAGGCTCCCGCGCCAAGAGCTGGAGCGGCTGGTCGAGCTGCAGTCCGAGCGGATGGGCGACGTGCCCGCCACCCCGGCTCACTAGCGCTAGCCGCGTAACGGCCGGTACCAGGCCCCGCCGGAAACGGCGGGGCCTTTGCCGTGCGGGCGAAGGAACGGGACCGTTCCGGATAACTGGGGGCGGTACCGGGCGCGACGGGGACGCCAGTAGCGGACCAGCACCCGGCCGACGATCTTCTCCTCGGGCACCGGGCCGAAGCGGCTGCTATCGACCGCGCCCGCCGTGGGGTTGTCCGACTCCAGCCACCAGCCGCCGTCCACGCGCCTGGCGGCGCGCTTGACCAACAGGAAACCGGGGCGCGACGGGTGCCAGGCGAGCACGATCTGGCCCGGGCGGATCCGCCGGGTGCGGCGGGCGAGCAGCCAGTCACCCGGCCGCAGGGCGGGCAGCATGGACCGCTCGGCGACCGCGACGCGGAGCAACGGCCAGGGGCGCACGTTTAGCTTCCATCTAACGGAGTAGTGTCGGAAGTGCAACCTTACTGATCTGGTACGGAGAAGGGGAACCGATGAGGCTGCTCACCCAGCTGCTCGCGCCGAAGTCCGTCGCCCACGCCCACTGCGACCTGCCCTGCGGTGTCTATGACCCCGCGCAGGCCCGGATCGAGGCGGAGTCGATCAAGGGCATCGACGAGAAGTACGCCCAGAACTCGGACCCAGAGTTCCGGGCGCGCGCCCTGTTTATCAAGGAGCAGCGCTCGGAGCTGGTCAAGCACCACCTGTGGGTGCTGTGGACGGACTACTTCAAGCCGCCGCACTTCGAGAAGTACCCGCAGCTGAACCAGCTGTTCAACGAGGCCACGAAGCTGGCGGGCGCCTCGGGCACGAAGGGCAGCACCAACGTGTCCACGGCGGATGAACTGCTCAGCAAGATCGACGAGATCTCCAAGATCTTCTGGGAGACCAAGCAGGCCTGACGCCGGCTGTCTGCGGTCCACATCGACGTGGCAGCGCCATCCCGTCGCGGGGACGGCGCTGCCGCGTCGTGTTTAGGCCTCGTGTTTAGGCCATCGAGCAGTTCACGGTAGGTTGCAATCAGGGGCCGGGACCATCGCCGGCCGGGTGAGATGACCGACGGAGAAACGTGACAGAAGACACCGCTGCTACCACGGCCGTGCCGGGCGAGTCCGGCGCCTCCCTGGTGCGGGACGGTTCCCCCGGCGACCGCGGGGCGGCTGACTACGTCCACGTCAGGATGCCCGCCGAGAGCGCGTACCTATCCGTGCTGCGCACCGCCACCGCCGGGCTGGCGGCACGGCTCGACTTCACCCTCGACGAGATCGAGGACCTGCGCATCGCCGTCGACGAGGCCTGCGCGATGCTACTCGCGCAGGCGATCCCTGGTACCGATCTGGAGTGCGGCTTCGAACTCGGGGCCGACGAGGTGACGATCACGGTATCGGTCACCGCCGCCCACGCCCGGATGCCGGCCAGGGACACCTTCGCCTGGACGGTGCTGTCCGCCCTGGCCGGATCGGTGGACTCGCGGCTCGGCCCCGACGACCGGGTCGCGATCGTGCTGGTCAAGCGCCGCGGGGTAGCGGGGTCCGGGTGAGCAGCGAGTACGAGGTCTTCGAGGTCGCGGTGAGCGAGGAGCCGCTGCCGTTGCCCAGGACCGACCATTCCGCGTCCGACCGGACGCAGGCCAGGGAGCTGTTCGAGCGGCTCACGACCCTTCCTCGTGACGACCCGGAGCGCGCGCGGATCAGGGCGACCCTGGTCGAGCTGCACCTGCCGCTCGTTGAGTACCTCGCGCGCCGGTTCCGCAACCGCGGCGAGTGGCTTGACGACCTCACCCAGGTCGCGACCATCGGGCTGATCAAGTCCATCGACAGGTTCGACCTCGACCGCGGCGTCGAGTTCTCCACCTACGCGACGCCCACCATCGTCGGGGAGATCAAGCGGCACTTCAGGGACAAGGGCTGGGCCGTCCGGGTGCCGCGGCGGCTGCAGGAGCTCAAGCTCTCGCTCACCAAGGCGATCGGCGAGCTCGCGCAGCGCGAAGGCCGCGCGCCGACCGTCAGCGAACTGGCGGCGCACCTGCAGATGTCGGAAGAAGAGGTCCTCGAGGGCCTGGAGTCAGCGAACGCGTACTCCACCGTCTCGCTGGACGCGCCGGACTCCGGCGACGAGGACGCGCCCGCCGTCGCCGACTCGCTCGGCATGGTCGACGACGCCCTCGAGGGCGTGGAGTACAGGGAATCGCTGAAGCCGCTGCTCGAGCGGCTGCCGCCGCGGGAGAAGAAGATCCTGCTGCTGCGGTTCTTCGGCAACATGACCCAGTCGCAGATCGCCGCCGAGCTCGGCATCTCCCAGATGCACGTGTCCCGGCTGCTGGCCCGGACGCTCGCTCAGCTGAGGGAAGGGCTCACGATCGACGACTGACCGATCGGTGAGTCACCGGTGGGTCATCCCCCGGGGGGCTAGCGGGCCGCGCGAGGGCGCGGAAGCTGGCCGGCGCGAAAAGCCCGGCGAGGCCGGCGAGCGCGAGCAGCAGGGCCGGCACCCCCCAGTCGAACCGGTGCGCCTGCAGCAGGTAGACCGCGATCACGCCGGTGAGCACCTGGGTCATCATCGCGGGCGTGCGGCTCCACGGCCGCACGTGGGCGATCCCCCACGCGATCCAGGCCACGCCAATCGCGACGATGACCTCAAAGACGATGAACGCGATCGCGTTCGCGGTCGTCGAGACGCGGCCGGACGCGGAGTCGATCGCGTTGAACACCACCGCCACGCATAGGCCCGCCGCCTCCGCGGCCTGCACCCCGGCGGCCAGCCAGAGCATCGCGGGTGCGCCGTCGCGGCTTTCGCCAGAACGCATACCCATAAGTGTCGCATCCCTTCCGGCACCGCTAACCTGAGCAACGTGCGCGCGCTGCTGATCATCAATCCTCGCGCGACTTCCATGACCGGGCACGACGCCGGCCTGGTTGTCCGCGAACTCGGCTCCCGGCTCGAGCTGGAGACCGTGCAGACACGCTATCGCGGCCACGCCGGTGAACTGGCCGCCGCCTCGGCGGCGCAGGGGTACGACCTCGTGGTCACGTTCGGCGGTGACGGGACGGTCAACGAGGTCGTCAACGGCTTGATGCGCTGCCCGGTGCCCGCGGTGGGCAGCGCTGGCGGGACCGATGCCGCCGGGCCGGACGGCGCGGCCGGGCGAAACGGCGTGGCCGGCCTGGACGACGGCGCCGGGGCAAGCAGGCGGCCGGCGATCGCGCCCGTGCCCGGCGGTGGCGGCAACGTGTTCGCCCGCGCGCTCGGCCTGCCGCCGGACGCGGCCGGGGCGGTACAGCGGATCCTGCGGGCGGTGGACTCGGGGACGCGCCGCACCATCGGGCTCGGGCTGGCCGGGGAGCGCTACTTCACGTTCAGCGCCGGGCTCGGGCTCGCCGCTGAGGTCGTCGCGGATGTCGAGCGGCAGCGCGCCCGCGGCCGCCACGCATCGACGCTGCTGTATCTGCAGACGACGCTGCGCCGCTACTACGCGAGGACCGACCGGCGCCGCCCGGCCCTCACGCTGACGACCGCGGGGCAGCCGCCGGTGACCGGGCTGTTCATGGGCGTGGTCACCAACAGCTCGCCCTGGACCTACCTGGGCAGTCACCCGGTCCGGCTGGCGCACGCCGACTTCAGCTCCGGGCTCGACCTGTTCGCGCTGCGGCGGCTGCGCACCCTGACGACGCTGGCCACGCTGCGGCACATGATGGACACGACCGATGAACTGCCGTCCGGCCGTGACGTGGTGAGCGCGGCGGCGCTCATGGAACTCGGCTTCGAGGCCGCCCGCCCGATCGCGTTTCACATCGACGGGGAGTACCTCGGCGAGACCGAGGGAGTTTCTTTCCGGTTTGTACCAGAAGCCCTGCGTGTCGTAGCGTGACCCGGTGCACTTGGTGTGATCGATCTGACACCAAATTCGCAATACTCGTTTGCCGCGCCCCCTTGCATTTGGCTCTGCCCTGTTGAGAGGCTAGTTCCGGTGCCTGGGGAGACTAAACCGTCCCCGCGGGGTATGAGCGTGGCTGACATGGGTACGCCACCCCCGGAGCGGCGTCCGGACCTCACCTGACTCGGACGTCATCAACTCGGCACTTACCAAGATCGGGAATAAGGAACCGTTCCCGACATATCGCATAGCTCGTGAAAAGCTTCACAAGCACTGAGTGGCGTGTGGCGGCCCGCACCGATGACCAGCCGCGACGCCGAGAAGGAGTGGACATCATGGACTGGCGTCACATCGCCGCCTGTCGTGAGGTAGATCCTGAGCTGTTCTTCCCGATCGGAAACACTGGGCCTGCGCTCCGCCAGATTGAAGAAGCAAAGCAGGTTTGCCGACGCTGCACAGCTATCGAGGATTGCCTTCGCTGGGCCATCGACTCCGGTCAGGATGCGGGCGTGTGGGGTGGCATGAGCGAGGATGAGCGTCGGGCACTAAAGCGCCGCACCGTTCGCCTGCGGGCGCGGGCTCACGTCTAACCGGGGGGCCGGTTCATAGCGGACGGGCAGGTCGACGACCGCCACGGTCCCGCCTCCCGGCCTGGGAGCGATGCTCAGCCGCCCGCCCAGCTCGGCCACTACTAGCGTCCGCACGATCTGCAGTCCCAGGCTGGTCGTGTTCTCCAGGTCGAAGTCGGGCGGCAGCCCGGCCCCGCTGTCGCTCACGGTCACCGTCAGCTGTTCCGGCGCCCGCGCGGCCAGCACCTCGATGATCCCGTCGTCGCCGCAGCGCGACCCCGGCCCCGCGGCTCCGAAACCGTGCTGCAGCGCGTTCTGCAGCAGTTCGGTGAGCACCATCGCGAGCGGCGTGGCCACCGAAGCCGGCAGCATCCCGAACTGCCCGGTGATCTTGGGCGTCACCCGCACCTCTGGCGACGAGACCTCCCCGGCCATCATGGCCACCCGGTCCGCGATGTCGTCGAAGTCCACGATCTCTTCCGGCGCGTGCGACAGGGTCTCGTGCACGATCGCGATCGAACCGACCCGGCGGACCGCCTCTTCGAGCGCGGCGCGCGCCTCGGGCGCGTGCAACCGCCTGGCCTGCAGCCGCAGCAGCGCCGCCACCGTCTGCAGGTTGTTCTTCACCCGGTGGTGGATCTCCCTGATGGTGGCTTCCTTGGTCAGCAGCTCGCGTTCCCTGCGGCGCAGCTCCGTGACGTCCCTGACGAGGACGAGCGCACCGGTCCGCTTGCCGGCGACGACCAGCGGGATGGAGCGCAGCTGCACGACCGCGCCGTTGCCGTCGATCTCCGTCTCCCGCGGCGCCCGTCCCCGGGCGACGAGCATCAGCGACTCGTCGACCGGCTCCCCCGCGGCGCCGAGCTGCGCGGTCGCGGTGCCGAGTTCGGCCCCGATCAAGTCCGCCGCCAGCCCGAGCCTGCGGTACGCCGATTGCGCGTTCGGGCTCGCGTACGTGACGCGTCCCGCGCTGTCCAGCCGCAGCAGGCCGTCGCCCACCCGGGGCGAGCGGACCAGGGTCGTGTCGTGGCCGGGATAGGGGAACGTGCCCTCCGCCACCATCCGCGACAGGTCGTCGGCACCCTGCAGGTAGGTGAGCTCGAGACGGCTCGGGGTGCGGGCCGAGTTCAGGTTCGTCGACCGTTCGATGACCGCGATCACCCGGCCGCTCCTGGTCACCGGGATGGCTTCGGCGCGTACCGGCACGCCGCTCGTCCAGTCCGGGTCGCTCTCGCGCCAGATGCGCTGCTCGACGCGCGCCGTGTCGAGCAGCGACCGCCTGCCCGGGCTGATCTGGGTCCCGACCACGTCGTCGGGGAAGGACGTGGGCCCGGTCGTCGGGCGCATCTGGGCGACCGCTACCCAAGCTGAGTTGACCGCGCCCGCCGGCGCCCGCATTGGCACCCACAGGATCAGGTCGGCGAACGACAGGTCGGCCAGCAGCTGCCAGTCGGATACCAGCGAGTGCAGCCATTCCACGTCGGCGCCGGACAGGCCGGTGTAGTTCCTGGCGAGGTCGGTAAGCGTCGGCACGTTCCCATAATGACACGTGCCAGCCGGGTGCAATTTCCCCGCCAGAGCACGACCTGGCATTATGCGCCCATGCAGGGCTCCGCTCACGAGACGTTCGATCCGCTCGCCCGGCTGCGCGCGGCCGCGGCCGCGCGCGAGGCCGCCGGCTTGCGGCGGCAGCTTATGCCGCGCGCCGCCGGCGACGCCGCGCTTGACCTGGCGTCCAACGACTACCTCGGCATGTCCGGTGATCCCAGGCTCGCCGAGGCGGCGGCCGCGGCGGCGCGCGCGTGGGGGACCGGGGCCACCGGCTCGAGGCTGGTGACCGGAAGCACGATGCTGCACGCCGAGTTGGAAGCGGAGCTGGCGGCGTTCACCGGCGCGCCCGCCGCGCTGGTGTTCTCCTCCGGCTACCTGGCCAACCTCGCGATCGTGACGGCGCTGAGCGCCGCGCTCAGGCCCGGCGACGGAGCCGGGGACAGCGACGGCGGCGTCCTCATCGTGTCCGACGCGAGGAACCACGCCTCGCTTGTCGACGCGTGCCGGCTCGCGCGCCACCCCGGCATCCGCGTCGTGGTGACCCCGCACCGCGACGTGGCGGCGGTCGACGCGGCCCTCGCCGCCCGGCCGGAACGAGCCGCCCTGGTCATCACCGACGCGGTGTTCTCGGTGTCGGGCGGCCTGGCGCCGGTCGCCGCGCTGCACGCGGTCGCGCGCCGGCACCGCGGCTTGCTCGTGGTCGACGAGGCGCACTCGTTCGGCGTGCTCGGCGAGGGCGGCCGCGGCGCGTGCCACGACGCGGGGATCGCGGCGGAGCCTGACGTGGTGCGCACCCTCACGCTCTCGAAGTCGCTGGCCGGCCAGGGCGGCGCCGTGCTGGCCGCGGCCGAGGTGACGCAGACCCTGGTGGACACCGGGCGCGGCTTCATCTTCGACACCGGCCTGGCACCGCCCGCGGCCGGCGCCGCACTCGCCGCGCTCCGGGTGCTGCGCGCTGACCCCGGGCTGCCCGGCCGGGCGCGGCGGGCAGCCGCCCGGCTGGCCGCCGCGGCCGCTGACCTTGGCCTCAGCGTTACCCCGCCGGCCGCGGCGGTGACGGCGATCATGCTCGGCGATCCGCGGGACGCGCTGGCCGCGCAGCGCGCCTGCGCCGCGCACGGCGTCCGGGTTGGCTGCTTCCGGCCGCCGTCGGTTCCCGACGGCGAGGCGTGCCTGCGGCTGACCGGTCGCGCCACCCTGACGGACACGGACATCAGCCTGGCCTCGCGCGCACTGGCCGTAGCGCGCGATCGCTGCCATCATTGCCGGAATACCGCACAAGCGGGAAGGAACACCATATGACCGTGTCTCCGATGCCGGCCGAGGACAGCGCCAGCGACCCCGGCGCCCCGCTCGCCGGCAAGCCCGGCGCCCCAGGCGCCCCAGGCGCCCCAGCGGTCCCGCCAGCCGAAGAGGCCCCAAATGCCGTGGGCGTGCCCGCCGGCTCGTCGCCCACCGTGCTGCGGCTGCCGAAGTACTACCAGGTGAAGAAGCAGCTGCTCGAGTTCACCTCGGCGATGTCGCCCGGCAGCCCGGTGCCGCCGGAGCGCGAGCTCGCCCGGCTGTACGGGACGTCCCGCACCACCGTGCGGCAGGCGCTAGCGGAACTGGTCATCGAGGGCCGGCTGCTGCGCATGCAGGGCAAGGGCACCTTCGTCGCCAAGCCGAAGGTCGCGCAGGCCCTCGAGCTCGCCAGCTACACCGAGGGCATGCGGCAGCACGGCCTGCACCCGCTGACCAAGATCCTCGAGATCGGCTATGTGACCGCGGACGAGCAGCTCGCCGGGCTCCTCGGCGTCCGGCCCGGCGGCCGCGTCCTGCGCATCCACCGGCTGCGGCTCGCCGACGGCGAGCCCATGTCCATCGACATGTCGCACCTGCCGGCGCGCCGCTTTCCCGGCCTGCGCAGGCAGCTCGAGCGGCATGCCTCGCTGTACGAGACGCTGCGCACCGGCTATGGCATCCAGCTCGCCGAGGCCGAGGAGACGATCGAGACGGTGCTCGCGGATCCGCACGACGCGAGGCTGCTCGGCGTGGATCCCGGCAGCCCGCTGCTGCTGCTGTCGCGGCACGCGATCGACACGACCGGGCAGCCCGTGGAATGGGCCCAGTCCTGGTACCGGGGCGACCGGTACAAGTTCATCACCAGGCTGCGGCGGACATCCGGCTCATGACCCCGCGCGGGGTGCTCGTGGTCAGCGGGATCGGCACCGGCGTCGGCAAGACCGTGGTCACGGCCGCGATCGCCGCACTCGCGCTCGCTCGCGGCGACCGCGTGGCCGTCGTCAAGCCCGCGCAGACGGGCACCGAAGCGGGCGAGGTTCCTGACACCGAGACCGTCCGGCGGCTTTCCGGCCTCACCGACACCCACGAGCTGGCCCGCTTCCCCGATCCCCTATCCCCCGAGGCGGCCGCCCGCGCCGCCGGCCTGGCGCCGCTGGACCTGCGCGCCGCCGCGGAGCACGTGGCGCAGCTCGCGGAGTCCCGCGACCTGGTCGTGGTGGAAGGGGCCGGCGGCCTGCTCGTGCGCTATGACCCGGACGGCGGCACGATCGCCGACCTGGCGGCGGCGCTGGACGCCCCCGTCGTGGTGGTGGCCGCCGCGGGCCTGGGCACGCTCAATCACACCGCGCTCACCCTCGAGGCGCTGGCCGCGCGGAAGCTCGCTAACGGCGGCGTGGTGATTGGCAGCTGGCCGCGCCAGCCCGGCCTCGCCGAGCTCGCCAACCTGACCGACCTCCAGGTCATCGCGGGCGGCCCGCTGGCCGGCGTGCTCCCGGAAGGCGCGGGCGCGCTGGACCGGGAGGAATTCCTCGCCGCCGCCACGGGCGGGCTCGCTACGCGTCTCGGCGGCACTCGCGCCGGCTGATTGAACGCCGTCTAATCAACAAATTGCCGCAATTCGCAATGCGTAAGGCATTGCCTAATCAGCTACCGTGGCGCAACATGGTTGAAATTAAGTGACCTTTGTCACATCTGAACGCGCGAGGACGCTCGAGAGGACGCGATGACTGAGCCCACAGCAACCCCCAGCGCTCCACGAGATCCGCAAACTCCCGCTATAACGCGCCGGGCGAACCCGCTGCTCGCCCACCCAATCACGTCGGTCGCGATCGGCGTGCTCGTCGCGGCGGCGATCCTCGGCACGCTCATAGTCCCCATCTACGCGCGCGTCACGCCCAAGATCGGTGATTGGCCATTCTTCTACTTCTACCTGCTGATCTACATGCCGGCGACGGCGCTGGTTCTGTGGATCGTGACCCTGCTGCAGCGCAGGCTGGTGCCAGCGAAGGCGGACGGCGCGGACAGCGCGGGCACCGCCGGTGACCCGGTGCCTGGAGGCGTGCGATGAGCCACGTCAACGCCGTCGTCTTCACGATCGTCGTCATCCTGTTCGTGCTCGTCACCGTCATCGGCTTCGCGGCGTCGCGCTGGCGCAGGGCCGACAACATGCTGCAGCTGAACGAGTGGGGGCTGGCCGGCCGCGGCTTCGGCACGTTCATCACGTGGTTCCTGCTCGGCGGCGACCTCTACACGGCCTACACGTTCATCGCGGTGCCCGCGCTGGTGTTCGCCTCGGGATCGATCGGCTTCTTCGCGGTCTCCTACACGATCATGGCGTACCCGATCGCGTTCGTCTTCCTGCCCAGGCTGTGGTCGGTCTGTCGGGTGCACAACTACGTGACGCCCGCGGACTTCATCCGCGGCAGGTACGGCTCCCGGGGCCTGTCGCTGGCGGCGGCCTTCACCGGCATCCTGGCGCTCATGCCGTACATCGCGCTGCAACTGGTCGGCATCCAGGCGGTGCTGACCGTGATGGGCGTCGGCACGTCCTCGACCAATACCTGGATCAAGGACCTGCCGCTGTTCGTCGCCTTCGTCGTGCTCGCCGTCTACACCTACGTGTCCGGGCTGCGGGCCCCGGCGGCGATCTCCTTCGTCAAGGACACGCTGATCTACGTGTTCGTGCTGGTGGCGGTCTTCTACATCCCGACCAGGCTCGGCGGCTGGAGCCACATCTTCGGCTTCGCGCAGACCCACTTCGCGTCGATCAGCCCGGCGACGAAGAAACCCCTCGGCACGTTCATCCCGACGTCGAAGTCCATCGGCAGCACCCAGTTCGACTTCGCCACGCTCGCGCTCGGCTCCGCCGCGGCGCTCTTCCTGTACCCGCACATCATCACCGGCACGCTGGCCTCCAGGCGGCGCAAGTTCGTCAAGCGCAACATGTCGCTGCTCCCCGCCTACTCCGTGCTGCTCGGCCTGATCGCCCTGTTCGGCTACATGGCGGTCGCCGACCCGGTGACGGCGGCCAACGTCAAGAAGGCGGGCAACACCCAGCTCGCGGTGCCGTACCTGTTCCAGCACATGTTCCCCAGCTGGTTCACCGGCATCGCCTTCGCCGGGATCATCATCGGCGCCCTGGTGCCCGCGGCGATCATGGCGATCGCCGCCGCGAACCTGTTCACCCGCAACATCTTCAAGGAGTTCTTCAAGCCGGACGCGAGCCCGGCGCTGCAGACGCGGATGTCGCAGTGGGTATCGCTGGTGGTGAAGTTCGGCGCCCTGCTGTTCGCCCTCGAGCTCCCGCACACGTTCTCGATCAACCTCCAGCTGCTCGGCGGCGTGTGGATCCTCCAGCTCCTCCCGATGCTGGTGGGCGGCCTGTACACCCGGTGGTTCCACCGCTGGGCGCTGCTCACCGGCTGGGCGGCCGGCATGATCTACGGCACGATCGCGGCGTACAACGTCAGCAACGCGACCGCCTCCCACTGGGCGTCGTCGTCGGACATCGTGTTCGGACACACCGTCTACATCGGCTTCACCGCGGTCGTCATCAACATCGTCATCACGGTGGTGCTGACGCTGATCCTCAAGGCCACCAAGGCCCCCGAGGGCGCCGACGAGACGCTGCCGCACCAGTACACCGCCGACCCGGAGCAGGCCCCGGTCCCCGCCCCCGCGGGAGTAGGAGCGGTGTCTGACTGATAAGACCGTGGTTGTTAGCCGGGTGATAACGTCAGCCGGGTGACGCTGCTCTCAGGACATGGCGGCACGCTCGCCGTCGCGGTCGCGCGGCGGTACGGCGTGACCGCCATGTTCACCCTTTCCGGCGGCCATGTGTTCCCGCTGTACGACGCCGCCGTCAAGGCGGACCCGCCGCTGCCCCTGGTGGACGTGCGGCACGAGCAGACCGCCGTCTTCGCGGCCGAGGCCACGGCCCGGCTGACGCGCGCGCCGGGGCTGGCGGTCGTGACGGCGGGCCCCGGGGTGACCAACAGCGTCAGCGCGGTCACCACCGCCTGGTTCAACGGCGCGCCGCTGGTCCTCCTCGGCGGCCGCGCCTCCGACCGCCTGTGGGGCAAGGGCGCGCTACAGGAGATGGACCACGTCCCGCTGCTCGCGTCGGTCACCAAGCGCGCGTGGACCGAGCACGACAAACGCGCCGTGGCCGCGTCGGTGGACGAGGCGTTCCGCCTCGCGCTGACGCCGCACCGCGGCCCGGTGTTCTGCGACTTCCCGCTCGAGACGATCTACGACCAGGCGGAGGTTGAGTTCCCCGACGGCCGGATGCCCGAGCCGGCCGGCCCGGACGCCGATGACGTGGCCCGCATCGCCGCGTTGCTCGGCTCGGCGCGCAGGCCGGTGCTCGTGCTCGGCTCTGACGTGTGGCTCGGCGGCGCGGAAGAGGCCGCCCGCGTTTCCGCGGAAACGCTGCGGCTGCCGGTCATCGCCAACGGCCAGGCCCGCGGCGTGCTGCCGCGCGGGCACCAACTGCTGGTGACCAGGGCGAGGTCCGTCGCGCTCGCCGAGGCCGACCTGGTGATCGTGGCCGGGGTGCCGCTGGACTTCCGGCTCCGCTACGGGTCGTTCGGGCCCCAGGAGGCACCCGCGCGCGTCGTGCACGTGGCCGACACGCCCGAAGGGATCGCGACGCACTGCCCCCTGGCCGCCTCGGCGGCCGGCGACCTCGCGGCGTTCTTCACGCTGCTCGCCGAGGCGGCGCGGCCAGCGGCTGATCCGGGCTGGCTGGAGAAACTGCGGGACGCCGCCCGCGCCTCGCTCGCCGCGGACGCGCCGCTGCTGGCTAGCGACGCCACGCCGGTGCACCCGATGCGCGTCTACGGCGAGCTGCTGAAGACGCTGGACGACGACGCGGTGGTCATCGGCGATGGCGGGGACTTCGTCTCCTTCGCCGGCCGCCTGGTCGAGCCCGTCATGCCGGGCCGCTGGCTGGACCCGGGCCCCTTCGGCTGCCTGGGCACCGGCCTCGGCTACGCGATCGGGGCGCGGCTCGCCCACCCGTCGTCCCAGGTCGTGCTGCTGCTCGGCGACGGCGCCGCGGGCCTGTCCCTGATGGACGCCGACACCCTGGCCCGGCACAACCTGCCCGTGGTGATCATCGTCGGCAACAACGGCGCGTGGGGTCTGGAGAAGGGCCCGATGCGCGCGGTGTACGGCTACGACGTGGCCGCCGACCTGCGCCCGGGTACCCGCTACGACGAGGTGGTCCGCGCCCTCGGCGGCGCCGGGGAGATGGTGACCTCGCCCGCCGGGATCGCCCCGGCGCTCCGCCGCGCCTTCGCCTCCGCCGTCCCCTACCTGGTCAACGTGGTCACAGACGTCGCGGCCGAATACCCGCGCACCACAACCGGCGTCTGATTGGGCCGGCGGGGCTGCCGGTGGGTCAGCCGATCTCGGCGATCAGCTCGTCTTCCTGGACGACATCGCCCTCGGCGACGTGGAGCTTGGTGACGACGCCGGCGGTCTCGGCCAGGACGGGGATCTCCATCTTCATCGACTCGAGGATCACCAGGGTGTCCTCCTCCGCCACGTGGTCGCCCTCGGAGACAAGCACCTTCCACACGTTCGCGACCATCTCCGCGCGGACTTCCGCCACAGCAGACTCCTTCATCGCTCTAATGATTGAGTGGAGCGTACCCCAGCGGCCCTCGGGGCGCCGTTACGGCCCGAGCAGGGAGCGCCTGCTCACCAGCCTGCTCAGCGCCTCGACCACCCGCGGGTCGTACTCGGACGCCGTGTCGAGCCGCAGCCGCTGCACCGCCGCCGCCGCCCGGCTTGGCTCCACCGAGCTGCCCACCAGGTCGTCGAAGGCATTGGCCGCGCGGATGATGCGGCTGCTGAGCGGCGGCTCCTGGCCGCGCCCCGCGGGCCGGCACGGATCGCTCTGCCGGCGGACGATGTCGGCGACCGAATCCAGCACCCGGGCCTCCTGGATGACCTCGGCCCCGTATTCGGCGATCCGCCGCTGTTCTTCCCTGTCGGCGAGCACGGTGGCGCCGCCTGGTATGGGGTCGCGCAGCGACAGCTGCCCGATGTCGTGCATGAGGGCCGCGTACTCCAGCTCGAGCAGCGCGGGCTCGGGCATGCCCAGCTCGCGCCCGATCGCGACCGCCAGCCGGCTCACCCGCGCCGAGTGCCCGGCTTCCACGTAACCGCCGATCTCGGTGACCCGGGCCAGCGCGCGGACCGTCTGCAGGTAGGTGGCCCGGATCCCGGCGTACCTGCGCAGCGCCACCTGGGTGACGAGCAGGGGCGCGGCGAACACGGCGACGGCCGCGAGCCCCATGACCTCCGCGGCGAACACGATGAGCAGCGCGGACGCCCCGACCGCGGCCCCCAGCGGCCACTGCACGCGCAGCTCGTCGAGCAGCGAGACGCCGAACCTCGCGCGCAGCACGTCCGTCCGGATGAGCGCCTCTACCAGCGCAT
>Ga0210385_10001433_pt1 | contig 14819 bp, 10 predicted proteins | sample IncBWH26OmetaG_FD_160107 | JGI IMG/M metagenome (GOLD analysis project Ga0210385, IMG submission 160107) | Forest soil microbial communities from Barre Woods Harvard Forest LTER site, Petersham, Massachusetts, United States - Inc-BW-H-26-O ...
CGGCACGGGCGAAAGTGGCGGAACTGGTAGACGCGCTGGATTTAGGTTCCAGTGGGGAAACCCGTGAGAGTTCGAGTCTCTCCTTTCGCACCAGATTCCTTGTAAAATCAGTAGTTTGGGATTCTCCGGTGATCGAGGAATCCCGCAGGGCACAGGACAGAATTGATGCAAGTTCAGTTATCAGAGACCGGCGGCCTCACGCGGCGGCTGGAGGTGGCCGTCCCGGCCACAGAAGTAGCGCACGAGGTACAGCAGCGCCTGAAGCGCCTGTCCCGCACCGCACGTCTGAAGGGTTTCCGCCCGGGTAAGGCGCCGCTGGCGGTCATCACCAAGCAGTTCGGCGAACAGGTGCGTGCCGAGGTACTGAGCGATCTGATGCGCAGTTCTTTTGCCCAGGCGGTGACCGAGCAGCGCCTGCGGCCCGCCGCCGGTCCGCGGATCGAACCGATCGCGCTAGGTCCCGAGTCGGATCTCAAGTACGCCGCGCACTTCGAGGTGCTGCCGGAGATCAAGGTCAATCCGCCCGAGGGGATCGCCATTGACCGTCCGACCGCGACCGTCGCCGAGACGGACATCGATGCGATGATCGAGAACATGCGCGCGCAGCGCCCGGTGTTCACGCCGGTGGTGCGCCCCGCGCAAGCCGGCGACCGGGTGCTGCTGGACTACCAGGCGCGCATTGGCGGTAAGCCGTTCGAGGGCGGTGAGCAAAGCGATGTGCGGGTACTGCTCGGATCCGGCCAGGCGCTGCCCGAGCTGGAAGAGGGCCTGAAGGGCGCGGTGGCGGGCGAGCAGCGCACGCTGAATGTGGTGTTCCCGGCTGATCACCCCAATAAGGTTCTAGCCGGCCAATCGACCGAGCTGCACCTGTCCATTAAGACAGTGGAGGAACCGTCCCTTCCGGAAGTGGACGAGGAATTCTGCCGCGCTTACGGTGTCGAACAGGGCGGGCTGGCGGAGATGCGCCGCGAAGTGCGTGACAGCATGGAGCGCGAGCTCGCCGAGGTGATCCGCAACCGCCTGCGGGTGCAGGCCTTGGATGTCCTCTACAAGGAGAATCCGATCGACGTGCCGCGTGCGCTGATTGACGAGCAGGTGCAGCAGCTGCAGATCGACACGGCACGCCGCCTGGGGGTGCGCGATGTCAACCAGCTGCCCGCGCGCGAGGCGTTTGTGGAGCCGGCACGGCGGCGCGTGGCGCTCGGGCTTCTGGTCGGACACATTGTCCAGTCGCAAGGGCTTAAGCCGGATCGCGCGCGCGTGCAGGCGCGCCTGGATGAGCTGGTCGTGAGCCAGCCAAATGCAGAGGAAGCGCGCCGCGCTTACCTGCAGAACGCCGAGGCGATGCATCAGCTCGAGTCGGGTGCCCTCGAGGACCAGGTGGTCGACTGGGTGCTCGAGCGCGCCCGCATCAGCGAGCGGCCGAGCAGCTTCTCGGAGCTGACCGGCTTCAACCGGCAGCAGCCGGGGCATGAACATGAACCGAGCGGGCCGCAGCCCGCACAGCAAGCACAGGCGGACAGCACATGAATGAACGAGGCTTGAATCTGGTTCCGATCGTCGTCGAGCAGACCGCGCGCGGCGAGCGCGCCTACGATATCTACTCGCGCCTGCTGAAGGAGCGCGTGGTGTTCATCGTCGGTCCAGTAGACGACTACATGGCGAATATCGTCGTGGCGCAGATGCTGTTTCTCGAGTCCGAGAACCCGGAGAAGGACATCGCGCTGTACATCAATTCGCCCGGCGGCGTAGTGAGCTCGGGCCTGGCGATCTACGACACGATGCAGTTCGTCAAGCCGGACGTCAGCACGATCTGTATCGGCCAGGCGGCCAGCATGGGCGCGGTGCTGCTCGCCGGCGGCACGCGCGGCAAGCGCTATTGCCTGCCGCACGCGCGCGTCATGATTCATCAGCCACTCGGCGGCTTTCAGGGTCAGGCGGCGGACATGGAGATCCATGCCAAGGAGATGCTCGAGACGCGCGACCGCCTGAACAAGATTCTGGCCAAGCACACCGGTCAGAGCGTCGAGCGCATCAAGCAGGACACCGACCGCGACCGTTTCATGGACTGGAACGAGGCGGTGCGCTACGGCCTGATCGACAAGGTGCTGGAGAAACGCGGCGAGCTGCCACTACCGAACCCGGCCAAGCCGAGCTGATTTGCCCTATTGCGATCTCTACCTGCCAGCAAATGTAAAAGTGGTGAACCAGGTCATACAACTGCCGCGCGCACAAGGACTTAGCAGTGAGAGGGTGCTTTGCTTCGTGGGCGGACCCCGTGCTATAAGAAACTCGCGTCCGTGGCTCCAGCGCACCAGCTGCCGGCGTGCGATTTATGAGGGACATCGATGAGTGAGGACTCCCGCAGCCGCCACGACGACGGCAAGTTGCTGTATTGCTCGTTCTGCGGCAAGAGTCAGCACGAAGTCCGCAAACTGATCGCCGGCCCGTCGGTATTCGTCTGCGACGAATGCGTCGAGCTGTGCAACGACATCATCCGCGAGGAGCTCGAGGATCGCGCCGAGCGTGCCCGCGACAAGCTGCCCAAGCCGCACGAGATCAAGAAGGTCCTGGACGAATACGTCATCGGTCAGGAGCGCGCCAAGAAGGTGCTCTCGGTGGCGGTGTACAACCACTACAAGCGCCTGCAGACCCGCAGCGGCGGCGCGCGCGCCAAAGAAGAGGTGGAGATTGCCAAAAGCAACATCCTCCTGATCGGTCCGACCGGCTGCGGCAAGACGCTGCTGGCGGAGACGCTGGCTCGCCTGCTCAATGTGCCGTTCACGATCGCGGATGCGACCACCCTCACCGAGGCCGGCTACGTCGGCGAGGACGTGGAGAACATCATCCAGAAGCTGCTGCAGAAGTGCGACTACGACGTCGAGAAGGCGCAGACCGGCATCGTTTACATCGACGAGATCGACAAGATCTCGCGCAAGTCCGACAACCCTTCGATCACGCGCGACGTTTCCGGCGAGGGCGTGCAGCAGGCGCTGCTCAAGCTCATCGAGGGCACGATTGCGTCGGTGCCACCGCAGGGCGGCCGTAAGCATCCGCAGCAGGAATTCCTGCAGGTCGACACCGGCAACATCCTGTTTATCTGCGGCGGTGCCTTTGCGGGCCTCGAGAAGATCATCTTGAATCGCACGCAGAAGTCGGGCATCGGCTTTACGTCTGAGGTGCGCGACATCAATACCCGCCCGCACGGCAGCGATCTGTTCCACGACGTCGAGCCCGAGGACCTGATCAAGTACGGCCTGATCCCGGAATTTGTCGGCCGTCTGCCGGTAGTCGCGACGCTCGATGAGCTGGACGAGGGCGCACTCATCTCGATTCTCACCGAGCCGAAGAACGCGCTCACCAAGCAGTATCGGCGCCTGTTCGAGATGGAAGGTGCGGAGCTGGAGTTCCGTGACGAGGCGCTGCGCGCCGTCGCGCATCGGGCGATGCAACGCAAGACCGGCGCGCGCGGCTTGCGTACCATTCTGGAGACGGTGCTGCTCGACACCATGTACGAGCTGCCGTCGATGCGCAACGTGGCCAAGATCGTCATCGACGAAACGGTGATCGAGGGCCAGACCAAGCCGTACATCGTCTACGGCTCCGATGAAGGCCGTCTCGCGAGCGTGGATGAGCCACGACGCGCGTCTGGCACGAACCATCACTGAAGAAAACTGCCACGTCTGTCGCGGCGCTACAGCGCCGGGCGTGAAGCGCGTCACTCTTGAAACGCGCTGTTTCGGCCACATTTCCCGCTACACTACTGTCACAAAGGCCAGCGGCCGTCCGGGCTGAAGTACTTCCCGGCCGCACCGTCAGCTGACATCGAGGGCTTGAGCGTGTCCGAACCGAGCAATCCGACCCCTCCCGTTCCCGCGGTACTGCAGAATGTTCCGGTGCTGCCGCTGCGCGACGTGGTGGTCTATCCGCACATGGTGATCCCGCTGTTCGTCGGTCGCGAGAAGTCCATCCAGGCACTGGATGTCGCGATGCGCACTGACAAGCGCATCATGCTGGTGGCGCAGCGTCAGGCCGACGTCGATGACCCGAAAGCCGACGATCTGTACCGCATCGCCACGATCGCCACCATCCTGCAGCTGCTGAAGCTGCCCGATGGCACCGTCAAGGTGCTGGTCGAGGGCGTCGATCGCGCGCGTATCGAGAAGCTGCACGCAGGCGAGTACTACTCATGTGACTCCAGCCTGCTGCCGGACGTCGAGACCTATGACGAAAAGGAAATGGACGTGCTGGCGCGCTCGGTCATTTCCCAGTTCGAGCAGTACGTCAAGCTCAACAAGAAGGTGCCGCCTGAAGTCCTGACCGCGCTCGCCGGCATCGAGCAGGCCGGCCGCCTGGCCGATACGGTGGCGGCGCACATGTCGCTGAAGCTCGCCGAGAAGCAGAAGGTGCTCGAGATCCTCGACGTCAAGAAGCGCCTCGAGCACATCCTGGTCGCCATCGAGAGCGAGATGGACGTGCTGCAGATCGAGAAGCGCATCCGCGGCCGCGTCAAGGCACAGATGGAAAAGAGCCAGCGTGAGTACTACCTGAATGAGCAGATGAAAGCCATTCAGAAAGAACTCGGCGAGATGGACGAGGGCGGCAACGAGATCAGCGAGCTCGAGCAGAAGATCGCCAAGGCGGGCATGCCCAAGGAGGCACGCGACAAGGCCAATGGCGAGCTCAACAAGCTGAAGATGATGTCGCCCATGTCGGCCGAAGCCACCGTGGTGCGTAACTACATCGACTGGCTGGTCAAGGTGCCGTGGAAGAAACGCACCAAGATCATCAAGGACATCGCGCGCGCGCAAAAGGTGCTGGACGAGGATCACTTTGGCCTGGAGAAGGTCAAGGAGCGCATCGTCGAGTACCTGGCCGTGCAGCAGCGCGTCGACAAGTTGCGTGGCCCGATCCTGTGTCTGGTGGGGCCGCCGGGCGTCGGCAAGACCTCGCTCGGCCAGAGCATCGCACGCTCCACCAACCGTAAGTTCGTGCGCATGTCGCTCGGCGGCGTCCGCGATGAAGCCGAGATCCGCGGCCATCGGCGCACCTATATCGGCTCGATGCCGGGCAAGATCGTGCAGAACATGTCCAAGGCCGGTGTGCACAACCCGCTGTTCTTGCTCGATGAAGTCGACAAGATGTCGATGGACTTCCGCGGCGATCCGTCCTCGGCGCTGCTCGAGGTGCTGGATCCAGAGCAGAACTCCACCTTTAACGATCATTATCTCGAGGTCGATCTGGACCTCTCCGAGGTCATGTTCGTCTGTACCGCCAACAGCCTGAACATTCCGCCTCCGCTGCTGGATCGCATGGAAGTCATCCGTCTGCCCGGGTACACCGAAGACGAGAAGATGAACATCGGGCGGCGCTACCTGGTGCCCAAGCAGATGAAGAACAACGGGCTGAAACCCGATGAACTCAAGGTGTCGGACGGCGCACTGCTCGACATCGTGCGCTACTACACCCGCGAAGCGGGCGTGCGCAATCTCGAGCGCGAAATCGCCAAGATCGGCCGCAAGGCCGTGAAGCAGATGCTGCTGCACAAGAAGGAACAGAAGTCGGTCGCGGTGACGCCGCGCAATCTCGACAAGTTCCTCGGCGTGCGCCGCTTCCGCTATGGCAAGGCCGAGGATATGAACCGCATCGGCCAGGTCACGGGCCTCGCCTGGACCGAGGTGGGCGGCGAACTGCTCACGATCGAGGCCGCGGTGGTCCCCGGCAAAGGCAAGCTGCAGCACACCGGCCAGTTGGGTGAGGTGATGCAGGAGTCGATTCAGGCCGCGATGACCGTGGTGCGCAGCCGTGCGCAGATCCTCGGCCTTGATCCGGAGTTCTATCAGAAGCATGACGTGCACCTGCACATTCCCGAGGGCGCGACGCCCAAGGATGGCCCGAGCGCCGGTATCGGCATGTGCACCGCGCTGGTATCCGCCCTGGCGAAGATTCCGGTGCGCTCCGATGTCGCCATGACCGGTGAGATCACACTGCGCGGCGAAGTGCTGCCGATCGGCGGCTTCAAGGAGCAGCTGATCGCGGCTCATCGCGGTGGCATCAAGACGGTCCTCATCCCGGATGAAAACCAGAAGGACCTGGTCGAGATCCCGGACAACATCAAGGGCAATCTCGAGATCAAGCCGGTGAAGTGGATCGACGAAGTGCTGGGGGTTGCGCTCACACAGCAGCCCATGCCACAGATGCAGGAGGGCGCGGCTGCTCCAGCGGCGGCGGGCGAAGACAAGCGCCGGCCGCGCAATGGCCGCCGCATTAAACAGGTCGTCCCGCCGGCGCACTAACGCGCCGGCGCTGACATGCGCTAGGATCGCGCGCCCCAAGCGTGGGTGCTTAGCTCAGCTGGTAGAGCGTCGCCCTTACAAGGCGAATGTCGGCGGTTCGATCCCGTCAGCACCCACCAAAATCAAGTACTTACGAAGACAAACAAACCCTGTGTCCACTTTAGGTGTGGACGCCACCCGGACGCAGAGATGTAATCTGCCCTAAATTTCAGAACGTCGGCACCTACGACCGGCTGCTAAGTCTCAGAAGGTTTGTTTTTGTTGCGCCGGAGCGCGGGTAAAGGCGCGACTACAAGCGTTGCCGCCGCTCACGATAGCGAATCCGGAGCTAACCTGCCTTGGATTCTCCGCAAGCAGCTTATCGATACCGACGACGTCAAGCGATGCGGTTGTGCGCATGGGGGATGCTCATATCGATGTGTGCCGCTGGATCGGCGGTGGCAGGCTCGCCGCCACAGGGGCCGGCCAAGACTGTACTCACTGGTGATATCGCCGCTCTGCCGCTCGATGAGGCGCTGGCGGAGTTTGCGCGGCAGACCGGCCTGCACGTCGTGTATGTGTCGAACATCGTCGATCAGCAAGAATCTCGGACTGTCGGCGCGGGTCTCGATGCAACTGAGGCACTCTCTAGTCTATTGAAGGGCACTGGCCTGCACTTCGAGTTTCTTACGCCAACTACAGTGCGCATCTTGGTGGCGCCCGCGAATGCCGGGCCGCCCGCGCCCAAATCCGCCCCCGAAGAACCGCCTGAAGTCATCGTCACCGGTTCGCGGATTCCCCTGCCCACCGCGGTCGCTGCCGTCAGCCCGGTGCAAATCGTCACGTCAGAAGACATCGCTTTGCAGGGCAGTACGGATGCCGTCGATATCCTGAGTACCCTACCGCAGAACATCACAAGCTCGGGAGCCGACCTGGGCAACCACTCAAATCCCAACTCATTGGCAGGTGGCATCACGACTGCAGATCTGCGCGGGCTGCGACCGCAGCGGACACTCGTTCTGGTGAACGGCCGACGACTTGGGCCGAGTGATCCCAACACGGCTGATCTGAACCCGGGGCCTGATCTGGACCAGATCCCCGCGGCGATGATAGAGCGCGTCGAGGTGCTGACCGGGGGGGCAACGGCGACCTATGGTCCTGATGCGATCGCAGGCGTTGTGAACTTCATTCTAAAAGACAACGTGCAGGGCGTTCAGATCGTTTCCCAATATGGTTTCGCCCAGCACGTCGAACATGATGGTTCCATCGAGCAGTTGGAGAGCAGTGCCAACATTGCTGGGCCGACCGGCAGCACGCTCGATGGGCGCAAGCGCGAGCTGTCAATAATTGCGGGTACGGCTTTCGCCGACAACACGGGCCAGATCACCGCCTATGCCAACTACCAGAACCAGGATCCAGTGCGCGGTGCTGATCGGGACTACACTGATTGCCCGCTCTACACGGCCAACCAGTCAGTCGTCGGTGCTACAGGCTATGGGCTGGTCTGCAGCGGTAACCCCGATTCAAACCTGTTCAGTCTCTCTCTCGGAAACAGTAATGTCTATGCGGTAGCCGGAAACAAGTTTGTTCCGTGGCCAGCAGCCGACGCGGTACCGCCCCCTTACTTCAATACAGCGCAGTACTTTTACTCTCAGCGCGAGGACCAGCGCTGGCTCGCGGGTCTTTTGGGGCATCTGGAAATCGATCCGGCCGCGCGGTTCTATGTGGAACTCGGCTTAATGGATGATCGGACGCAAGAAGGGATCTCGCCCTCGGGCCTGTTTTTCGGAGCAAACGCGGCGACGCCCGACGGAAGCTATGCAGTCAATTGTAGCAATCCGTTATTGAGTGCCCAGCAAGCCGCGATTCTGTGTACGCCTGCGCAAATCGCTGCAGACCGGCTGCAGCCAGGCAGCGTGAATGCCGCCGTTTACATCGGCCGCCGTAATATCGAAGGCGGTGGCCGCGAGGACGATTTCGAGCACAGAGATTACCGCGTAGTGGGCGGTGTCGATGGTCGCTTGGGCGACATGTGGAGTTATGATTTTTACGCACTATGGCACCACATCTCATTGTTTCAGACGTACGAGAATTATTTCAGCGACACCGCGATCGGCAGGGCACTTCAGGTCACCACTGGACCTGGCGGTAACCCTGTGTGCATCAGCGGTGGCACTTGCGTGCCTTACGACATTTTCACCTCGGGTGCTATCAATACAAAGCAGCTCGCTTTTCTCTATACAACAGCGGGCGATGAAGGAACAACCGCTGAGCAGATTGTCGAGGGTAACATCACTGGCCAGTTGGCGTGGCTAGGAATACGCAGTCCCTGGGCACGCGATGGTTTAGCGCTCAACGCCGGCCTCCAGCACCGGAGCGACTCGTTAGCTTTTTCACCGGATGCAGCCGAGCGTTCCAACGATCTGTCCGGACTCAATATGGCACAGGTCGCGATCAAACAACGCGTATCCGTCAATGAGGGGTATATCGAGTTGCGCGCTCCTGTCGTGCAGGAACGGACGTTGATGAAGGAACTTGACTTAGCAGCCGGCTACCGCTACTCGACCTATTCCACGGTCGGCATGACCAACACCTGGAAGTTCGACCTGCAGTTCCTGCCTTTCAATGATTTACGCCTTCGCGCTTCGGTCGATCGAGCAGTGCGCGCTCCGAGCTTGCCCGAGCTGTACACACCTTTGGCATTGCAAGTGGCCGACATCGCCGATGATCCCTGTGCACCAACTAACGGCGGTGCGACCCACGCGGCTGCAAGCCCAGCCCAGTGCCTGCGCACGGGAGTTTCTGCCGCGCAGTACGGCAATGGCATCGGACGGGCTTATGGCGGGACGAACACGGTCCCGCAGTGCGCCCCCTTTTGCGGATTGTTGACTGGCGGCAATCCGCTGCTTGCTCCGGAAACTGCCAACACCTGGTCAGTCGGAACTCTCTTTACGCCGGCCGCTTTCGCCCTCCGCGCTAGCGTCGACTATTTTCAGATTCGGCTTCGCGGTGAAATTGGCACGGTTCCGGAAAGCGTGACACTACAACAGTGTCTGACGAGCGGTGATCCTGGGCTGTGTAGCCAGATTGTGCGCTCGCCGTCCGGCGGCCTGATCGCCAATGGCATTACTGGGGGAGGGTATATTCTGGGGAATCTGGTCAATACCGGAGCAGCGCTCGTATCCGGGATCGACTTGCAGTCCTCGTTCGCTCAACCTTTACCGGCGCACTGGGGCGCTCTCATATTCGCCCTGAATGGAACTTGGCTGCAGCATAACGCGACGACACCATACCGCAGCGCCCCCAGTTACGATTGTGCCGGCCTGTTCGGCAACACCTGCCTGAACGGCTCAGTGAGCCCTCGCTGGCGGCACAATCTGCGCGCAACCTGGCAGCTGCCCGCGCACACACAGATATCGGCGCAGTGGAGATTCATCGGGCATACCGGCTTTGACAACAATTCAACCCAAACTCTGCTGCAAAACCAGGAGGAGGGATTCCAGGATCCAGTCCTGACGAGGATTCCCAACTATAGCTATTTGGACTTGTCGGTCATCTGGGACGCAACGCGTCGCCTGCAGCTGCGCCTCGGAGTTAACAACATTCTCGATAAGGATCCGCCCGTATTGCCCGAGGACGTCTCGGTTCAGGCCGGCGAGATCAACACCTTTCCGGCTTACGACGTGCTCGGGCGGACAGTCTTCCTCGGGCTTCGGGCGACGCTCTGAGATCGCCGAGACCCCTGCTGCGTCATGCCAGGTGAACCCAGGCGGCTTCTAGAATCTTATCGGCAGCGACGATCTTGTCCGGAGAACCGATCCGTTCGGTAACGACTTAGTCCTGGAAGACGCGAATGCTCTTGTCGGTGACCTCGAGTCGCACACGATCTAAACTGCGGAGGAAAGCGATAAATGCTTGGCTGTCGTCGATCGAGAAGGTTCCGCTAACTTGCAGATTTCGCAATGCCGGTGTCTCGATCTCAAATTGCTTCGTCGCGTAGCGATTATACTCAGCGACGACGCGCTCCAGAGGTTCGTGATCAAACACAATTTCTCTGCGTAGCCACGCGGTAGCGCTTCGCGCATCGACCGTTATCGGCGCCGCTGCTGACCCTTCTCCAGAAAATATCCGTAGCTGTTGATTTGCGTGCAGTCGCGTCAGTCGGAGTACCGCTTGATCTTCGTTGGAGTTGGTCCCCGCCCGGCTCGCGGAAGGTGTCACCGCGACGCTTCCCTCGATCACTGTAATGACGGTCGTGTCCTGCCCTAGATGCAGGTCAAATTTAGTGCCAACGTCAGTGACCTCGACGGGACCGGCAAGAACGCGAAACACTCGTCCTGGTTCGTGCACGATTTCGAACGCCGCCTCCCCGCTCGTGAGCGTAACGAGCGGATCTGTAGCGCTGTAGCGCAGGATGACTGAACTCTCCGTATTCAGGTGGAGAACCGAATGGTCCGGCAAGCGATACGTCAGCTGTTCGCCATGACGGGTCGTTAAATGCAGGGCAGTCACCTCTTCCCGGCTCCCGGCCTGCGGACGCGGCGCGAGTCTTAGACTCCAGACCAAGGCCAAACCGAGTCCGACGACGGCAGCCGCAGCCATCGCCATGACCCATGGCAGCCGGCGGCTGTCTGGGGGGTGGCCCTGCCGCAGGGAACGGATCGCCGACTGCTCCTCAGCCCGTGCGCGCGCAAGAATGGCTTCGACGGAATACATCGGATCACATCGCGATTCTCTAAGATTTTGCGCGATGGTCGAGATTCCGAGGAACTCCTCGACGTGGATCGGGGAGGTTCGTAGCCATGCCGCCAAGGCCGCTGACTCGGCCTTGTCCAGTTTTCCCTCCTCATGAGCAAAAAACCATTCGCTGGCCTGTTCGGCGATTGCGGCACGTGCTTTCTCTTCGTTGGGATTCATGGGTTCAACCGAGGCGCGCCATGCGCCTGCGACAGTGACTTAAGCCTTGCGCGACATACTTCTTGGCCATCTGGGAAGACACGCCGAGGTGTAACCCAATCTCACGGAACGAAAGCTCGTGGGTGAACCGCAGCTCGACCGCTGCACGGCACTTCGGCCGGAGCTGTCTGAGTACAACTTCAAGGCGCGCCGCTCGCTGCCGCGCGTCGAGTTCACCACCGAATTCCGGAAGCGTTGCAAGTTCATCCTGCGCCTGTGCCTCTTCAGGGTCGACACCGCGACCCCGGCGACGCTCGAGGAGCGAATGCTCCTTTACCAGGTTGTTCGCTACCGTATAAAGATAGTGAACGGGATTTCGGATCACGTCTTGATCCCGGATCCGCAGCATCCGCAGGTACACCTCCTGTGCCAAATCTGCAGCGTCCGCGTTAAGCCGCACCCGTCGCTGGAGAAATGCCCGTAGCGCACGCCCGTGTTCGGCGTATAGCCGCTCTACCAGCGATGGTTTGGGCTCACTGGCAGCCATGTTGACCCTTGGAGCGGCCCCATATTGTCCAATATGAGTCTCGATATGCCGGAACGGCAACCAGAGAATTAAGGCCGCACTTCCTGGCGGCACAACTGCACAGCGACTTAAAGACCGATTCCCGCAATTTAAGGGTGGCCGATTGGCCAGTCAGGCACTCGTTCTTAATGAACGGAGAATCGCGCCCGAGAATTCAGACGCGAGCTGCGCTCACGATCACAATTAACGCGCTAAACAAAGGAGAGGATTATGTTTCTCAAGATAAAGAAGGCCGTCGGCGTGAAGGGGGCAGGACGCGCGGCGGCTTTAAGCCTTGTGGGTCTGAGTGCCGCGGGGCAGGTGTATGCCGCTTGCAGCGGGCCAGCGATACCCGCAAGTGGGCATTCCTCCGCTCGGCTGGTGCCAGCCATCTATCAGTCTGACTCCGTTTCGGAGTTATCAACCGCATCTGACGAGCGGTTCGAAAGGGATGCCATCGTTGGTCTATGGGAGTTCGAATTCCGGTTAGAGGGTGCTCAAAACGGCCTGCCAGACAAAGCCTTGTTCGATTGGGGGCTGGCTACTTGGCATAGAGACGGAACGGAGATTCAGTTTTCCGGTGCTCGTGTGCCAAGCGCCGGCGACGTTTGCATGGGCGTTTGGCGGCAGGTAGGGCGCCATGAGTTCAGACTCCACCACATAGCCCTGGGCCTGACGCCGCCCAATGCCAGCGGCACATTTGTCGGACCCGCGATCATTGACGCGACGGTAACGGTGGATCCGGATGGCGGCAGTTACACCGGTCACCAAACCGTCACCATCTATCCAGGTTCGCCCGACGATGGCTCGGAATTCAATGAGCAGGGAACCCCGCTGGTGACGTTCTCAGGCACGATCACGGCGAAACGTTTCGCAATTCCTTGAGACAATCCCCCGTAGTCGCAAGAGTACGGGGGGTACCCTCCTGGAGTTGGCTCCGCCTGCGGCGGGCTGTCGGGGCACTGCACGAGGTGTGCCGCGCCCCTGGGAGGTTAGATCGCCCGTTCGGACAGCGCCCCTACAGGGCGAATGTCGGCGGTTCGATCCCGTCAGCACCCATTTAAATCAATAAGCGCAAAAATCATCGGGTCCACTTTGTGTCCACTATTTTTGTCATTTGACCGGCAGACGAACCCTCTGATTGGAGACCGTACGGAAAGTCCGAATGGGCATCGGATGCTCCGAGATCAACCTCCTGACCGGCGCCGGCTTTACCTGCAATTGGGGCGGATGGCTTGCCAAGGAACTCGAAGGCGACCTCCTAGCCCGGCTGGCCAACGATCGAGAGCTGCGGAAGCTCGTACAAGAGTCCGCCAACTACGAAGAAGCACTTGAAATCGCGCGTTCCCCAGGATTTAGCGGACGCGGCTTCGCGCCCCATCTGCGCTCTGAACGCAGCCCACGCAGGTCCGATTCCTGCCGCTTGATCCAATGCACGGCCTCGCATCCCGGCCGCGGTGGCACTAACTCTAGCCGGTGTGAAAGATCGGCCAACCAATCTCGGTACGCCACGCCGTCTCGTCGGCAGTGTCTTGAGGCCCACACAGGTAGTACTCGCGAATCGGACCCTGCATAGGAAGCGCATGCCGAGCCACATAAGTCGCTAGAGCCCCGTAGGTCATGTCGACATTCGAATAAGGTCCCTGGTGCACGAGAGCGGCGATTTCGGTCGGCGGAATGAGGCATCCGGACACGCGGGCTGCAGAGCGGACGTTCCCCCTGCACGGAATGAACAGGATCGCCTCACCACGTCCGTGCGCAAATAATGAATTGGCGAATATTCCGCCAAGCACACCGGTCGGAGCCAGATTCTGATCTTTGACGGTTGCATGCAACTCAGCCATTGCGCCCAGGAACCATGACAGTGCGTCCTTCGCCCGCACCGTCTCGCGGATCGCTGCGGCAGGGGCGGATTCGATGCGACGGCGCTCGATCCTGAGATCCTTGGCGGAGTGCTCCAGGATGTCCCGAAGCGACGCCACCACGTCCTGGGTCCGGGACAACTCGGCCTCGAGGCGGCGCAAATGGGCGGCGATCACGTCGTTGCGCGTTGCTGGATCGGGGCTCGCGAGGACGGCATGTATCTCATTGACCGGCATATCGAGGCTGCGAAACCGCCGGATAATCTGCGCCAGAGAGATCTGCTCGGCTGTATAGCGACGGTAGCCAGTGCGCGGATCCACGGACGCGGGCACCAGGAGAGCCGCCTCGTGATAGTGCCGCAAGGTCTTCACGGTGAGATGGGTCGCGCGCGAGAACTCTCCGATGCTGAACGAGGTGGACATCGCCGGAGGATCTACTCTCCGGTTACGGGAGAGTCAATTCCTGACGGGTATGTTGACTCTCCCCTCGTGGGAGGTGCGAGGCTTGCAGTCAGCTAGACCACTACAGGAGCCCATCATGAGTGAGCCCATTCCCGCCGTCATCGCCGAGCACATCCGCGCCGTCAACGCCTTCGATATCGACGCGATCATGCGAACGTTCGCACCCGACGCCATCGTAAACGACAACCGGCGCGAGATCGCCGGTCTGGGCGCGATCCGTCGCTGGGTCGAAAAGGAGATCGTCGGCGACAAGGTGACGATGGAGATTCGAGAAGTCATGGAGCGTCGAGACAGCACGATCGTTCGTGCTCGCTATGACGGTCTCTATGACAAGACCAACCTGCCCCCCGAGCTGATTCTCTCGAACTACTTCACGGTTCGTGACGGGCGCATCACGACTCTGATCATTATCTTCAGCCAGTCATCGCCCTATTGAGGAGGCCTCGATGAGCAATCCGGAGTTCGAAGGGTAGGGTTGCACTAGTAAGCTACTCAGGTCGAACAGCGGGGCGAACGGCGATGAGAGGTGGGGCCGGTTAGGGACGAGTATGTTAGGAAGTGCCGGTGGGTTCGTCGTCGAGCTGAGCGCGCTTCTGGAGAAGCTAAAGCTCTCGGCCACTCACATGTAGTACTTGGCCCGGGAAGCGCAGGTCATAGACGAAGGTGCCGAGGCCTGCAGGATCACTGCGCCGACTTATTCCGCTTCCGGGCCAACTCCGGTCCCCGGCAGTGCCGAAATGGACGGCAGGGTGTTCTCGC
>Ga0210385_10001435_pt1 | contig 14810 bp, 11 predicted proteins | sample IncBWH26OmetaG_FD_160107 | JGI IMG/M metagenome (GOLD analysis project Ga0210385, IMG submission 160107) | Forest soil microbial communities from Barre Woods Harvard Forest LTER site, Petersham, Massachusetts, United States - Inc-BW-H-26-O ...
TGCCTCGATTTGCGCCAGATCCCCGCCAATCTGCTGTCTCTTGGCGCGCTCGACTTTGGCATGGTGGTCGATGGCGCCGTTGTCATGGTGGAAAATATCGTGCGCCACCTCGGCCACACCGATGGAGTCAAAACGCCAACCGAGCGCATCGGAGAAGCCTCGCACGAGGTCCAGCGCCCGGTGTTCTACGCCATCGCCATCATCATCACCGCGTACTTACCCATTTTTACGTTGCAGCGAGTAGAGGGCCGGCTGTTTCATCCCATGGCCTGGACGGTCGCCTTCGCGCTGCTGGGCGCTCTCGTCTTCTCCATCATCATCGCGCCGGTGCTGGCCAGTTTCGCTTTCGCCAAGGGCGCCAAAGAATGGCACAACCCGCTTATGCAGTTCCTGATCGCGCGCTATCGCACCGCCGTGCGCTGGGCGATTCGCCATCGTTACGTCACGGTTGGCGCATGCGTGGCCATGATCTTGTTGGCAAGCTTCTTCGCCTTCAGCGGCATGATCGGCTCCGAATTCCTCCCTCATCTGGATGAAGGCGCGCTCTGGGTCCGCGGCACGCTTGCGCCCAGCACTGGCCCTGACGAAGGTATCCGCGTGGCCAATCAGGCGCGCGTCGTGCTCTGCTCTTTTCCCGAAGTTCCACAATGCACCAGCCAGGTCGGCCGTCCCGACGACGGCACCGATACCACTGGTTTCTTCAACACCGAATATTTCGTCGACCTGAAACCAAAAAAACAGTGGCGCCCGGTTTTTCATGAGAACAAGGACGAACTCATTGCCGCCATGCAGCGCGAGCTCGACAAGATTCCCGGCGTAGTCTGGGGCTTCTCGCAGCCCATCGAAGACAACATGGAAGAGGCCGTTAGCGGTGTGAAGGGCGAGCTGGCCACGAAAATCTACGGCGATAACCTGAAAGTCCTGGAAGACGCCGCCGATCAGATTGTCGGCATCATGCGCCACGTCAATGGCATTGAAGACCTTGGAGTATTCCGCGTACTCGGGCAGCCCAATCTCAACGTGACCATAGATCGCGAAGCCGCCGCCCGTTACCAGATCAACGTAGCTGATGTGCAGGACGCCGTTCAGACGGCGGTCGGAGGCAATGCGCTTACCCAGGTTCTCAAAGACGAAGCGCGTTATGACCTCACCTTGCGATATCTTCCCCAATACCGTGATACCCAGGATGCAATCGAGAAAATTCGCTTGCTGTCGCCTTCGGGCGAACGCGTGTCGCTCGCGCAGCTATGCCACATCCAGATCGCCGACGGCGGTTCTGAAATTTACCGCGAAGGCAATCGGCGTTATATTGCCATCAAATACAGCGTGCGCGGCCGCGACCTCGGCAGTACGGTTGAAGAGGCTATCGACAAAGTAAACAAGGGGGTCAAGCTGCCGACCGGGTACAGCGTTGAGTGGGAGGGAGAATACAAGAGTCAGAAGCGGGCCAATGCGCGCCTGCTTATCGTTTTGCCCATCACTATTCTCATCATCTTCATCATCCTTTACACCATGTTTAAATCTTTCAAATGGGCATTGCTGATCATGGCGAATATTGCGGTCGCGCCTGTCGGCGGCCTGATTGCTCTTCTTATCACCGGCACCCATTTCAGCGTTTCTTCTGGCGTTGGCTTCCTTGCCTTGTTTGGAGTCTGCGTGCAAACCGGAGTCATCATGCTCGAATACATCAATCAACTTCGAGCGCGCCGCTACTCTATTGAAGATGCGGCAGTCGAGGGCGCTGTTTTGAGGCTACGTCCCATCATGATGACCATGCTGGTGGCAACCTTGGGACTGCTTCCCGCGGCGCTCTCCCATGCCATAGGATCTGACTCCCAGCGCCCGTTCGCCATCGTGATCGTCGGAGGTCTCATCGCCGCTCTTGTCATGAGCGTCTTCCTGTTGCCTACCATCTATGTTTGGATCGCCGGCGATCACGACGTCTTGCCCGCAGCCGAAGAAGCCTTTGACGTTGGCGAACATGTTGACTGACCTCAACCGCTGCGTTTGCTTTTTGTCAGCGCTTCCGCTAGATTTCAATTTTCCTCGTCAGACACAGGCGGGCAGGCTGAAACCTGCCTCCGGGAGTTTTGCATGAAGCTGCGCTGGATCGGGCTGGCGTTTGGTACGCTCCTAGCCATGGGAGCGGCGTTGAGCCTGCCTAGTTGCGGGCACGATCGGAAGCTGGAGAGCATCACAGTTCAGCCCCAGACCTTCACCTTTCTCGTAGCAGATTCGGGTCAAACCACGAACTACACCGCCTATGGCACCTACATCCATCCGCCTTCCTACCAGGACATCACTAATCAAGTCACATGGGCCGTGCAAGGCCTTACCTCAGTTGTCACCATCGGCGCCTCAACTGGGACCATAACCACTCAAGGCGGTTGTGGCGTTTCAGGCATCTCCGCCACAGCCCCCGAAGGTACGGGTGGCTCAGAGAACATCATCGTAGGTTATGGCACCGTAACCGTCGACAATCCCGATATTCTGTATTGTCCCGGCGGGAGTACCGAGCAGGCCACATTGATCGTGATACTCGGTGGTACGCAACAGGGAGTTGTGACCAGCATACCGGCGGGCGCTACCTGTCCGGGACCTTGCGGTGCTCAGTTCAACATCGGCAGCTTGGTCGGTCTTAACGCTACGCCCAACACAGGTCATACCTTCCTAGGCTGGGAAAACTGCACTGCTGGATCCGGGGATTCATGCAGCCTTACCATGCCGGCTGAAGGCGTAGTGGTAACGGCAACGTTCGATTGAGCACATTGGGACAATTATCTTTCGCCAATATTGTTCGACGACAACGATCACTGTTCACTACTCGTCCGTCAGTAGCTTCCCCAATGTGGGTTTATATTTTTCAGCCTTTGTAGTTTTAGCCGGTACCAGCCGCGAAGGTTTGGGCGATCCCACGCGCTCACGCGCCATTTCGCGGACCACTTTGCTTGCGGAAAATATTCTTTTCTTACCTTTGCGTGGCATGGTCGTGATGTCCCGATCTTCGCACATTCAATTCGCAAGAGCGAATAAAAGTGCAATAATCTGATTTAGGAATAATCTGACCATGGATGAGCGCGAATTTTTTGACGAAAAATCCGATAAAAAGCCGGCAAATTTAAGCTGTCCGCATTGTCATCAGTCGGCAGAGTACGAGATCCAGTGGCTGGTCCGCATGAAAAAGAAAAATCTGCCGCCGCGGGCCGACGATCGCGACCGCGCCAAGTTTGCCAAAGCGCAGTCTTACATGCTGCGCCGCGACGACATGATGATGTGCAAGAACCTGCGCTGCCGCAAGCGTTTCGAAATCACCGGCGTGCAGAGCGTCGCGTTTCTCCAGGATGGCTTGCCGGCCGGTGGGCGTTGATTGCCGCGCCGTGATTCCATAGCCGTGACTTCCACGTTAGTTGTCCCAGCTGTTGATGATTGAGCCGGATAGTGATCCAACATAGCTCGCCACGTTTTCTGTTTACCTGGTGCACTTTCGTATCGCATGCGCCATTCGTCGAAAAACGTCGCCGCTCTCTTCTATAAAACCCCGCAAAACTTTTCTACCGTAAGTCCTGTACAGCGAATTTTCCGCCAAGCGGAAGAATTTGCTTGGCCTCCTGAGTTCCAATAACCGCCATTGATTCTTGCAACCGGTTTGATCCCGCCTACATGCATGCCGATAGCAACCTTTTGGCAGGCGAGTTGCACCTCAGTCCAAGTGAGCGACAAGCTCATCAACTGGAGGTTTGACATATGGCAATCAAGACGAAAATAAATAGCCGCTTTTGGCTGGCATTCCTGGTCGTCGCGATGCTGCTTTCTGTCGGCATAGTTAGCGGACAAACAACACCAAGTACGAATCCGCAAAATCCGCCGACGACAACTCCGCCGACGGCAAATCCGCCGACTCCGACGCCGGCTCCAACGCCCACGCCGGCTCCGCCGGTTCCGAATCCGTCCCCGGAGCCCGTCGGGCCAACTCCGCGGACACCGTATCCGGCCCCTCCGCCCAGCAACATCACCGACCGCGACGTGGCCGAAATGAACCAGTTCCTCGATAGCCACCCGGAAATTGCCGAGCAACTGCGCAAAGACCCGTCGTTGATCGACAACCGTAACTTTGTCGCGGCCCACCCGGCTTTGCAGGAGTACCTGCAGAACCACCCGCAACTTGCGAGCGCGTTTCGCAGCCGGCCGGATCTCTTTATGCGCGATGAAAGCCGCTACAACGGAGATGTGGCTGACATGAGCCACTTCCTTAACAGCCATCCTGAAATCGCCGAGCAGCTCCGCAAAGACCCCAAGCTCATCGACAACCGGGCCTGGGTCACGAGTCATCCGGCGTTACAGGAGTATCTGCAATCGCATCCGCAGATCGCCCAGGCGTTCCGTTCTGATCCCGGCGCTTTCATGCGAGATGAGGACAGCTACGACCGGCAGGATGCTGGAAATCGACTCAACGCTAATGCTAACGATCGGAACCGCGGGGAATTCACCAGCTTTGGCCAATTCCTTGGCGGCCATGCCAACGTTGCGGCGGAACTTTCCAACAATCCAACCTTGGCCACCAACAAGGATTACTTGGCCATGCATCCGGAGCTCGATGAGTATTTGAAGGCTCATCCGACCATGAGCCAGCAACTGGCGCAGGATCCGCAGGGGGTTATGAACTCAAGCTGGGTTCAGAAGCCCGGCGGATTTGAACCCAAACCTGTTGGCCCAACCCCGAGGCCCAACCCGTCGGCTCCGAATCAATAGCGAGCCTCGAGTAGGCATGTGGGACCGGGAAGAAGAGATGTATGTGAAGAACGAGAATTAAAGGCTGAGACACCGACTGGAGGCTACGAAATTGGTCAGCGAATGGAGGTCGACCTGACCACTCATAGCCTCCAATCCTTGTTGTTGTTTTTTTCGCTTCCTTCTTTTCGGAAGCCGACTTCAAAGTGCAGTTTTATAGAGAGCAGTCTTTAAGTTTATTGGGAGGCATTATGAATCTTAAATCACTCGTCGCTGCCTTCTTGCTCATCATTGCCTTTGCGGCATTTGCGCCTACCGCGGCAAGCAAAGACAAAAGAGGTCAGCGAGGCATGCTCGAAAGCATGCAATCAGTTCCTTGCGGCGCCAAGGAGCGTGGTCTCACCGGCCTCGGTAGCATGATCGCATCGGTAGGTGTTGAACACGTAAACTCCCACGAGCAGCTATGTCCTCAATATCTGCTGCGCACAGACGAAATGGATTACCACATTCGCCCCATGGATCTGAAGCACGCCGTGGTTCTTCCCATCGGCAAGGAAGCCGAGTTTAAGATTAAGAAGGACCGCTTAATCCTTCGGATCGTCGACGGCGACAAGAAACAACAGTGGGACTACCAGGTGGTTTCGATGCAGCCGATTGACCCTGCAGCTGTCGAAAGTGGTGCAAATCGTCCAGCGGAGCCGCCCGCAACCGTTCCTCCGAATCCAAACGTAACTACTCCGAACCAGGGAACAGTTGCAAATACGGCCCCCGTAACCGCGCGCCCTCCACAATTGTGACGCGTGGGCCAATTCGCTGAATAAACGCTCACCCCAGGCGCGGACAGCGATGTCCGCGCCTTATTATTTGCAGCCCGTTCTATCGATTGCTCTCAGCATTCATTTATACTAACCAGTTTGCTCTGCGCCTATTAATGCCACAGGGATGGGGAATCGAGCCGTGAAGATTCTGGTTTGCGTGAAGCAAGTGCCGCAGAAAGACGCTCCGCTGAAGCTGAATGAGGCGGGAACGTGGATCCGCGAAGACGTTTCCTACGAAGTCAACGAACCAGATGCTTTTGCGCTCGAGGAGGCTTTGCGGCAGAAGGAAAAGCACACGGGCGAGGTGGTCGTCATCACGGCCGGCCCGGCGCGGGCCTTGCAGGTTCTGCGCGAGGCCCTGGCGAAAGGTGCCGACCGGGCAATCCATCTTGAAGATGACGCTTTCGTCGGCCTCGATGCTTACAACACCGCACGGGCTATCGCCACTGCCATCAAAGACGAGAAATTCGACTTGATTGTTACTGGCTTGCAATCCGATGATTACGGATACGCGCAAACCGGTGTGATTCTCGCGCAACTTCTTGGACTGCCGCACGCCACCATCATCATGCAGATCGAAAAAACCGACGCCGGCATTCGCGTGAAAAGGGAACTGGAAGCTGGATTCTTTCAGTTCGTCGATGTGCCTCTGCCTGCCGTGCTGACCATCCAGTCGGGCATTAACAAGCTGCGCTACGCGACGCTTATCGGGATCAAACAAGCCAAGATGAAACCGCTGCGCAAAGTGACGCTGGCAGAAGTGCAACCGGCGATGGGCGCGAATTTGCAGAAGATCGAAAAGTTGTACCTGCCCCAGAAATCCAAGAACACGGAATTTCTGGAAGGTCCTCCGGCCGAGGTAGCAAAAAAGTTGGTCGATAAGCTGAAAAACGAATTGCGGATAATCTGAAACAAAGTTCTCAGTTTTCGCTTCTCCGTAACCGCCCAAGTTTTCCAACTGAGAACTGCGAGTGAGAACCGGGAACCGACTTTATGGCAAACACAATTCTAGTCGTCGTTGAACAACGCGAAGGCAAACTGAATCGCGTTTCGTGGGAGACCATTGCCGCCGGTCAAGCCCTCGCCGCCCAAACCGGAGACACCCTCGAGGCCGCCGTTGTCGGCTCTGGAGTAGCTGCCATCGCCGGTGAGGTCGCGACGAAGAAACTCGCAAAAGTCTACGACTTGGAGTCACCCAAACTCGAGCCCTACACCCCCGACGCGTTTGCCTACGCGCTGAAAGACTTCATCCAGAAGCATCCCGCAAAATTGGTGCTCATGCCGCACACTTACCAGGTTCGCGATTTTATTCCCAAACTTGCGACTGCCCTTGAAACCACAGCGATCACCGACGTGATCGGATACAAGTACCAGGGCGGCAAGCTGCTTTTCACGCGGCAGATGTTTCAGGGGAAATTTGTCGCCGACGTAAGTTTTGTCGGCTCTGGCCCCTGCTTCGTAACCTTTCAAAACGGTTCGTTTCGCGCCGATAAAGTCGAGGCAGCGGCGTCGCCCGCGCCGGTCGAAACCGTGAACGTTGATATTCCTGATGGCGCAATCCGCAACCAACCGCAAGCCGTTTTCAAAGAAGCCAAGCAAGCCGTCGACCTGACGCAAGCCGAGATCATCGTCTCGGTCGGGCGCGGCATCAAAGAGCAGAAAAATATAGACCTGGCCAAGCAGCTGGCCGATGCCCTCGGCGGAGAGCTTGCGGCCTCGCGTCCCATCTGCGATAACGGATGGCTGCCAATGGACCGCCAGATCGGGTCGTCCGGGCAGACCGTCGCTCCTAAGCTCTACCTTGCGCTGGGCATCTCCGGCGCGATCCAGCACATCGTTGGCATGAAAGGAGCGCGCAGCATCATCGCCATCAACAAAGATTCCGAAGCTCCAATTTTCGAGATTTCCGATTACGCAGTCGTAGGAAACCTGTTTGACATCGTGCCCCCGCTGATCGAAGAAGTGAAAAAAGTGCGAGGATAAGGGCAAAATTTTCAGCGGTTCATCTCCTGCTCTCGGTTCCACCTTTTCGTTGAGGGACTCATGGCTGCACTGATCGATGCTATTAACATCAAGCGCAAGATGTTCTTCGAGTTCGAGAACACGCCATTCCACTGCTTGGAAGCGGAGGTTTCCACTCCCACCGCCAGAGGCGCGCAGACCCTGGTTCGTCTGAAAATGCGCAATCTTCTCACTCGTGCCGTGTTCGACAAGACATTCAAGGCCAGCGACAAGTTCAAGGAGCCGGATCTGGAGATGGTTCCGGCATCGTTCTTATACAACGACGGAGATGGTTTCTACTTCATGGACCAGGAGAGTTTCGAGACCCTGACCCTCTCCGACGAGATGATTGCAGATGCCCGCGATTTCCTTACCGAAGGGCTTGTCATTCAATTGCACAAGTACAATGGCAACCCCATCGGGTTGCAGATGCCAACTCATGTGGAGTTAACCGTTACGCAAACCGAGCCCGGCGCCCGTGGCGACTCGTCCGGCGGCAGCGTGACTAAGCCAGCCACGTTAGAGACCGGCGTCGAAATCCGCGTTCCCCTTTTCATTAAAGAGGGCGAAAAGGTCAAAGTATCCACCGATACACGTGAGTTCGCAGGACGCGCCTGAATCGTCCACGCCGCGAAGCCGAGTCGCGAACTCGAGAACCTGCTTTACTACCGCAGCGTTGCCCCAAAAAACTCCACCGCAAGACCGACGGTTTTTGCGTGGATTTCATCCCGATCCACTCCCGCACCATCCGTGCACAAGAGCGGCCGCATTTTTCGGCCGGATTCCGTGCATGACTCCAGAAACATATAGTGCGCCGCATTACCTGGGAAAATCTTCAGCTTTGCGCCGCGAATATTCGCGGCAAAATACTTTGCACTGGAGGCAATCGGAACATTCGCATCCGCCTCTCCCGCGACGATCATCACTGGAATGGCTATTTTTGCCAGTCTCGCGGTGTCAAATGCGGGCCCGAGCGCGGGAGCCATGGCAAAGACTGCCCGCACTCGTCGGTCGCGATAGGAATCGCCGGAATGGCGCAGCGCCGCTTGAAACTCCGCGTCGCTTGTCGACAATCTCTCAAAGTCATCGGCCAGTTTGGGGAACTCCGGCGGGCTTTTACAAATGCCGTCCGCACGCGGCGACGCGCAGAATTGTCTGAAAGCATCTGTATCGGTGATACCGCCGGCGATCTCGATCATCGTATAGCCGCCTAGCGAGAAGCCCGCGGCGCCGATGCGGCTGGAATCAATGCGCTTCCCAAACATCGGATCCGCCAGCATGGAATCAATCACCACACTCAGGTCGCGGGCCCGTTCCCACCACGTCGAAAATCCCTGCGCGGTATAGGCCTCGGCGCCATTATTTCCGGGGTGGTTCACTGCGACCGCGATGTAGCCATGTGCAGCAAGGCCATGGCCAAGCCACGACATTGTCAGTGCCGAGCCGCCCGTCCCATGCGAAATAACGACCATCGGAAATTTCGCCGGTGCGGATGCAAGATCCGCATCCTGGGCGGCGCGTCCGAGCTCAAAAATGTCACTCAGGCCAGGGATCTCCACCTCGCGTTCAACTGCGGATGCCGCGGCGGGATACCACACCGTGGCCGCCAGCGCATGCGTCTGGGCACCACGCCAGTTGTATGCCTTATCTTGCGGCGTGAATTTCCGAAACGTGCTTCCAACCTGAAATTCCGCGACCGAGTTTCTCCTCGCTTTCGCCGTTTGCGATGCCGCACCGGGGTAAGCACACTGCAACAGGCAGACAAGTAACGCGACGCTCGGCCATCTTCTATGCATCATGAAATCAATTTTACCGCGCGTGACTGGCGGGCGCTTTCCAAGAATGCCGTGCAGGAGTGCCATGCCGGAGTGCCAATGCATCGGTGCCATAAATGCATCAATGCCAGAGATTCTTGATGATGTCAGGAGTGGAAATCGTGACGCGTCAGTAGCCCGTTTCCCGAGCTTAGGACCCTGCCGCAATCCCGCCGAGGTGGGCCACGGTCAACCGCAGATACTTGTAGGGATTCACCGGCACGTCGTTGATCCGCACTTCGTAGTGAAGGTGCGGTCCGGTAGCGCGGCCGCTGGCGCCGACGTAGCCGATCGTGTCGCCCCGGTGAATGTACTGTCCGGCAGTGACGGCAAAGCTTGAAAGGTGGCCGTACCGCGTCGAGATGCCGTGTCCGTGGTCGACGTTGATGGCGCGTCCGTAGCCGCCGAGAAAGTCGGCGAAAGTGACGATCCCGTCGGCCGGTGCAATTACCGGACAGCCTATCCCGGCGGAAATATCCACGCCCGAGTGGAATGCGCCTTCTCCGTTAAATGGATCGATGCGCTCGCCAAAAGAACCAGTAATCTGGCCTTCCACCGGCCACAAATTGGGAGCCGAATTTGCGCGAATCCAGTCCGCGGTCGTCGAGTTCCGCGTCAGGCCGAGCGAAATGCCTACGCTCGCCGCGCCCGTGAGGGCGGTATTCTTCAGCGCATAAAGCTGGTCAAGAGAAGAGTGTACCTGCGCATTCTGGATCTGTTCGGTCGACGCGGTCACCATCACCGGATCGGACTTGAGACCATAAAGCGCCGAAACCTCGCTGGCCAAAGATCCGAGCGATGCCACCTGAATGTCGCGTTCCTTGGCAACCTGCTCCAGCCGCGAATAACGGTCCTTCAGCTGCTCCTGCTCCGTGCGGAGCTGGTTATAGTGTGCGACCTTGTACAGCATCCGCGTATAAGAACTGGCGATACCGGTCAGGCTCAGCGCCCCGATGGCCACGCCAGCCAGAAGAATATAGAGATATTGAACGGGAATGGAAATCTTGCGAAGCTGTCCAGCTTCGTCGCGAGCTACGAAAAAAATGTAGAAACGTTTACGCAATATCCTATCCGGGGAAACGGATTTTGTTTCGGGATCCGGCGCGAGCGGAACTGTCATGCTCAGGCTCAGAATCCTGATTCCACCAGCTGCCCTAGAGCTGCTGGCATCTCCTAAAAACCACAGGAACCAGGCAAGTCGAACCCTTCTTTCACCGCAACTGATTCATGTTGCAGCACTTGGTTCGACAGATAGTTGTGAACGGCGAGTTAAAGGTAGCAAACGAGATTCCCCCTGTCAACCTCACTACGCCCTTCTGAGCGGTTACTAAGGCACCGTAATGGGAGTGTCTACCCGGCCAGATTACCCAAGTAAGCGCTCCACCCCAAGCACACCGAACGAAGCAAACGTCCTGAAGCCAGACCCCTCGCAACCCGCCTTCGATCTCCCTCCGCTCGCGCCGGCTGGGCGTTCGCCGTCGCGGTATATTGATCCGATGCCTCTAGTCGAAAAGAGGTTGATCGAACGAACCCGCCGCCGCGCCCATGGATCGCACTCATATGGATCCCGCTCCGTGGTCGCCGGCATCGGCGATGACTGCGCCATCCTCCGCGTTCCTCCCCGCCACGAGTTGCTGGTAACGACCGACTTCAGTATCGAGGGAGTGCATTTTCGGCGCGATTGGCATCCTCCCGAACTCGTCGGCCGGCGCTGCCTGACCCGTGGCCTGAGTGACATCGCCGCCATGGGAGGCGAGCCTCGAGCGGTATTCCTGTCACTGGCCGTAGCCGGCAACGTCCCACAGCCCTGGGTCGATCGCTTCCTCACCGGACTGCTCGATCTGGCCGACGAGTTCAACGTCCGGCTGGCCGGCGGCGACACCGCCCAGTCAGACCACGGAATCCTGGCTGACATCGTGGTTGTCGGCTCCGTTCCCAGAGGAACTGCCGTTTTGCGCTCCGGCGCGCAGCCGGGCGATCAGATCTACGTCACCGGAGAACTAGGTGCCGCCGCCGCCGAACTGGCGCAACTCCGCAAATCGAAGCCGGCAAAGTTGGGGACGGCAAAATCGAAGACGCAGTCAAACTCGAATTCTCCCGATTCGCCGCCGCCTTCGAAATACTCCCAACATCTCGGTCCCTATCCCCGCATCGCCGTGGGAAAAATCCTGCGCCGTCGCCGCATCGCCTCCGCCATGATCGATTTGAGCGACGGCCTCTCCACCGACCTCGACCACATCTGCCACGAAAGCCACGTCAACGCGGAGATCGACGCCTCGGCGATTCCCCGCGCCCGCAACCTTCAGCATGTCGGCGAGAAAACTCCGGCCACCGTAGACTTCGATTTCGCCTTACACGGCGGCGACGACTACGAGCTGCTATTTACCTCCTCCGCCGCGGTTCCCGCTCACATTGCCGGAGTTCCCGTCACCTGCATCGGCCGCATCTTGCCATCCTCCACGACGCCCATGGGTATGCGGATGATCGACGCCGCAGGAAAATCCCGCCCCCTCAAAGCCGCCGGATGGGAACACTTCAAGCGCAAATGATCTGCTGATCGGTCGAATCGACAACCCGCCTTTCGGATGTCCACGGGTGACTTTCGTTACCTGCCCGTCGTGACCTCGAGGGACTAAGGTAGCTGTATGAAATACCTATTTGTGCTCCCCGCGTTCTTCGTCGCGCTCTTGCTTCCAGCCTTCGGACAGACGCCGCCCGTCACTAAAGCCGACGCCACGAAAATCGACGGCAAAATCGACGCGGCCACAATCGACAACGACTTCGTGCATAAACAGTTTGGCGACCAGTTCACCATGCTGACCAGCGTCGAAGCCACGGTTGGCGACCTCGATGGCGATGGCATTGAAGATGTCGTCATCGCGGCGCGCTGCAAGAATCCCATGCTCGACCAGGGCGACCACAATTACACCGTCATGGATCCCTACAACGACTTTTTCGGTTACGGCGATCCCCGCATGACCACCACCTTCAGCGAGGGCGATCCGGCGCAACGCGGTCTGGTCGTGCTCATCATCTACGGCGCCGGGAAAGAAGGCTGGCGTGCGCCAGCTCCTAAAGCCAAGTTCGTGATTGTGAACCTGCCCTATCGAGCGCTCTCGGTCCGCAAAATGCGGCTGCGCAAGAAAACCGTTGAAGCCGTCTATGTTGAAGAAGCAGGCAACTTCGACGGGAGCTCCGCGCTGTTCTTCGACGGCAAGAAATTCCGCTACGTGCCCATGGGCGGAGACATGCAGTAGCAAATCAGGTGTCAGGTCTTAGGTCTTAGCCTCAGTTCAAAATCGATCCTCGTGTGGAGCGGACACTCCTGTCCGCTGCCGTTGCCCCTGCCTTTGCCGCTTGCTTACTGGTTTAATACGGCATCCCCCATGCCCCTTGGTTATTGGCGATGAAAGTCCATCGCCCCGTGATTCTTGGGATGCTCACCGGGCAAGAAACTCACTCCACAGCTTTCTCCACCACCTGCTTCACCACTTTCGAGGTACTCCCGGCGAAGTTCGAATCCCCGCCGTAGACCGCCTTGACCGCCGTCGTACCAATCTTCAGCGTCGTGGTAGTAAATGTCGCTGACCCTCCGCTTAGCGGTGCAGTTCCCAACACGCGAGCACCTTTCATAAACGACACAAGCTCCCCGTCCGGGGGCGGTCCGAGAGCGGATGTGATGACGGCTGTGAAGGTAACGAGCTGGTCTTGCCCGGATGGGTTAGGTGAAGACGTGAGAGTTGTAGTGGTCGCGGTTATCGGATCAATCTTCATTACGAAGGCGTCACTATCACCGCCTCCATATTTTGTCTGAAAAGCTCCAGATGTGACAGGAAAGCCACCGACTTCGGTATAGCCCGTGACATAGACGCTGCCACTACCGTCGACAAAGATACCGTAGCCTTCGGTATTCGCAATACCCTCAAGATAAGTGGAATAGGCCAATTCAGAAAACGATGAATTGAGCTTGGTAACAAAAGCATTCACTGCGGAGCCTACGTGGCAGCAGCCGGTCTCAACGGCATTAGGTGTTGTGGGAAAGTTTTTGGAATAAGTAATTCCAACGACATACGGGTTCCCATAGCCGTCAACGAAGATACCAGTGCCATAGTCATCCTTAGTGCCGCCTAAGTAGGTTGAATATAGCAATGCTGAACCCGAAGCATTGATTTTGGCCACGAATGCATCGCCGTCTTTCGCGCAGTTTTTACCGCCGTTACAGACAGTGCGAAAACTGCCTGCAGTAACAGGAAAATTAGCTGAGTACGTAAAACCTGTCACATATGCATTGTTGGCTTGATCGAGAGCGATAGCATTTGCTTGGTCATAGCTGCTGCCGCCAAGATAGGTAGAAAACACAAGTGCTGACCCTGCAGCGTTGAGTTTTGTGACAAAGACATCGCCCCCTCCGACATAGCTGGTGTCGAATGCGCCCGATGTGGTCGGAAATCCCTGTTCGGTGTACCCTGTGACGTAGGCATTGTCATCGCTATCGACCGTGATGCCAGAAGCCTGACTATAGCTGCCTCCGAGATAGGTCGAATAAACCAATGAGGATCCGCCCGGATTCATCACAGTCACAAAGGCGTTTTCGCAAGAATTTGGGTTGCCACATGTTGTCTGGAAGGCTCCGACTGTCACGGGAAAATTCGTCGATTGGGTAAAACCCGTGATGTATGCGTCCCCGAAGTTGTCAACCGCAACCCCGCTGCCCTGGTTTAGCCCGGAACCACCAAGATAAGAGGAATAGAGAAGTGCCGAGCCGCTGGGGCTAAGCTTAGTGATAAACCCATCTTGATCCCCGGCATATGTCGTTTGAAAAGCACCAGGTGTCGTGGGAAAATCAGATGAGTAGGTGAGCCCGGTGACATACGCATCGCCGGCGTTATCCACCGCAATTCCAAGCCCGTCGTTAACCTCACTGCCACCTAGATAGGTAGAATAAACAAGGGCCGAACCCGCTGGGTTGAATTTGGTGACGAAGATGTCATTCGATCCGTCGAGAGTCGTCTGGAAGGCCCCTGGCGTAATGGGAAAATCAAGGGATTCTGTAAAACCGACGACGTAGGCGTTGCCGGAACCATCCACAGCAACACCGCTTCCAAAATCACCTCCGCTACCGCCTAAATAGGTCGAGTAAATCAGCGGATCAATGTAAAGCGGCCTACCTCTGTCATACTTTTCAACTTGGAACCCCACTCGATTTGTGTCCATGACGGCATATTGTGCCGGGATCTCTTGCCGCCTTCCAGCATTTACCTGATACACCACCGGTTTGTGCCAGCGGATTTCTTCCTCGCCCATCTTGAACACTAACTCCCCGCGCGCCCCTTGAAGAATCTGCTTCGCCCCGCGCACCTCAAACCCAATCCGCCGCGGGTCCGCCCCCGGAGCGACGACAAAGTCATACTCAAGCTGCCGCTGGTTGCCGTAGTAAACCAGATCAATA
>Ga0210385_10001436_pt1 | contig 14801 bp, 15 predicted proteins | sample IncBWH26OmetaG_FD_160107 | JGI IMG/M metagenome (GOLD analysis project Ga0210385, IMG submission 160107) | Forest soil microbial communities from Barre Woods Harvard Forest LTER site, Petersham, Massachusetts, United States - Inc-BW-H-26-O ...
TGGGTTTCGCACTGTTGTAGGGCTCGCCTCCCGAGGCGGGCCGTTTCCCTGAAACTCAAAACTCAAAACTCAAAACTTAAAACTTAAAACTTAAAACTTAAAACTTAAAACTTAAAACTTAAAACTCTCCTACATTCAACGGCGCCGCTTCCTTCACCACAAACTCCGCCGATCTCCATGCCGTGCTCTTTCCCCCATCATTGCCAGCTCGCACTTCCAACCGGTACGCCCCAGGCGCCAACTTGTTCAAGAACGCCCCGCGCACAACACAGATCACCGAAGTCCCCGCCTTCATATATGTCCCCACGTCCACCGGCACAAACGTATCCGCCTCCACGCCGGACTTCACTTTCCACAATTCTCATATCCGCCTGCACCTTCGCCTCCGGCTGCCCCGCCATCAGCGGATCGTTAATCTCAAAATAAACGTACAGCGTATCCTCCGGTCAGAATTCGCGTCCGCCGTCGGTGTAATCTCCACTGCCTTGCTCACCAGCGGGGTATAACTCCCCGAAACCTGTTCGCCCGCTTCCGTCGCATCCGTCGAAATCTTGTGTACGTGTACGCGCCGCGACAAAACAACATCGCTAATCCCCAGCTTGCGCGGATCGTAAGCCACCACACTCAGCGGCAATCGCTGAACGCCGAATTTTTCGCCATCGCTCACGACTTGCGAATCTCATATTCCCCCGCCGGCAATGCAAACTGCGTTTGATAACGATTCGGGATCAGCGCGCTGGCCTCCTCCGCATGTGCCTCCGCTTTTTCCTCATCCTTTTTGGGTACGCCCTCACTTCCGTAATCGCAACACGCAAAATCGTGTACCGCGCCACCAGCGTCCATCCTTCCGGTACACCATCACCAGCGACCCGATCGTGGCGTACAACGTGCCGCTGTGGATTTCATGCGCCAGTGACCGCCGCGGGAAACTCATCATCATGTAAACGCGCGCCTCCCCGGATTGTCGGCAAACGCCGCTACGCGCGCGCTTACGTCAATAGCGCCCGCGGTCCCCAAACCTACCGCGGCTTCCATCTTTTTTCCCAACTCCGTTCCGTTCAGCGGATCGCTCGCGGGATGCGGCGTGTTGCAATATTCGCTGCGCGTCCACACCCTCAATTTCGCATTTCGCACCCTCACCTGGATTTGGTGGCAACCCCCCGGCGGCGATCGCGGCGGCATATACGCGATCACATACTGCGGCAACGCCAGCCACGCGCTCTGGTCTGTCGCCGGCCAGTCCGGATACGCCCAGATCCCGCCTCCCGTTCCGATTGTTTCCGGATGTTTTCCCAGGTTGTCCTGCACCACGCGAAATCCCGGCGGTTCCAGTTTCACTCTCTGGATTCTCTGTTCCTGCGCCTCTTCAAACAGGTAAAATCTTCGCCGTCAAATTCTTCACCACGACCTGACTCCAAAGTTTTTCGTTCTTCTCGATGATGTGGCCGGCCGTATCCCGTTGATGTGTTTGTGCCTTCGTCGTGTTCAGATTCGCGTAAAGCTCCTTGTCCATACACCACCGTAGGCACCAACGCTCTGCACGCGAATCGGATCCTGCGCCCAACCCATCTCAGCGAGAAAAGGGAAGCACAAAGTCGCAGCCGCCAACCATAATCCAATACGCATAAGCCACACCATCCGAAGCCCCACTAAGCCAGACGCACTCAAGTCAACCCAAGGTGCAAACAACCGCGAAGGCTGGGTCATAGGTCTTCTTGCTGTGTCGCGCCGCGCCTTCAGGCCGGCATCTTGGGTTTCGCGCCGTTGTAAGGCCCGCCTTCCGAGGCGGCCCGTTCTCTTCCGACTTGAAACTCAAAACGCAAAACTCAAAACAATCCGCCTCCACCACTCCAACGCCACCCCAACCTCAATGCTATGATTCCAATCGCAACCATCCCGGAGCCACCACATGGGACTTTCCCGCGCGTTCCTCTACCTCAAAGCCTACACGAACCTCCGCGAACTCGATCGCCGCACCAACGCTCTCCTGGATCGCCCCAAAGAAATGATCGCCGAAACCTTTCACTACTGCGACAACTTCCTCAGCCCCATCCAGGTCATCGACGAACTAGCCCAACTCCTCGACGACGTAAAATCCCTGCATCCCCAAACCGTCCTCGAAATCGGCACTCACCGCGGCGGCACTCTCTATCTCTGGACGCGCCTAGCGCAACCCAACGCCACACTAATCAGCATCGACCTCCCCGGCGGCAAATTTGGCGGAGGCTATTCTCCCTTCCGCATTCCCATCTACAAAAAGTTTGCCCGCGCCAACCAAACCCTCCACCTCCTCCGCGCCGATTCCCACGCCGCCACCACACCGGAACAAACAGAACGCCTGTTAGCCGGACACCCCATCGATTTCCTTTTCATCGACGGTGACCACACCTACGACGGCGTAAAAAACGATTACCAAATGTACTCACCGCTAGTCCGCCCCGGTGGCCTGATCGTCTTCCACGACATAGCCGGCAACTACGCCGACACTCAAGTCAAACGCTTCTGGGACACGCTCACGCCCACTCATCCCCACCGCGAATACATCGCCAACCCCGGCGGCCAATACGGCATAGGCCTCCTCCAAAAATAAATGTCACCCTGGTAGCGCCGGCTTCCAGCCGGCTCCAATCGCCCTCGCCACCAGCCGGCAAGATGCCGGCCCTACACCACGATCCCCGATCCGTCCGCGCAGTCCGGAAACGCAGCGCCGGAGGCGCGTCACAAGCTAGCCCAGGCCGCAAGGGCTGGGTACCGAACGCCGAATCCGCGAGCGCCGTAGGTGCGGCACATTCCTCCACGCACTATCTCCCCGCCTTACCTCATCCGCGCCTCCCGTGCTAACGTACCCCTCTGCTCCAAATCTCCGGAGGCACTCTCGTGTCCAACATCCCCCTTCGCAAAGGCGGGCCCAACGCGCGCATCGCCGTCATCCCTGGTGACGGCATCGGCAAAGAGGTCACACCCGTCGCCGTCAACGTCATCAAAGCCGCCACCGCTCGCCGCCATCACCACATCGACTTCGTCGAATTCGACTGGGGTGCCGACAAATTCCTCCGCGAAAAAATCACCCTCCCCGAAGGTGCCGTCGAAATGCTGCGCGATGAATTCGACGCCGTCCTCTTCGGCGCGCTCGGCGACCCGCGCGTCCCGTCCAACCAGCACGCCGCCGACATCCTCCTCGGCTTGCGCTTCAAGCTTGATCTCTACGTCAACGCCCGCCCCACCGAACTTTTTCACGAGCGTTTCACTCCGCTGAAAGATCGCATACCAAATGACATTCGCCTCATGGTCCTCCGCGAAAATACCGAAGGCATCTACGTAGGCGCTGGCGGCTTCTTCAAGAAGGGAACTGCCGACGAGATCGCCACCCAGGAAGACATCAACTCCCGCAAAGGCGTCGAGCGCATCCTACGCTTCGCCTTCAACTACGCCCGCGGCCAAGGTCTAAGCAATGGCGCATCCCTGGACCCTATAGCACCAGCCGGCTCCCCGAGCCCCGCCGGCTTTCCGTCAGCGCTAGCCCAACCGCACCACACCACCACCCACAAGCCCCTCCGCCTCTGCATGTCCGACAAATCCAACGCCATGACTTTCGCCGGCGACCTCTGGCAACGCACCTTCAAATCCGTCCGCGCCGAATATCCCGACGTCGATTCCCGCCATCTTTTTATAGACACCCTCGCCATGGAAGTCGTCCGCGACCCCCGCCAGTTCGACGTCATCGTCACCAACAATCTCTTCGGCGACATCATCAGCGACCTCACCTCACAGCTAGCAGGCGGCCTGGGCCTGGCACCCTCTGGCAACATTCACCCCGGCCAAACCTCGCTCTTCGAGCCCGTCCACGGCTCCGCCCCCAACATCGCCGGAAAGGGCATAGCCAACCCTTTCGGCTCAGTCTTAGCTTCCGGCATGATGCTAGATTTTCTTGGCTGGCACGACGAAGCCGAACTCTTAAAGCAAAGCGTGAAGTCCGCTCTCCACGCCGACGTCACCACCCCTGACCTACACGGATCTAAACAAACACTAGAAGTCTCCGACTACCTGGTGAACTACGTCTCCAAGCATTCATGAACTACTTGAAGTTGGTAGTCAGTAGTCGGTAGTCAGAATAAGAGCAAGAGAAAATATCTCAAGCTACACTTGAAGTTTTGGCGGCGGCGAACTCGGCGACCACCGCGCAGTTCTCTTTGCGATTAAACTCTCCGTGCCCTCTGCGATTAACTTTGCGCTCTTTGCGTTGGGCTGTTAGTTCTGCTGAACTGTAGGCCAATCACGGTCCGCTCTTAACTACCGACTACCTACTGCTTTTCTTCACCAGCAAAGTGATCGATACGCCCATCAGAAAGCCGCCGATGTGCGCCCACCACGCTACGCCGCCGATAGCGGATGCTCCGAATTCTCCGATGCCTTCGAGGAATTGCAGGACGAACCAATAGCCCAGAACAAACACCGCCGGAATCGGAATCAGGAAAATGAAGAACAGCATCAGCACATTCGCCCGGGGGAACAGCACCAGGTACGCGCCCATCACTCCACTAATCGCCCCGCTCGCCCCAATCGCCGGCAGGGAAGAGTGCCAGTTGAACAGCACATGGATGAACCCGGACCCGACTCCGCAGAACAAATAAAAAATCAGGTAGCCCAGGTGGCCGAAGTAATCCTCCACGTTGTCCCCGAACACATAAAGGAACAGCATGTTCCCCAGCAGGTGCATCAACCCGCCATGCAGAAACATGCTGGTGAACATGGGATAGAACGCCATCTTGAAGCCAAGGTATCCCGCCAGAAACGCCGGAATGCGCATCGGCACGGTGGCATTGTGCATCAGGAACGCCTGCGCCGCATGCGGTGGCAATCGCACCTGATAGAAGAACACGACCACGTTGGTCGCAATCAACGCCCAATTGACAAACGGAAACGTGCGTGTCGGATTATCGTCCTTAAGCGGAATCATCGCGGAACCCTAGGGCGCGCAGCCATCGGCCGCACGAACCGCCCAACCATCATCGTTCATCTCTGAACCTTTGTACGAATCTGATTCTTGGTAGCGCCGGCTTCCACCTGGCAAGATGCCGGCGCTACCAAGCACTTAATGCCGCCGCGATTCTCTGCGTGCCGACAAAGCCTCCGATTCGGGGTAGGGGCGCCGCACTGCTGCGCCCCTTGTCCGCACGATCTTAGCGTCGCGCTTGCAAGCGCAAACGATTTTGCCGAAACGGGGTCCAGCATTGCTGGACCCCTAAGAAGAGATAATGAAACCGTCGGCGCGCCGACCAAATCCACATTCCTTATTTAAGATAGCCGCTGCAAAATCCCGGCCCATCCGTCCCCAGCAACTGGCAACTCCGGCGAATCTCATCGGTGATCAGTTCGCAGGAATTCTGCGCGTTGCACGGCGGGTGCGTCGCCGGAGAAACCTGCAAGCACTGCTTCACCATCTGATCCGACCGCGCCTTGCCCGCTTCCTTCAAACACGTTTTGTCTTCCGCTGATTTGGCCTTCGCCTCATCGCTCAATCCCCCCGCTGCTGGTTGTGCCGCTCCGCCCAGCGCAAAGTCCGCGCTGCATCCCTGGTCCACCCAAATCCCCAAGCCGTCATAGCCCCACGACGAGCCCTCCTTGCAGGGCGCGTCCCCATGTTGCTTCACCAGTTTTATCCCGTGGTGCGTGTTCGCGTCGCAATACTTCTTCCCGCCGTTCGAAGTGCACGTCACGATTTTCATGGCGCCAACCGCCGCAGTCGCCGCCCCCGGGCCGGGCGCAAAGTCTCCCCCGCAGCCGTGGTCCACCCATACGCCCTTATCGTCATAGCCCCACGATTCTCCCTGCTTGCACGGCGCGTCGCTGCGCTGCTTCACCAGATGCGCCCCCTGCGTGGTGTCCACGACGCAGTATTTCTTAGTGCCATCCGAAGAGCACGCAATCGTCTGCGCCCTCACAACAGCCGCCAGCGCCAGCGCCGCCACCAGCCACACACCACACCGCCAGATACGCATCGCACGCCCCCGGAATTTCTCTGACCAAGATGCGATTACGCTACTGCAATTCCCCCAATTCGAAAAGCAAAAACGGGGCAAGCTCTGTGAGCTTGCTCACCGCCCAGAAGGCCGCCAAAAGCCAGGGAGGGAAGCAGAACTACGGCGGGACAGCTCGCATCAACCACCCACACGCCCGCGTCCTATAATATTCATCAGCGCGAATCCTGGTTAACAGAATCTGGGCACTTCGAAAATGCCATTTAATATTGGGATTTCCTCGAATATCGTCCCGCAAGCCTTTGGAGTGCGGCGGCCCAGCCGCCGCTTTTCCGACGCAAACTCTGTCACCGCCAGAGCAACGCAGTTGAATGGCTGCATCCTAGCTCGCGGTAACTAGAGAGCAACGGACGGCCTCAGAAGGCCGTCTCCATTAAAAGGCTCGAACGCCGCCGCGAATGCCCAAGCTCCGACATTGCTTTGGGTAGGGCGCAGCACTGCCGCGCCCCATGTCCGTGCGCCGACCGAACTTGCCGCCCACCGCGCATCGCCCGCTTTGCCCGAACTCATCCATAAACAATTCTTGGTAGCGCCGGCTTCCAGCCAGCAAGATACCGGCGCTACAAAGAACAACAACGCCGCCATAGATGTCGGCGCGCCGACATTGTTGTTCCTCTGGCTGTAACTTACTTCTCCTACGGACTGCGACTCGCGCATATCTTGACGAAGCGCGACGCACTCTTGTCCCCGCACCGCCCGCCTCGCCTTCCCAGCGCCAATCTCCACAGCTTTCGGCACGCCGTCATTGCGTCATCTGCAGTGCGTATGGTAAGTAAGTATGTTCTGCACGCGCGCTCGTTTTGCGCGGGAAGCGCCGTAAACGCTTCGCCCGCTTCGCGGTCGGCGCGCCGACATTGCGCATGCCTGCCCGCGAAACGGAAGCCATCATCCTGAAGACTTTCCCTCTGGGTGAGGCGGACCGCCTGGTCAGTTTCCTGGGCCGCTCCTCGGGTCGTATGCGTGGTGTAGCCGCCGGCGCGCGCCGCCTGAAGAACCGCTACGGTTCAACGCTCCAGGTGCTGTCTCACGTGCGGATCTGGTACGTCGAACGGGAAACGCGCGATCTTGTGCGCATCCAGCAGGCCGAATTGCTCGACTCCTTCAATAAGGCCCAGAGCGATTACAGCCTCAGCACCGGCCTCGCGCTGGTCAGCGAAACCGTCGAGCAGGTTTTGCCGGAACACGAAGTGAACGAAGCGATGTTCCGCCTGGTCCTGCTGACCGCCAAGGAAGTCGCGCGTCGCGCCGCCACCGCTCTGTCGCTGGCCTACTTCGCGTTCTGGACGGTGCGCCTGGCGGGTTGGCTGCCGCGCTTCGATCTTTGCGCCGTGTGCGGCCAGCCGTTTGGGAAGGGAAGCGCATTCCAGGATTCGTTTCATCCCGGCTTGTATGACGCGGAGCATCGCCGCCCGGGAATGAAGCCGGTGTCGCACGAGGCGCGGGAACTGGCGGAAGTTTTCGCCAAGCAGCGCCTGGACCAGTTGGACGAAGGGCTGACGGCACTACCGGGAGTGCAAGAGTTGCGCGACGCCGGCCTCAACTGGATCGAGCATCACACTGAGCGCAGGCTGGCGACGCGCACGCTGCTAGAAACATAACGCCATCCTTGGTAGCGCCGGCTTCCAGCCGGCCCAGCCACACCCGCCGGCAAGATGTCGGCGCTACCAAGAGGGGAGTCGCGGCACCTGGAGATTAGTCGGAGCGCCGACCGGGTTTGCTGGCAGCAGGGCTGCCGCCGATCGGTCTAGCTCGAATTTGAGTTTGGGCAAAAGCGGAAGCCGGGCTCCCGCACTCCAAATGTCGGCGACGAGATGGGTGAAGATTCCGGGTAGAGGCGCAGCACTGATGCGCCTCAGGTTCGCACGAAGGCTGCATAGATCCGACAGGTTTTCGCGGGTGCGCAGATAATTTCAATGCTCAAGAAACACTTTAGGAGTGCTTGTGACAGCTAAAGTAAAACTTGAATCCAGGCTCAGGCTGCAGCCTCTCGGACTCACTTTTCAAGAGCTCATTATGAAGCTCATGCATTACTGGGACAAGCAAGGGTGCGTCCTTCAGCAGGCGTATGACACCGAGGTCGGTGCCGGTACAATGCACCCGGAAACTTTCCTGCGCGTCCTTGGTCCGGCGCCCTATCGGGTGGCGTATGTCCAGCCCTCGCGTCGACCCGCCGACGGACGCTATGGCGAAAACCCGAACCGGCTCTACAAACATTTTCAGTACCAGGTGATCCTGAAGCCGTCTCCGGCGGACATCCAGGATTTGTACTTGCGCAGCCTGGGAGCGATCGGCATCGACCTGCGTGCGCACGACATTCGCTTCGAGGAAGACAACTGGGAATCGCCGACGCTCGGTGCCTGGGGCATCGGCTGGCAGGTGCTGCTCGACGGCCAGGAGATTACCCAGTTCACCTACTTCCAGCAGAGCGGCGGGATCGACTTGGACCCCATCTCCGTGGAGATCACGTACGGGCTGGAACGCATCTGCTCTTTCCTGCAGGACGTCGAGAGCGTGTACGACATCCGCTGGACGAAGGACATGACCTACGGGCAGATTCGGCTGGCAGAAGAGCAGCAGCTTTCGGAGTACAGCTTCGAGAAGAGCGACGCCAAGGCGCTGCGATCCGAGTTTGAGTTGCATGAGAAGGAAGCCAAGGAACTCCTGGACGGGTGGAAGCAGTTGGTTGGCGCGCCGACCAAAGAGGGCCACGGTCGCGGACATGAGGCGTGGCAGGTTGCGGCGGAGGGAAGTTCGGTCGGCGCGCCGACCAAGACGCGGGAGCGCTACCCGATCCTGGCGGCTTACGATCACTGCCTGAAGTGCTCGCACCTGTTTAATCTGATGGATGCGCGCGGTGTGATTTCGACGACGGAGCGCGCGGCGTTGATGCAGCGCGTGCGCACGCTGGCGTGCCGGACGGCTGCGGCCTACCTCGAACAAAGCGGTGGCAAAGACCCGGTCGGCGCGCCGACATTGCCAGGGGACAAGCGCCATGAGGTGCGGCGATGAGTACGCAAAATTTGGTCGGCGCGCCGACATTCGCGGCGGCGTCCTTGGTAGCGCCGGCTTCGAGCCGGCACTACCGCGCAAGCCGGCGGGAAGCCGGCGCTGCCAGGAATGGCTCTACGGATTCGTTCGGTCGGCGGGTTGCAAATGAGCCCAGGAAGTTGCGGCGACAGGAATTGGTCGGCGCGCCGACATTTTTGATTTGGTCTGAGGTGGCCGGATGAGTGCCGTGAAGAAAAGTTCGAAGAAGGCGGCGGTCTCGAAGAAGATGGCGCCGTCAAAGAGCGCGGCTCGCGCCGCTTCGCGGCCGGCGGATCCAAGCCGCCGGGTGGAATTGCTGTTTGAGATTGGGGCAGAGGAGATTCCAGCGGGGATGCTGCCTGGGGCGGTGGCGGCGCTGCAGACGATTATCGAAAAGCATTTGACCGCGGAGAGTTTGAGCGAAGGAACCACCGTTGAAATATTTGGCGGGCCGCGGCGCTTGACGGCGGTGGTGCGCGGGATCGTTGCGAAGCAGGCGGATGTAGAGATGGAAGTGACCGGGCCGCCGAAGGCTGTGGCTTACGACATAGAAGGCGCGCCCACACGGGCGGCGGTTAGCTTCGCGGAAAAGCAAGGCGTGGCGTTGCACGAGCTCATCATGGTGACCACGCCAAAGGGCGAAAGCATCGCCGCGCGGGTCACCAAGCGTGGCCGCACTGCGCACGAATTGTTACTGGAGATTTTGCCGCGGGTGATCCATGACCTACCGTGGCCGAAGACCATGACATGGACCGGCCTTAAGGGCGCGCGGTTCATCCGGCCCATTCGCTGGATCGTGGCGCTGCTGGACGGCAAGCCGCTGGAGTTTTCCTTCGGCGGAGTCGCTGCGGGAGACACTACGACCGGGCATCGCTTACTGGGACAGCCGCACATTCGCGTAACGAACTTTGCGGACTACGAGAAGAAGCTGCGCGCCAATGGCGTGATTGTGCGCCCGGAAGAGCGGCGCGAAAAAATCACACGCGAACTGGCGGCGCACAGTAAGCGTACCGGCACGCATGTCCACGAAGACGCGCACCTGCTGGACCTGGTGACCTATCTGAACGAATACCCGAGCGTGATTGAAGGCGACTTCGATCCGTCATTCCTGGAACTGCCCGACGAAATTTTGATCACGGTGATGCGCGGCCATCAGAAGTACTTCGCGGTGGAGAAGCGGGGCACTTCGCGGCTCAGTGCAAGCGGGGAACTGGCGCCGCACTTTCTGGCGGTGATCAACCTAGCGAAAGATACGAAGGGGCTGGTGCGCGCGGGGCATGAACGCGTGCTGCGGGCGCGCTTTGCGGACGCGCGATTCTTCTGGGAGTCCGACCAGAAAGTGAAGTTGGCGGAAATCTTGCCGAAGTTACAGAAGGTCACATACGAATCGCGGCTGGGGAGTTACTTTGACAAGGTGGAGCGCGTGCGGGCCATTGCGCGCTGGCTGGCCGAGGGTTGGTACAACCTGGGCGTGCATCAGGCGCATGTGGCGGATGCGGACCGCGCGGCGGAACTGGCGAAGTGCGATCTGGCCACGGAAATGGTGCGCGAGTTCACGGAATTGCAGGGCGTGGTTGGCGGACTCTATGCGAAGGCGCAAGGGGAATCGGAGGAAGTGGCGGACGCCGTGTACGACCATTACCGCCCGGTGGGACTGGAGGATCCGATCCCGCGTAACCTGACGGGATGCGCGGTGGCGCTGGCGGACAAGCTGGATTCGATCGTGGGCTGTTTCTCGGTGGGCGTGGTGCCGACGGGCTCGAGCGATCCGTATGCGTTGCGGCGCGCCGCGCTGGGCATCGTGAAGATTATTCTGGAGAAGAAGATGTATGTGTCACTGTCGCTGTTCATCGGCGCGGCGGCCAAGGCGCTGCTGACGAACGCGCCGAAGAAGGCGATCACGCCGGCGCAAGAAGCGCAGGTGCTGGAGTTTTTGCTGGAGCGCGCGCGGTTCGTGCTGCGAGAAAAATCAGGCTACGCATACGACGAAGTGAACGCGGTGCTGGCCGCCGGCAAAGACGATCTGGTGGATGTGGAGAAGCGTCTGAAGGCGTTGAAGGCCATTCGCAAGTCGAAGAACTTTGAGCCGCTGGCGGTGTCGTTCAAGCGCGTGCGGCGTATTCTGGAGAAGGCGAATCTTGGTGACGAAGTGCTGACCATTAATAAGGACCTGTTCGAGAAGGACGCGGAGAGGGAACTGTATGCGGCGATGCGCAAGGCCGCGGGGACCGTCAGCGAGGATAAGAGAGCGGGGCGGTATCAGGAAGCGTTGGAGGAGATTGCCGGGTTGCGCAAGGCGGTGGACCAGTTCTTCCTGGACGTGATGGTGATGGCAGAAGATGAGGCGGTGCGGAAGAACCGCTTGGCGCTACTGGCGGAGTTGCTGCGCGAGTTTACGACGATCGCGGACTTTTCAGAGTTGGCGGGAGAAGAAAAGTAGTTTGGTCGGCGCGCCTTCCAAGGCGGCGTCGCCGGACTTTTTGCAGCGCCGGCATCTTGCCGGCTGGGGTTGCGGAAGAGCCGGCTGGAAGCCGGCGCTACCAAGAGTGAGTTGGCGCGGCGGCGCGGAAGGAAGCGAAAGCAGGGTCCTCCGCCTCACTCGGAATGACAGGTGGTTACAGCATGGGTGAAGTCGGGATGGGTGTTGGCTTTGAGTGTTGGTCGGCGCGCCGACCGAGAAGTGATGGACCGGTTTTGTAGGCCCCCTTCCGAGGTGGGCCGTTAGGTTTTGTTTGGTTGGTATAAGAAACAGCCGGCCTCCGAAGGCCAGCCCTACATGGCAAGCGGGTCTGGCGGCGTTATTTTGAGATGTCGTAGGGGTTAAAGCCGCGTGAGACGCCGCGAGTCGCAATGTCGGCGCGCCGACATCTCGCCGGCTGGCGTTGCGGAAGAGCCCGGCTGGAAGCCGGCGCTACTATGAGTGGAGAAGCGAAGTGAGTGGGATGCGGGTTTTGAGCTTTGGTCGGCGCGCCGACATTGAAGATTCCTGGTAGGGACGCCGCATTGCTGCGTTATAGGTGCGCACGATGTTTCGTAGGTAGAGGCGGAAGTTGGCACTGGGAGTTGGGTAGGTGGGGTCCAATGCTGGACCCCTACTAAGAAATTTGGTCGGCGCGCCGACCAAAACGAGTTTTGTGTACGGGCTAGAGTTGAGGCCGGTGGTAGAGAGTAAGTAAGTCAAATTACAGAGAGAGGCGTACCGTGAAAAAGTGGGTCTATTTTTTTGGTGCAGGCAAAGCTGAGGGAGATGGCGAATGGCGCGACGTGCTCGGCGGCAAAGGGGCCGGGTTGGCGGAGATGACCAAGATCGGTCTACCGGTGCCCGCCGGGTTTACGATTTCGACGGAGACGTGCGACTACTTTTATAAGAACGGAAAGAAGTATCCCGCAGAGCTGGCGAAGCAGGTGAAAGAGAACGTGGCCAAGCTGGAGAAGGCCACAGGGAAGAAGCTGGGCGATCCGAAGAATCCGCTGCTGGTGAGCGTGCGCTCGGGCTCGGCGCGGTCGATGCCCGGGATGATGGAGACGATTCTGAACCTGGGCCTGACGGACAAGTCCGTGCGGGGGCTGGCGGGCGCGACGAAAAACGAACGCTTCGCGTATGACGCCTATCGCCGCTTCGTGCAGATGTATTCGACAGTGGTCATGGGGTTGTCGAAGGAAGATCTGGAACACCGGCTGCGCGCGATGAAAGATCGCCTTGGCGTGAAGTTGGATACGGATGTGCCAGCCAGCGGCTGGAAGGAACTAGTGGCGGAGTACAAGTCGTACTTCAAGGAAAAAGCGGGGAAGGATTTTCCCGACGATCCGATGGAGCAGTTGTGGGGAGCGATTGGCGCGGTGTTTGGATCGTGGATGGCGGAGAAGGCGGTGACGTATCGTCGCGTGGAAAAAATCACAGGGCTGCTCGGCACGGCGGTGAACGTGGTGCAGATGGTGTTCGGCAACACCGGCGATAATTCGGGAACGGGCGTGTGCTTCACGCGCGACCCGAGTACCGGCGAAAAGATTTTCTATGGCGACTACCTGACCAATGCGCAGGGCGAAGATGTGGTGGCGGGAATTCGCACGCCGGTACACCTGACGCAGTTGGGGAAGATCATGCCGAAGGCATATGCGCAGCTCGAGAAGGTTCGAGTAAAACTTGAGAATCACTACAAAGACATGCAGGACATGGAATTCACAATCGAAGAGGGCAAGCTGTACATGCTGCAGACGCGGACCGGCAAGCGGACTCCCGCGGCCACCTTCAAGATCGCCATGGACATGGCCAATGAAAAGCTGATCACCAAGGAAGAAGCGGTCCTGCGCGTGAAGCCGGAAGATATCGAGCGCTTGTTCTATCCGGTGATCGATTCCAAGGTGGATAAGAAGTCCCTGCAGTCGAAGATCCTGGCGCACGGGATCGATGCTGTGCCGGGTGCGGCCGTGGGCAAAGTTGTCTTCAACGCAGCCGATGCGGAAGAGTGGGCCAAGAAGGGCGAGAAGGTGATCCTGGTGCGACGCGAAACCAGCCCGGAAGATGTGGGCGGCATGGCTGTGGCGCAGGGAATCCTGACCGCGACGGGAGGGAAGACTTCGCACGCCGCGGTGGTGGCGCGCGGATGGGGCAAGTGCTGCATCGTGGGTGCGGAGTCGTTGGACATCGACTACAAGAGCAAGTCGATGAAAGACGGCAAGAGCGGCAAAGTGGTGAAAGAAGGGGAGTGGCTGACACTAGATGGCAGCGAAGGCACGGTGTACATCGACGCTTTGCCGCTGGTGACGCCGGAATTTCCGAAGGCCTACCAGACGATCATGAAATGGGCAGACGGCATTCGCCGGCTGGGGGTGCGCACGAATGCGGATACGCCGCAGGATGCGCGCAAGGCCATCGAGTTCGGCGCGGAGGGAATTGGATTGTGCCGCACCGAGCATATGTTCTTCACGGACTTTGAATTTCCGGAGAAGAGCCAAGAGCGGCAGCGCGCGATCCAGGAAATGATTCTGGCGGACGACAAAGAGAAGCGCGTAAAGGCGCTGGATAAGTTGTTGCCGTTCCAGCGGCGCGACTTCATCGGAATCTTTCAGGCCATGGACGGATTCCCGGTGACTATTCGCTTGATCGATCCACCACTGCACGAGTTTGTGCCGCATGATCGTGCGAAGCAGGCGGAACTGGCGACGGAACTGGGCATCCCTGTGGAGACAGTGGCGCGCCGCGTAGAGCAATTGCATGAGGCGAACCCGATGCTGGGCCATCGCGGCTGCCGGTTGTCCATCACCTATCCAGAAATTCTGGAGATGCAGGTGAGGGCGATCATTGAAGCGGCGATCGAATGCCACAAAGGCAGAGTTAAAGTGTTACCTGAGATCATGATTCCGCTGACTCTGGATAAACAAGAGTTGAGGATTCTGGCCGATGCCACCCGGCGGGTTGCGGATGACCTGCTGAAGAAGGCCGGTGTGAAGCTACCGTACCTGGTGGGGACGATGATTGAGTTGCCGCGCGCGGCGTTGTTGGCGGATGAGATTGCCGAAGTGGCGGAATTTTTCTCGTTCGGCACCAACGACCTGACGCAAACGACGATGGGGCTCTCTCGCGATGACGCGGGGCGCTTCCTGGCGGACTATGTGGATGAGAAGAAGGCGGGCGTGTTTAGTGGCGATCCGTTCCAGACGCTGGATGTAAAGGGCGTGGGGATGCTGATCAAGTGGGGCATCGAAAAGGGCCGGTCGACGCGTCCTAATTTGAAG
>Ga0210385_10001437_pt1 | contig 14800 bp, 16 predicted proteins | sample IncBWH26OmetaG_FD_160107 | JGI IMG/M metagenome (GOLD analysis project Ga0210385, IMG submission 160107) | Forest soil microbial communities from Barre Woods Harvard Forest LTER site, Petersham, Massachusetts, United States - Inc-BW-H-26-O ...
TCCGATCTATAGAGTGCTGCAATGACAGCCCCATGTGCTGAGGTCAAAATCAGCTTAAGAGGTGCAGTCCCCTGTGGGGACGCCTTCACGTAGGCAGCGCTGACGATGACCGCCAAGCCTGGAGCCAGCAGCAACATTGCCCACCCAATCAACGTTCCCAGGATTCTAGTCAGATGTGTCGCCATTGCGGTCGCTCTCAGCTGAGTGCATTGGATGACATATGGATAAAGCGCTGGTTAACGCAGTGAGCTCGCGGCCACGCAGCTCAGTCTCCCCAGCGCCAACGCGGTGGCTCACCCTTCCGATAGCAGATCGCTAGCAGCAGTCCAATCATTATCATGACAAAGATCAGATGTGGGACGGGAGCTCGGCGCAACCCAAGCGCGGCAAGGCCACCGAAGAGCGCCGCAAACCAGCCCCCGTAGACCACCCACCCCTGCCAGGTGAGTGGTAGGCCCCAGCCCCAGCCGTATCGTTTGGCCGCAAACCAATACCGAGGCGCTTGAGTCATGGCAGTCCCCCTACACCGTGGTTCAAGAATTCAAACATCCGCTCCAGCGAGTATCAGTTTCCATCGGTCGACGAGAAAACAGGCGCATTGATTACCGCCTCGATGTGATAACCGTCTGGGTCGGCAACAAAGGCGGCGAAATAGTTCGGGCCATAGTGCGGACGCAAGCCAGGAGCGCCATTGTCTTGTCCACCATGCCCAAGCGCGGCTTGATGAAATGCGATGACAGCCTCGCGAGATGGAGCAGCAAAGGCCAGATGGAAGCCTGGACCCGGAGAATGTGCCGCCTCGCGGAGCTTGATTGCCAGCTTGTCGTCGCCGCGGGGAATGCCATAACCGACGGCTGTGTCATCCGCCCACACTCGTACATAGCCGAGGACCGCGAGCGCCGCATCGTAGAATGATGCGGAACGCTTCAGGTCGATAACGCCGAGAGAAATATGATCGAGCATCAGATCAGCCGGCTGCTCCGGGTCCCATCAGCGGTTCGGCAATGACGACTAGGCCATCTCCCATGGGGCTTGCAAACGTAGGCCGATAGGCGCTGGTACGGCGACCTTGCTGTCATACTTCCCTGGAGCCTCCGATTTCATAGGCCGTAAATCTGCGTTCGATCAGGCCGCAGCTTCTTGCAACTGCCCGCCACGGATCGATATGCGGCGCCCGAAGATGCCGATCAAGGCTCTCTTGATCCGGCCAGAGTTCCGAGAATCGAATCAAGCCCGGGTCAAATGGATCCACGGCGGCATCATAGGCAATGCAGCCGTCCGATCCGCAAGTCGCTTCCACCAGTGTCTTGAGATGCGGAAGCACGTCTGCGATCCGGTCAGGCGGGAACCTAAGAGTGCCGAATACTGCAACAGTTGCTTTCAAAGTTCCTCGCGATGCCAAATAAGCGTAGATTCACGTCGATCAATCAAGGAGCTTCCAGGAAGATGCGCCATCGAGATGGCGAATGCGCATACCAACAAGCGCAGAGGGTTCGAAGTTGGTCGCGTTCACACCAATGGTTGAGTCGCGCTGTTTTCCCCGGTATGTATAGTGAGTAACACAGCCACAGCGCCTGCACCGATGGTAATCGCGCACCCTTCGATTCCAAGAGTACTTCGACAGCGCACCCGGCGGGGCGTCAACCATAACCGAACTCGGCTTGTAATACGCCCAGAGCGCACCATATCGACGGCAGATTGAACAATTGCAGCTTGTTACTGTGCGGGGCAACTGACGAACGAAAATTTTGACCCTGCCACAATGGCAGGTGGCAAAAAGCTTGAGGTTGCGCCGTTCCATAGGGTCTAACACCAGTGTTGAGTGCGCGGCATCGCATCAATATGCGTGTCGATCGGATTTACAGACCGGGCCGATGCGAGCGCCGCCCTATAAGGGCTCGTGAAAATAATAACAAAGACCATCCGGTGCGACGACGAAGAACACCTGAAACTTCTGGCCTTTGCGCTCATCCACGCGCCAGTTTCCAATTTTGACCCCCCTTGCCTCAAGGTCATTCTTTATTTCATCGATGCCGTCTACTAGGATTGCTGCGCCGTCCTGAGCCGCATCTCCACCATTTATGGAGAAACCGATACGCGTGCCGTCGCGCTCGAGAACCACGGTGGGTGAAGGGTCTTGGCGCCGCTCCACCTCCGCCATACCGAAGTTTTCCGAATACCACTGCGAGGCAGCATCAAGATCGTAGACCGGCAGCGCGAGCACATCTTTCTGATAAGGAAAAGCGGCCTTAAACCGTGGTGCTTTCGACATCGGGCGCTCCCTTAGCCTGATGCCCAACTCAAATTTTGAGCGGCGCGGCACTTCATCACTACTGGCAATTTTTCGCTGCAGTAAGGGACGACAACGCGAGGCCCAGACCTACCGCGACGAGTGGTGCGAACGCCGTGAAAAGCGTGAATAGAACCAGCGGTCGGAACCATAGAATCTGTCCAGTCGCTGCCATAAGTGTGCCCTTGATCAAAGTCATGAGCCAGAGTAATGGCGCGATCAGCGCACAAGCCGCTCCGATGCTTGTAGGAACATTTCGCCGTGTCCAACATCCAGCCAGAAAGCATAGACCGACCGCCAGCAGCACGACGAGATAGCTATCAATCGATACAGCACCGAATGGAACCATCCGGATTCCAGGCCACAGCGCTGTTAGTCCGACCTGCCCCAAGGCGGCTAAGACCATTCCCGCCGCGGGAAAGGCAAGACTCAAAGCCAGCTTGAGCATCGGATCGCCTCCATGCTGCTTAGCGATGGAAGGCGCGGCACCGCAACACGACACCAATGTCAGCAGACAAGACGATCAGGGCGCGAGCGGTCTCGGAGAATGGGTTCGAAAACGCAGGAACTACGCCTCTCGGAGTGCTCATGGTTTGACCCACGCTCAGATCGCGCGTCTCGGCTCCGACCGAGTAGCGTAGAGCGCCCGCCAGGACGTACACGCTCTCTTCATTGTTGGAGTGGCTATGTGCCGGGGGAACGTTCGCGCCGGGTGGCACGGTGAGTTCGAACATTCCCAGGCTGCCCGTGCGGGAGCCATCGACGAGGTAATTGATGGCAAGGCGACCTACTTTTATTTCGTTAGTCATAGGATGTGTTGGTTGCTCGATGCCATTCCATTCATGGCGGTGTTCTAGCTTTTCTACTGGCGGATGCCTTGCCAGGCCCGCTATCGGCACCATGGCGAAATCTAAGGCCTGCCGCCATAAGCTGCTCCTGCAGTAGTGGGAGCGTAGAGGGACCGACGCCGTGAAGCCCCAGAATCTCTGACTCTGAAAAGCGGGATAGATCCTTGCAGTCCAATATGCGCGCTCTCTCAAATGCCCTTCGGGCAGGGGCGCTCAGCACCGCGAGCAGGCCGTTTTCTGGGCGTCGCGCGGCCTCGCATGTCGGGCAGGCGGGACAGTCCGTGGTCTTGGTGAACTTGTGTCCCTTTGGGCAGGTTCGCTTTGTTGGCATCGTCTGAGTCTCCGGGAAAGAAAGATGATGCGATCACGCGCCTTGGTGCGGCCACCATTTACCGCGAAAGTGTAGCGGCCCGGCCCTCAGATGACCCCTCTATTTTTCAAGCCTGCGAAGAACGATCGCTTGTATTCGTTGTACTTGGACCTGCCTTCAGGTGCCAGAACCACCGCGTGTTCCTTTATTCGCAGGTACTCCGCCCGCAGCGATTGGTCCGCCCGCAATGCGTCACGAAACGCCAGGTTCGATCGCCACGACTCCCCATCGAACTCGACGACGTGAACCAGGTGAGTCCGTTCGCTTCTGTCACGACCGCGCCCGAAGATGTAGTGACCGGGAACGCCGGCGTGCTCCGCAAAATCGTATCCGAGGCTCTCCAAGGGAGTCTTGCATTTGATCCAATCTTCCAGTGTGGCCACGCCGAGGAGGATGTCGATGATGGGCTTCGCGCGCATTCCGGGCACGGCCGTCGATCCGTAATGCTCGATGCCTTGCGCGGTATCCTTTAGTTCGGCATGTATGCGCGTCCGCTCGCGTTCAAAGGCCATTGGCCACTCGGGGTCATAGTCCGCCAGGATGTTCAGGCCGTGCTTTAGACCTACCATGAGGCCGCCGGCGTCAGGCGCGGGCAGCCCGGAGCGAATTCGGGGGAAACAGAATATCGGTCGGCAGACGAGTGGCGACCGGAATTGAAGGCAGCCGCGCCAGTTCCTCGTAGATGTCGGTGAAGTCGGCGTCGGCGGTCAATCTGACCAGGTCTTCGAAGCTTTCGATCACGAAGTAGTTCTTCTGAAAGGAGTCGATCTCGTATTCCGTTCGCATCGTCCGCAGCACGTCAAAGCCTATGCGCAGGGGGTCGGGACTGTCGAGCGCGTACTGACTCTCGCCGTTCGAGGAGACTATTCCGGCACCGAAGAGCTGTAGTCGGTCGCCGGCGCGCATGAGGCCGAACTCGACCGTGTACCAGTACAGCCGTGCCAACTGGCCGAGGACCGGGCCCTGCCGCGCGCGCACGCCGGCTTCGCCATAGGCTTGCATGTATGTCGCATAGGCCGGATCGGCCAGCAGCGGAACATGTCCGAACACATCGTGAAAGACGTCCGGCTCCTGCAGGTAATCGAGCTGGGCCGCCGTGCGGATGAACCGGCCGGCGACGAAGCGGCGATGAGCCAGATGGTCGAAGAAAATCTCCTCCGGAACGATCCCGGGCACGGCCACCACGGACCAGCCGGTCAGTTCCCGAAGACGTTCGTTGAGGTCCTCAAATCGCGGGATTCCATTCGGTTCGAGCCCCAGCACCTTGATGCCTTTGAGGAAGGCCGGCGCGACACGGTCCCGCAGCTGCTTCACCTGCCGCTCGAACAGCAGATTCCAGATCCCGTGCTCCGCGCGGGTGTAATCGGACCAGCGCTGCGGAATCGTCCAGTCGACCCCCGCGCCCTCGGGAGCGGGATTGCGGCGGATGGTCTCAGCTGACAGCGTTTCCATGAGGATCGAAGTTACGCGCTAAACCTGAAACGGAGTATTCTTTTATCCCCTGTTTCCGCTTACTTTTGAATCGAACATTTCACATTATCGGCAACTCTGGATGAAACGTTCTCATGGACAACGTTGATCGGAAGATCCTCAGATACCTTCAGGACGATGGATCCCTCAGCATCGCCGCCCTGGCCGCCAAGGTCGGCACTTCCACCGCCTCGTGCTGGCGCCGGGTCCGCTCACTCGAGGCGGCGGGCATTCTCGGCCGGACCGTCCGTCTGGTCGATGCGCGCAAGGTCCAGCGTGGGGTGAACGTCATGTGCCAGGTGCGCCTCAAGTCCCACGCGCCCGAGAGCCGGCGCGGCATCGAGCGGCTCCTCGAAAGTCACGACGAAATCATGGAGTGCTACGCGATGTCCGGAGAGTGGGACTACCTGCTGCGCATCGTCGTCGCGGATATCGAGGAGTACGAGCGCTTTCTGATGAAGAACGTTCTCAATCACGAAAGCGTCGCGACGGTCGCCTCCAACTTCGCCCTCTCGCAGTTGAAGTACTCAACCGCCCTGCCCGTCTAAAAGCGAAGCGGACCGACCTCGTGGTCGGCCCGTTCGCCTCCTACGGCAACTGGACCCGGAGGGACTTCAGGGTAGCTGCACCGACGGGCTCGCACTCACCGCGCCCGTGCCACTCACCGGTCCGGCATTCACGGTGCCCTGCCCAGCAACGTTCGAAACCACACCGGATTTCGAGGCATTCACGCTCCCCGCGACCTGCGTGTTACTCACAGACAGGGACGGCGGTGAAGCCATCGATGCGCTCGTGGAAGCTGCGGCCGTGCCGGCCACTGCTGCCGTCGCGCTGGTACCCGCGGCCGAAGCATTCCCGGTGACGCTCCCGGCAGTCGTTATCGCCGGCTTGCTGCCCAGGCTCGCGGACTGCTGCGCCGTACCCTGCACCGAAGAGGTCGCATTACCCTTGGTCGCTGCACCGGCCACAGCCGACGTCGAAGTCTCTACCGGTTTGATCCGGGTGCCGGTGGTCGAAGTCGAGGATGAGACCGTGGAGTCGGCCGTGCTGTGGATTCGCGAGCCATTCGCGGAGCCGCTGACGCCGCCCATGCCGCCGAAGCCGGCCGTACCGCCGCCCGCTCCACCGCCGAATGCGCCACCGAAATGTCCGCCGAGACCCTGAGCCTGCGCGGCCGAGCCAAGCATGAGCCCGGCAACGACCAGTGTGCTTGCAATCAGTCGATTCGCTTTCATGAACGTGTCTCCTGTTTCAGTCCGCGGCAATTCCGCGACCTTCACGGGGACTACGACTGCATGCAGCGAATCCTTCCCGGCAGTCTCAAAAAAAAACGACTTTACTTAACGTTAATTACTGGGCCCTGAGGCCCACAAGGCGAATGCTCGGGCCCAGATCGGCGCCGACGAGGCCGTAGCCGTAAACCGGATCGAGCCCGCGGGCCCCCAGGTCGACGGCGCGGCCCGCCAGGTCGCTGATGGCGCGCGTCGCCGCGGCGCTGTCGGGTTGGGTAAGTTCGGCGCCGAGGAGACAAGCCACTAACGGCGCGGCAAATGAAGTGCCGCGTACCGCCGCAAAACCCTGGGGCGATTTCGCGGCGACCATATCTGCACCGGGCGCTGCAAAGCGAACCTGCGGCCCGCGCGCCGCTTCGACCAGCACGCGCCGATGAGCATCCACCGCCGTCACACCGACCACACCGGGGTAGGAGGCCGGATACAGCGGCTTCGCGGCCGGCCCGTCATTGCCGACTGCCGCGACGATGATGAAGCCGCGCGAGACGACCTCGTGCACGACCGACTCCAATACGACATTCGGTGGCCCCACCAGACTCACGTTGATCACCGCAATCCGTTCGTGCACGAGCCACGCCATGGCCTCGGCCACGGCGTCCACCGAGCCACCGGTTGGAAGTCCGCAGTAGACATCGCCGGCATAGAGTTCGGCGCCGGGAGCTGCACCGTGAAAGTCGGCGGAGCGCCCGATCATCAGCGAGGCCACCGCCGTGCCATGTTCGGAAGGGATCGTCACATTGCCGCATCCGTGACGATGGATCGCGAGCTCGCGGAAGACCGGATGCGAATCATCAATGCCGCCGTCAATCAGACCCAGCTTCGTGGCGGGGCTTGCGGGCGGCATCACGGGCGCCGCCGACGGCACGGCGTTGGCCGGCGCATCGTCGGTCGATGCAGTTCCGCTCTCGCCGTAAACATGATTGAAGTCGAAGCGACCCGCCGGAATGAGGGCGCGTATCCGTACCAATGCGCGCGCGGTGGACAGGCCCTGCGGTGCTTGCAGAATCACGATGCGGGCATCGAGCCCATCGAGCGTGCGTACGCCGACGACCGCAAAGCCCGCATTCTGAGCCAGTGCCAGATCGCCATCCGTGGGTGATAGGGCGAGGATTTCGTTGCGCAACATCGCAGCGCCGTTCGGGTCCGCCTCGAGCGTGGTGCGATTTTGACGAATGAGATCGCGGACCTGCAGGGCCCGGGTATCCTGCGACAGGCTGGAATCGAGCTGCGAACTGACGCCCTGCACACCCTGGAGCGTCTGACTTGCGATGCCCTGGACACCCTGCAGTGTTTGATTGGCGGCACCCTGGACGCCCTGCAGCGTTTGATTGATGGGCAATTGCGGCAGATTCAGCGCTCCGCGGCCGAGCTGCGCATGCGCGACCGTGACTGCTAAGCTTAGTACCGCGGCCAGATAGATTCGCACCATGCCGCTAATCTAGTTGAATCGTTCGCCGCATGGAAGAAAATGGCCCACCGGTTCGTATGGTACATAACGCCACATGCCACCCCTGAGCGAGGCCCTCCGTGACGAGCTTGTCGAATTACTGCCACGCCTTCGTCGCTTCGCGCGATCGCTCGCGGGCAATATGAGCGACGCGGACGATCTGGTGCAGATCGCGATCGAGCGCGGCCTCGCGAGGTCCGATCAATTGCGCGACGGGGCGCCCCTGGCCGGGTGGATGTTCGGCATCCTGCGCCATGCCTGGATCGACGAGGCGCGCGCTCGCGCACGACGCAATCGCGTCTTCGCACCGCAGGAGCTGGGTGAACAGGTCGCGGACCCGAGCAGCGCGCACGCCGAAGTGCTGCCCGTGCAGCAGGCGATGGGACGTTTGCCGGATGAGCAGCGTGAGGTGGTCAGCCTCGTTCTGATCGAGGGACTCTCGTACCGCGAGGCCGCGGACATCGTGGGTGTACCGGTCGGAACCGTGACGAGCCGCCTGGCGCGTGGCCGTGAGGCATTGCAGACCCTGCTCGGCGGCATCGAACAAGAGCGTCCGTGAAGCTCTCCGAAGAAACACTGATGGCCTACGTCGACGGCGAACTCGACCTGCAGACGCGCGAACAGGTCGAAATCGCGCTCGCTTCCGATCCGGAAGCCGCGCGTCGGGTGGCCACGCAGCGCGCACTACGCGGCACACTGCGCGCGGCATTCGATCCGGTGCTGCAGGAGCCGGTGCCGACGCGACTGGTGTCGCTGGTACGCACCTCCGGAACACCGCCCGCCACCGGGAAAGTACTGCCGTTTCGCGCCAGGCCCGCGCCGCGCAGACCGTGGATGCAGTGGGGGTCGCTGGCCGCGAGCTTCGTCCTCGGCGCACTGGTGTGGCACTTCGCTTCGCGACAGTACCTCGCCGGACCCTTCACCGAGCAGCACGGGGTGCTTGCCGCCTCAGGTCCCCTGGCGCGGGCGCTCTCCGAGCAGTTGGCGAGTCAGCAGGAATCATCTGCGGCCGTGCAGATCGGCGTGAGCTTCCGCTCCAAGACCGGCGAGTACTGCCGCACGTTCCGCCTTCAGGGCAGCGACGGTGCCGCGGGTCTCGCCTGTCACGAGCAGTCCGGCTGGACGGTGCAGGTCCTTGCGCACCCCGAAGGGTCCGCCTCCCCGCAGGGCCAGTATCGACAGGCGGCCTCCGCGCTGCCGGCGACCGTGCTGCGGGCCGTGGATGATGCGATCGCGGGCGATCCCCTGGACGCCGCCGCCGAGGAGCGGGCTCGGGCTAGCCGCTGGCAGGTGAAGTAGGCACCGGCACGAAGCAGCCGTGCTCGCGGTCCTTGACGACCTCATTGCCACGAAAGACCGAGCCGTTGATCGCGATGTAGACGCCGGGCGTGGCGGTCTGGGCCGCCGCGAAAGCCATGCCCACATTGAACGCCGCGTCGCTCTCGCTGAACCGGGCGGGTGCGAGAGCCCCCGTGAGCACGATGGTCTTGCCGGCAATCCCCGTGAGGGCCCGGGCGGTGAGGGCCATGGTGTCGGTGCCATGCGTGATCACGATATTCGAGAATTTCGCCTGCCGCACGTGCTCCACGATCTGCGCTCGATCCTCGTCCGTGATGTCGATGCTGTCCTTTCTCAGGACTTCCTCGACCCGGTACGGATGACGGACTCGGGCGACGTCCAGCAGCCGCGTGATGATCGAGTCGGTGATCTGGTACTGACTCAGCGCATCGAAGTATTGCTTGTCGATCGTCCCGCCCGTGGTCAGGACGAGAATGGTGCTGGGCGTGTCCACAAAAATTTCCTCTGCCTGGCGCGGCTAAATTGTCGCACAGGCGCCGATCAATGCCCGGGCCAGCGGCGGTGATATCCCCTTGAGCGCCGCGCGTTCCGGCTGGAACAGGGTGGCGAGGAAGAACGGATGATCGCTGAGTTCGAGCGCCCGCACATCACCGGCGCGATCCTGCGCGGTGATCTCCAGGCTGCCTGAGGTCAGTCGGCTCAGGAACTGCGGATTCAGGCCGTAACGGCAATGGTACCCCTCGACGATTTCCTCGCACCCATAGGCCTCGCGAATCCGGGTACCGGGCTTGAGCACGATGGCATCGCTCACCTCGACCAGTCCGCACTCCATGAGCGAGATGACGGCGCGCTGGGACTGCGGTGCGGTCTCGGCGTGCTGCGCGTCGGCCCAACCCATGACGTTTCGGGCGTACTCGATGACGGCGTGTTGAAAGCCGCCGCACGTTCCCAGAAAGGGACGTCCGGACTCGCGCGCAAAGCGGATCGCGAGCAAGGCGCCATCCATGCTCCGATAGGGACTCGCCGGAACGCACCACAGGCCGTGGAAATGCGAAACTCGTGCCCGACTGGTAATCTCAGATGTCGGAACCCATTGAAACTCCGCGGCGATTCCCAGTTCGCTCGCGGCGAGCTGGATCGCCAGCGGGATGGCCCGATGCGCAATCACTTTCGAGTCATAGTCACCGATCAAACCAATGCTGACCATCCGCTTACTCCTCATGCTCATCGGCACCGCGCCACTCGTCGGCTGCGTCTCGCCGGCCGCAAACAGTGCGCCAAGCCCCGCTCCGGTGAGCAGTGCACCGCTGCCCACACCCTCCTCCGCGCCGGCCGCTCCCGCCGCGCCGGTCGCACCCGTCGCTTCAGCCCCGCACTATGATCCCCTCGAGACCTTCGCGCGACTGGCACTGCCGGATCCGGTCACGGGGACACGGGCCGCGAACGGCGCGCCCGGATCCCAGTACTGGCAGAACCGTGCCGACTACAGCATCCATGCCCGGCTGCTGCCCGACCGGAAACAGCTCAGCGCGACCGAGGTCATCACCTATACCAATAACAGCCCGGTGGAGCTGGACAGCCTGTGGCTGCAACTCGATCAGAACATGTACCGGAATGACTCGCGCGCCTCGTACGCGCTCAACTTCCGGCAGATGCAAAGCCAGCAGCTGCACGTACCGCTCGCGGAAACCGCCACCCCGGGCGACCAGCTCGACTCGGTCGAGGTCGAGGCCGCGGGTCACCGCGTAAAGGCCGACTATCTGGTGAGCGACACGCGCATGCAGATCCGGCTGGCCGAACCGCTCAGGCCGCACACCCGACTGCGTCTGCACATCACTTATCATTACACGGTGCCGGGCGAATTCGGCGGCCGCACGGCGTGGGCGCCTTCCAGAAACGGCGACATCTTCGACATCGCGCAGTGGTATCCGCGCATGGCGGTGTTCGACGACCTGCGCGGTTGGGACACGCTGCCGTACCTCGCGAATGAGTTCTATCTGGAATACGGCGACTTTGACTACTTCGTCACGGTGCCCTCGCAGATGCTGGTCGCCGGCTCCGGCGAGCTCGTGAACGCGGCGGAGGTGCTCACCGCTCAGCAGCGAAAGCGACTGGATGCCGCGCGCAGGTCCGATCAGACCGTGATGATCCGCGGTCCTGAGGAAATCGGTGATCCGGCGAGCCGGCCGCGCAAGGGCGGCGAGCTGACCTGGCACTTCAACATGCGCCACACGCGCGATGTTGCCTTTGCGGCCTCGAGTGCCTTCATCTGGGATGCGGCGCGCATCAATCTCCCCGATCACAAAAGCGCGCTGGCGATGTCATTCTATCCGGCCGAGAGCGCCGGCGCGGCCGCCTGGGGCCGCTCGACGGAGTACTTCAAGGACTCGGTCGAACACTTCTCGCGCCGCTGGTATCCGTATCCGTGGCCGGTCGCCGTCAACGTCGCAGGCCCGGCGTCCGGCATGGAGTACCCCGGAATGGCCTTCGACGGCGTCGGTGACAAAGGCAAGCAACTGTTCTGGATCAGTGCCCATGAGATCGGTCATACCTGGTTTCCGATGATCGTCGGCTTCAACGAACGCCGGGATGCCTGGATGGATGAGGGCTTCAATACCTTCATCGACACCTACGAGTCCGAAGACTTCAACCGCGGCGAGTTCGCTCCGAAGCGCGATCCCGAATACGCACCGGGCGGCGGCAATCCGGTGGATGAGATCCAAAGCGTGCTGAAGGATCCCGCGGCTCCGATCATGCTCACCAACGCGGATGAGATCAAAGAGCAATACCGCCACCCGGTCACCTACTTCAAGTCGGCGCTCGGTCTGGTGCTGCTGCGCGAGCAGATCCTGGGCCACGATCGCTTCGATTTCGCATTCCGCAAGTTCATCCGCGACTGGGCCTACAAGCATCCCGGTCCCGCGGATTTCTTCCGCGCCATGAACAGCGCCGGCGGCGAGGACCTGTCGTGGTTCTGGCGCGGCTGGTATCTCAATAATTGGGACCTCGATCTTGCGGTGACGAAAATCGCCTACCGGGACGGTGATCCGGCCAAGGGCGCGACCATCACGGTCGCCAACCTCGATCGACTGGTCATGCCGGCCACGGTTGAAATCGACTATGCAAATGGGACGTGGCGACGGGTGCTGCTGCCGGCCGAGGCGTTCATTCAGCAGCCGCTGTCGCAGATCGGGCTCGATGGCGGCGGCCCCATCGCAAAAGTGACGGTCGATCCGGACCACGTCCTGCCGGATGAGGATCGATCCAACAATACGATGACGGGCCCCGCCGCCGCTGCGCCTTAGGAGGTTTCGCCGCTTTAAAATTGGGCGTGGACGCGCACCGCGAATACGGACACGGGCCCCCGATCACGGTTGAAGGCGGGATTCTCGATGTATTGATAGTCGAGACTGACCTGCAAATGGGAGATCACGGCCGCGTTGTAGTAGGTCTCAAGGATTTCCTCCGCGCCCGGGCGCGGCAGTCTGCCGTCCCCCACGAGAATGCCGAGACCGCCGTCATTCAAGTACTGCTCACGCTCGGCGGATGCGCCATTGTCCATGAGGGCCAACCCGACCGTGTCATCTCCCCGGCGCCAGAGCCTGCCCTTGAGCGACAGACCCGCCGCGAGAGCCCGATCGATGTCCGTGAACTCATAGGCTTCGACATTTCCGGCGGCCTTGCCGTAGCGCGCGAAAAATCCGAGATCCGAGGTCAGCTCCTGCTGAAAGTTCACGAGCGCACCGAAGCGGCCGCGGTAGCGGCGCACTGAGGCGATGTCGACGGGCGTAGCGGTGGCCTGCGCCAGCGCGATCGCCTCATCCAGCAGTCCCATGCGTCCGCGGCTCTCGTAGCCGGTGATCAGGACTTTTCCGCCATGCCCCGCGATCTCATGGCGGTGCTCGAACTCCAGCAGCATCTGGAATTCATCAAATCCCGACTCCAGGTGAGCGCTGTTGGGAACATTCGACAGATCGACCAGCCCGGCCCTGAGGGTCCAGGGGCCCTGATACCACTCGACCGCTGCACCGACCGTGTAGCCCCAGGCATCCGCCGCATAGTCGAAGGCGCCGGAGTCAATGGCTGCCCAGTTCAGAAAGTCGTTGCGCGGGTCATGGGCGTAGTCGTTGTTGTCGAAAATGTCGGTTACGCTGAACTTGCCGACGGTAATGACCCACCGGTTGACGCTGCGCTCACCGCCCAGGACATTGGCCGCGGGCTGCACCGTTTCGCGCCCGCCGGCCTCATTGATGGTCTGGCGAATGAAAAGCCGGGGAACCCGAAAGTAGGGCTGATTGTCGCCGATCTTGTAGGCCGCACCGCTCGGAAAGCCCGCGACACCCAAGGTATTGTCGAGACCGAATCCCTCATCGCCCTCGGGATTGACCCAGAATTCGGCGCCCGGCCACAGCGCCGCACCCAGCGCCAGGTTCGCGTCGATCGATTCCCGGCCCTGATCCGGGGTGAGACTGTTCGGGCCCGCGTAGGGCGCGGTGAAACTCGAGGATTCCTGCTCGACGTAGCTGAACTCGCCATGAATCGCGAATTTCTCTGCTGCGACCGGCGCCGCCGGCGCATCGGTGTCGGCCGCGATGGCGCCATGCGCCCACAGGGCCGCCACGACGGGGCCCCACGTGCGAAGCGCATTGAGGAGGCGGAGGCTCAACTAGAAGAACCGGGCAAGGTACGCGCAGGTTGCGGTGGAAAGCCCGACGATCTTGTTGGTCGCTTGCCGATAGAATTTGAAATTGAGTTCGGTTTCGGGCCGACCATCCTGCCACTGGATGAACGGCTTGAGCTCGCCGCGCCCCAGTGGCCGCTTCGCGAGCGCCGTGCGTCGGATGGTGATGCTCACGCGCGGCGTCTGCCGTTCGACGCGGGGCCGCTTGGCGATCGTGGCGGCGGAGGTGACGACGCCGCGGGCGATCAGGCCGCGTCCGCCCTCATTCTCGCTGGCGAACACGTAAATGGCGTCGCCCGCGGCAATTCCTTTGCCGCCATACATCGTCTTTTGGGCAGTGAATGAGAATGATTTCGCTCGTGGCTCGGCGACCGCAGCTTTGATGGCGTACGACATGCGGCATTGATACCCACGTTTGCCATCGATATCAACCGCGACAATAATCGCTCTCATGCGAATGACCTTGGCCATCCTTGTCACGGCGTTGCTCTGGGCGCTCGCCCAGGCGGCACCGGCACCCGTCGCGATATACGATAGGGATCCGCAACATCTGTGGAATCGGCTGTATCGCGAGATTGCGGTTCGGACCGACGGCACCACCGCCTATGGCATCGATAACGCCGAGCCCTTCAACGAACCGTTCGATCACCCCCAGCGGCTGATTGCCGTATTGAAAGAGTTTCTCACCGTCCACGGGGAAATTCGCTGCGCCACCGCGCTGCGCCGTGCACTCATGCAGAATGACCTCTGGTCGGCTTTCGATCTGACCGCCGGCCCCTCTGCCCGAACCGGGGATTCCGCAATCCGACCCCTGCTTGCGCGCGTGATCGAGCGCCTGGAGCTGCCGAATACGGCCCTTTCGCAGCTCCCGGACAACTACGCCGCGGCGGTGAAGTCCGGGAAGTTTGCCGCGGACTTTGATCCGTCTCATCCCGAGCAATCCTTCCTGCCGCCCGATCTGTTCGACCCGAACGGGCCATGGGTGCAGCTTGGCGCCGATGACCGGGGTGCTCCGGTCGCCGCGATGCATGCGGAAATGCTTTCCGGACGTTCGGTCTTCAAGGTTTTCATTCGCCTTCCCTGCGGCCGCCAGGCCACGCTCG
>Ga0210385_10001438_pt1 | contig 14800 bp, 12 predicted proteins | sample IncBWH26OmetaG_FD_160107 | JGI IMG/M metagenome (GOLD analysis project Ga0210385, IMG submission 160107) | Forest soil microbial communities from Barre Woods Harvard Forest LTER site, Petersham, Massachusetts, United States - Inc-BW-H-26-O ...
GGTTCGCAAACTGGCGCTTTGCGGGGCAGACTCGCCGACGATTGGGCCCGATTCGCCGGTAGTGTTGACTGTCAAAGTTTTGTACACGTACCCGGGCAAGACGGCCGAGCAACAGGGCCACATGGGCCGGGCGGAAATGGTCTCGACTCCGTTTCGGGAGTACGAGCGGCAGATTCGCCGGCAGTTTACGGACATGTTCGCGAACTCTGGTTTCGACGCCGGCCGTGACATTGCCGGGATTATTTTGAACCGCTGGGGGCACGCTTATGCGAGCCCCGCCCCCGGATTTTACTTCGGCAAAGACGGCAAGCCTGCGCCGGGAGACGTTCTGCGGGCCGCGCCGTTTGCGAGGATCGCTTTTGCGAACACGGACCTTTCGGGTACGCCCGATCACAAATCCTCGATTCTCGAGGCCGATCGGGCGGTGGAGCAGTTGCTGGATCAGGTGTTGAGTGAGTGAGCCTCAGTGGTCAGAAATGGGTGAGTGAGATCGGAGTGGGCGTCGGCGCATCAGTGTTCTATTTTTCCTTTTCTTCTTCGATTTTGATGCGGAGGGATTTTAGGAACTTGAGGTCCTGGTCGCTGATTTTGAATTCGGGGTTGGTGGAGAGGGTGGTAACCAGGGAAGTCTTGTCAGAGGATTTCTCGCCCTGCTTGCTGACGCCGATGGTGGCTTCGAGGACCAAGAAGATATCGTATCCGCCTTCTTTAATGCGGGAGACGACTTCGGCGATCTGTTCGGAATCGGAGAGAGATTCATTGATGGCCTCGCCGAGTTCCTTCATGAGCTGCTTGAGTTGCTGGTCCACTTGGTCCCCCGATATCGGCGTCTGCCTGGGCTGCGAAAATACCCACTGGTCGTTAGATGCCCGCGGCCGCTAAACGATTTCGATGGCGTGCGCAGGCTTGCGCCATTGTAGCGCCGGAGGCTGTTAAAATCGAGGCCGTGAGCAAGGTTTCTGCGGCACGAAAGCTGGGGGTAGTGGCGCGCGTGGCCGGGCAGCAGGTCAAGCGCAGCCGGACGGCACGGGCCGTGACGCAGGCAGTTTCGGCGACCGCCAGGTCGTTCGGGCGCGTGCTGCATCAGTTGTGGCTTGAGGTTACGGGGTTGGTTTTTCTGGTGATGGCGGCGAGTGGCGGATTCGCTGCGGCTAAAGAGTATGCGAAGTACGAGGCGGGTCGTGCTGGATTGGGGCGCGTGGTAGTTGCAATTTGCTTCACCGTGACCTTTGCCTGGTTTGGGGTGAGTTCGTTCTGGAAGGTGCGGCAGAAGGGTCGGGGTGGGGCGCGGTGATGGTGGCGGGGTTCGTGGCGCTGCATGGACAGCAGGTTCCTCTGCGCTGCGCGCTTCGGAATGACAAGAATTGTGCGCGCTTCTGAATGACAAGAGTCCCGCGCGCTTCGGAATGAGAATGTTTCGTCGATGCAGGAAAAAGTAATTATGGCCGATACGGTTAGAGCTGGGGCGCCGAATCTTGCGGCGGAGGTCGAGACGTCTTCCCACATTGTGGTCAAGCCTCTTTACACGGCGGCCGATCTTAAGGGCTCGGACTACGAGGGCGAGGTTGGGTACCCGGGAGAGTATCCGTTTACGCGGGGCGTGCAGGCCACGATGTACCGTGGGCGGCTGTGGACCATGCGGCAGTATGCCGGCATGGGCGATGCCGAGGAGTCGAATAGGCGCTACAAGTATCTGCTGGCGAACGGGACGACCGGGCTTTCGGTGGCGTTTGATTTGCCGACGCAGATCGGGATGGATTCGGATCATGCGCTGGCTGCCGGGGAAGTGGGTAAGGTGGGCGTGGCGATTGATTCGATCGAGGATATGGAACGGCTGTTCGCAGGCATCGATCTGACCGGCATTTCTACATCGATGACCATCAATGCGACGGGATCGATTCTGCTGGCTCTGTACGTGGGGGTGGCGCGGCGGCAGGGTGCGGACATCCGCAAACTTTCAGGCACGGTGCAGAACGATGTGCTCAAGGAATACATCGCGCGGGGGACTTATATTTATCCGCCGCAGCAGGCTCTGCGATTGATTACCGATATGTTTGGGTGGGCGAAGGAGAATGTGCCGGACTGGAATACGATTTCAATTTCGGGCTATCACATGCGGGAGGCGGGATCGACTGCGGTGCAGGAGGTGGCGTTCACGCTGGGCAACGGCATGGCGTATGTGCAGGCGGCGATCAAGGCGGGGCTGGATGTGGATCAGTTCGCGCCGCGGCTTTCTTTCTTCTTCAATGCGCACAACAATTTTTTGGAAGAAGTGGCGAAGTTTCGGGCGGCGCGGCGGATGTGGGCTCGGATCATGCGGGAACACTTCAAGGCTAGGAATCCACGGTCGTGGATGCTGCGGTTTCACACGCAGACGGCGGGGTCGACGCTGACGGCGCAGCAGCCGGAAAATAACATTGTGCGCACGGCGATTCAGGCGCTGGCTGCGGTGCTGGGCGGGACACAGTCATTGCACACGAATTCCTATGACGAGGCTCTGGCGTTACCCACTGAGCAGGCAGCGCGCATTGCTCTGCGCACGCAGCAGGTGATTGGGTATGAGTCAGGCGTCGGGCAGACGATCGATCCGCTGGCGGGGTCTTACTATGTTGAATCGCTTACTAATGAGATCGAGAAGCGCGCGGCAGAGTACTTGGGGAAGATTGAAATGTTGGGCGGGATGCTGAAAGCAATTGAGCGCGGATTCGTCCAGCAAGAGATTCAGAACGCGGCTTATGAATATCAGCAGGCTGTGGATCTTGGGGATGCGGTGGTGGTGGGAGTGAACCGGTTTGAGGTGGAAGAGGAGAAAGCGATTCCGATTCAGAAGATCGATCCGGGGTTGGAGGCGAAACAGATCGAGCGCGTGCAGGCGCTGCGAGCGCGGCGGGATGCAGGGCCGTGGAAGGCGACGCTGAAGGGCGTGGAGGATGCGGCGCAGTCAGGCGCTAATTTGATGCCACGGATACTGGCCGCGGTTGAGGCTTACGCCACCGTGGGTGAGATTTCGGATGCGATGCGGCGGGTGTTTGGTGAGTATAAGGAAGCGGTTGTGATTTAGGCGCGGCTGGGTCGGTCAGTTGTTAGCGGAAGTGTGCTAGCCCGAGGTCTTGTAATCGCAGGCGGTGCGGCAGGGTTCGCAGTACATGAGGCCGTCCTGGCAGATGCGGACTTCGAGTACGGTCTGGCAGAGGCAGCAGTACTTGTCGCACTCGCATTGGTCCTCGACCATTTCGCATTGGGCACAACGGCATTTGGCGGAACCGGTTCCCGTGGACATAGGAATAATGTAGCGCTGCCGGGCGGGGCGGGGAACGTTCCGTTGGTAACTTGGGTCAGGGGTCAGATGTGCCGTGGCTGCTTCTTACGCCCCTTTGGGCTTGTTCATCTTAAGACTTCCCTACGCAGGGCTTACGCCGTGGGCTGCATTCTGCCGCCGCTCCGCGGCTATGCCGTAGTCCCTCTGCCATATAATTCTGAGCAATGACCTTCCAACAGGTGCTGGATGGAGCGGAAGTTCTCGCACGCAGCGGGGATCCGGGAGTGAGAGGTGTGGAATATGACTCGCGCCGAGTGACGCCGGGAAGCGTGTTCGTGGCCATGCGCGGGGAATCGAGCGACGGCAACAGGTTTATCGGCCAGGCGGTTCAAGCTGGGGCAGTGGCGGTGGTGACAGATTCGGCGGCGGAGAAGCCGCGTCCAGGCGTGGCTTGGGCGGTGGTGCCGAACGGGCGGCGGGCGCTGGCGCGGGTTAGCGCGAACTTTTATCGGAAGCCGGCGGAGCGGATTGCGATCACGGGCATTACGGGGACGAATGGGAAGAGTACGACGGCATTTCTGCTGGAATCGATTCTGGAGGCGGCAGGACGGAAGAGCGCGCTGATTGGGACGATTGAGTATCGCGTGGCGGGCAAGGTTTTGCCGGCGCCGCATACCACGCCGGAGGCGCTGGAACTGAACCGCATTTTCGGTGAGGCGCTGGGTTGGGGCGCGACCGATGCCGTGATGGAAGTTTCTTCACATGCTTTGGCGCAGGAGCGGGTGTTTGGAGTGCCATTTGATGTGGCCGTGTTTACTAATCTCACACGCGACCATCTCGACTATCACAAAACTATGGAAGAGTACTTCGCGGCCAAGCGGGTGTTGTTCGAGGGTTGCGGCACGGATGCGCCGCGGGCTGCGGTGACCAACGGGGACGATGAGTACGGAGCGAAGCTGGCGGAGTTCAGCCGGAAGCGCAGCTCGGTCGTGTTGAAGTATGGATGGGAGCGGGGCGATCTGCATGCGGAGAGAGTGGAAATTACGACGCGAGGGACACGATTTGATCTGGTGATGCCTGGGGGGAAGATCGCAGTGTTCTCGGCGCTGATCGGGCGGGTGAATGTCTACAACATTCTGGCGGCGGCGGGGGCGGGTTATGCGCGAGGGTGTTCGGCGCAGGCGATTGCGGCGGGGATCGACAAGCTGGCTTGCGTTCCGGGGAGGTTTGAGAGGGTGGATTGCGGGCAGCCTTTTACGGTGGTTGTGGATTACGCGCATACGGACGATGCTTTGCGGAATCTGACGGCTTTGGCGCGAGAGTTGGTTTCTGCTGGGAAGGGACGAGTGTTGACGGTATTTGGATGTGGAGGAGATCGCGACCGGAAGAAACGTCCGTTGATGGGCGAGGCCGCGGGGCGGGGAAGCGATTTTGTGGTGCTGACATCGGATAATCCGCGGAGTGAGGATCCGGTTGCGATTATCAATGATGCGGTGGTGGGGCTGCAGAAGACTGGAGTGAAGTACAGCGTCGAGCCGGATCGGCGTAAGGCAATCGCGCTGGCGATTAGCGAGGCACGGCCAGGAGACATCGTGCTACTGGCAGGCAAGGGGCACGAGAAGGTGCAGGTCACGCGGGAGGGTCCGGTTGCGTTTGACGATTTGGAAGTGGCGCGCGAAGCCCTGCGGGCTGCGGGGTTTGAGTGCGGGGCCGCAGCTGGAGCGAAGGGATGAAATTGGCGCTGGCCAAGATAGCCGAGTTTGTTTCTGCGGCGGGGGAGTTTTCGCCTGAAAAAGTGGCGCAGGGGTATTCGATTGACTCACGGACCGTGGGACCGGGCCAGCTGTTTTTCGCGGTGAAGGGTGAGCGACTGGATGGGCACGACTTTGTAGAGGCAGCGCTGGGGCGAGGGGCAGTCGCGGCGGTGGTGCGTGCGGATCAACTGGGGCGATATCCCGGAGAAACGCGGTTGCTGGCGGTGGAAGATACGCTGGTTGCGCTGCAGACTCTGGCTACGGCGGTACGGAAGCTCTGGCGCAAACCGCTGATCGGGGTCACGGGATCGGTGGGGAAGACGACTACGAAGGAAGCGATCGCGCATGTGTTGAGCACGCGGTTTCGGGTGCTGAAGTCCGAAGGGAACTTCAACAATCACTTCGGTTTGCCGCTGATGCTGTTGAAGTTGGAGCCGGAGTATGACGTCGCGGTGATTGAGATGGGGATGTCGCATGCGGGGGAGATTCGGGCGCTGGCGAAGATTGCGCAGCCGGAGATTGGCGTGGTCACGAACGTTGCGCCGGTGCATCTGGAGTTCTTTGATTCGTTGGCGGGGATTGCGCGGGCGAAGTATGAGTTGGTGGAGTCGCTGCCGGCGGGCGGAACCGCCGTGTTGAATGCCGATGACGAGTATGTTTCGCAGTTTGGGCGCGACTTCGAGGGCAAAGTGGTGATGTACGGCAGGAGGGCGACGGCGAGCGTGCGCGCTGAGAATGTTTGGTCCAGGGGGACGCAGGGCGCTGAGTTCGACGTGGTGATCGGAAGCGTTCGGGAACATGCCACGCTGCCGCTGGTGGGCGAGCATAACGTGCTGAATGCGCTGGCGGCGGTGGCGGTCGGGCTGGAGCGCGGACTTACATCTGCGGAGGCGGTAGGCGCGCTGGCGACGCTGGCTCCGGCGGACAAGCGCGGGCAGGTTCTCCAAGTGGGTAACATCACGGTGATCAACGATTGCTACAATTCGAATCCGAAGGCATTGGGAGCTATGGTGGATGCGCTGGCTGCGATGACAGCCAAGCGCCGGATTGTGGTGGCGGGCGAGATGCTGGAGTTGGGGCCGGCGGGGGAAGAGATGCACCGGCAGGCGGGGCAGCATATTGGGGAGAGGAAGATTGATGTGCTGGTCGGAGTGCGCGGGCTGGCGCGGATGATGGTCGAGGGTGCGAGGAAGGCGGGAACTCCGGCAGATTTTGTAGCAACTCCGGAGGAAGCTGGGGAATGGCTGGCGCGCGAGGGGCGCGATGGAGATCTGGTTTTGTTGAAGGCTTCACGCGGGGTGAAACTGGAGAAGGCGCTGGAAGTGTTGAAAGCGCGCCGTGCTGGTGCAGTCTCAAGAAGCTGAGATCACGGAGCGGGACGGAGGCTGATTGCTCTACTGGCTGTTGTTCCTGAAACTGCAACATTATTTTCCGCCGTTCCGCATCTTCCGCTACCTGACGTTTCGCACCGCTTTTGCCAGTCTTACGGCGCTGTTTACCGCACTCATCGTGGGACCGCTGGTGATCAACCGGCTTCGCGAATTCCAGATTGGACAATACATTCGAGAAGAAGGTCCGAAGGGTCATCAGAAAAAAGCAGGGACGCCCACCATGGGGGGGCTGCTGATTGCAATTGCCATCGTGGTGCCTACCCTGCTGTGGGCGGACCTGAGCAACCGGTTCGTGTGGATTGCGGTGTTTGCCACCTGCGCGTTTGCGGCGATTGGATTCACTGACGATTACACCAAGGTGGCGCGTCGCCGAAATCTGGGGCTGACCGGGCGCGCCAAGCTGGGGCTGCAGATTGCAACCAGCATTGTGATCGCTGTGATGCTGATCGCCATGCAGACTTACGGAATGTATTCGACCAAGCTGATTGTGCCTTTCCTCAAGCAGTTTCATCCCGATCTGGTGGTGCAGAGTCTGGAGCGTAATCCGCACCTGTGGGGGCTGGCGTTCCTGCCGTTTATCGGGTTTGTGGTGCTGGTGATTGTGGGATCGAGCAATGCGGTGAATCTTACGGATGGATTGGACGGGCTGGCTATTGGCTGCACGGTGATTGCAGCCGGGGCGCTGACGGTTTTGACGTATGTGAGCGGGCACGCTACGTTTGCCTCTTATCTGGAAATTCCGCGTATGCCGCAGGTTGGCGAGTTGACGATTTTCTGTGGGGCGATGGTGGGGTCATCGATTGGATTCTTGTGGTACAACGCGCATCCGGCGGAAGTGTTTATGGGCGATGTGGGATCGCTGGCGCTGGGCGGGGCGATCGGGACAGTTGCGGTGATCATCAAGCAAGAACTGCTGCTGCCGTTTATCGGCGGAGTGTTTGTAATCGAGGCGATGTCGGTGATCTTGCAGGTGGGGTCGTACAAGCTGCGCAAGAAGCGGATTTTCAAGATGGCGCCTTTGCATCATCATTTCGAGTTGATGGGTTGGTCGGAGTCGAAGATTATTGTGCGGTTCTGGATAGCGTCGCTCGTGTTTGCGTTGTTTGCGCTGACGACTTTGAAACTGCGGTAACGCAGTGGCCAGTGATCGGTGGTCAGTGGCGAGCGAAAAAACTGGGCGGCATTGTTCTTGGTTTGCTGGTCACTGACCAGTGGCCACTTCATTTTGATGGAACTCAAGGACAAACGCGTGCTGGTCGTGGGGCTCGGCAAGTCCGGGGTGGCTTCGGCGCTGTTCTTGAAGGCGCGCGGCGCGCGGGTTACCGTTTCCGATACCAAGAGCGGGGATGAACTGCGGAATGAGATTCCGGCGCTGCTTGATCATGGGATTACGGTCGAGACCGGCGGGCATGGGGAGCGGACTTTTCGGGGGCAGGATCTGATTGTGGTGAGCCCGGGGGTTCCGGTGGATTTGCCGATGCTGGCGCAGGCGCGCGCGATGGGCGAGGCGGTGATTGGGGAGATTGAGCTGGCGGCGAAGTTTCTGCCGGGGCCGATTGTCGCCATCACGGGGTCGAACGGGAAGACTACGACGACGTCACTAACGGGCGACATTCTGACTGCCGGCGGGCTCCCCACGTTGGTCGGCGGGAACATTGGGACTCCGGCGATTTCGCTTGCGGAGCGGGCGAAGCCGGAGAGCGTGATCGTGCTTGAAGTGTCCAGTTTTCAACTGGAGACTATTCAGACATTTCGTCCGAAGGTTGCCGTGGTCTTGAATGTCACTCCCGATCACCTCGACCGGCATCGGACGTTTGAGGCTTACGTGGATGCGAAAGCTCGTATCTTCGAAAATCAAAGAGGCGACGACTCTGCGGTGCTCAACGAGGATGATCCGGCTTGCTTGGCGATGGCGGGGCGGACTCGGGCGCAGGTGTTCTGGTTCAGCCGGCAGAAGGAAGTAAAGCAAGGAGCCTGGGTGCGCGAGGGGAACATTTTGTTTCGCGATAGAGGTGGACAGCGCGAGATCATGCTGGCTTCCGAGATTCCGCTGAAGGGGTCCCATAATCTCGAGAATGTGCTGGCGGCGGTGTGCGCGGGGGCGCTGATGGGATGTGCGCCGGAGAAGATCCGGCAGGCGGTGCGCGAGTTTAAGGCGGTCGAGCACCGGCTGGAGTTTGTGGCGACGATCCGCGGCGTGGACTATTACAACGATTCGAAGGCTACGAACGTCGACGCGACTATCAAGGCGCTAGAGTCTTTTCCGGGGAACATCCACCTGATTCTTGGGGGCAAGGATAAAGGCAGCGATTACACGGTGCTCAACGAGTTGCTGCGGCAGCGGGTGAAGCGGGTGTACACGATTGGAGCGGCGGCGGGGAAGATTGAGTCGCAGATCGTTTCTCCGAAAAGCGGGAATGTTGAAGTGGTGCATGCCGAGACTCTGGAGAATGCTGTGCGGAAGGCGAATGCCGTGGCTGAGGCGGGGGATGTTGTGTTGCTGGCTCCGGCTTGCGCTAGCTTTGATCAGTTTAAGAATTATGAGCAGCGCGGGCAGGTGTTTAAGGAGATTGTGAAGGGGCTGGCAGCGGAGGCGGAAAAGTTGCGGGCATAAGGCATCCTCGCGCCGAAGCGTCGACATCTCTTCAAGTGAGGATGTACGTCCTTGACCTGCAACGGTAGACTTAATTCCCAAGCGTATTTAAGGAGGGGCTATGCGCGTAATCCGCAGCCTCCTGTTCGTTGCAATCGCCATCAACTTGGTAGCGCTCGCGCCGGCTCGCTCCCAAATTATTCCCGATGATCAGGTCTTTGGGCTTTACCGCTGGGACGCCGCCCGTGGCGTCCTCTTCTTCCGAAAGAATTTCCTGCTTCGGAAGATGAACTCACCGCTTCGCTCCTACAACGATGACGGATCTCAGCGCGGCGCTGATATCAATCTTTTCAAAGATTTTCCTGATATACAGGAAGCGACCGTTGACGATTTCGCGGCTGGGCTGGCGGGAACAACATGTATCGCCGCAGAACTCATCTACGGTCCTCGGACAGTCAAGAATGTGGTTCTGACTTACGACTCAGCCGGGTATTTGCGGGCGGTGGTAGACATCGCACCGTACTCCGCGGAAGCCATCACAGCTGACGATCAGGGCAATGTCTTCGTGCTCGGCGAAAGAAGTGATGAGCGCGAGGGCGATGCTCCTCACCCTCTTCTCATCAAGTACGATCCCAGCGGAAACGTTGTCGGTCGAGCTCTTAATTCAGACCTTTTCAAGGACGGTTCCGACGGAATCCAGTATTTTGGGCGGGGCTACGAGCGCGTTAGCGCATCTCTGTCGCTGCAAGACGGAAATCTGTATGTCTATGCTCCTGACGAGAACGAGGTTCTGGTTTGCGCAGTCGATGGGAAAATTCTTCGGCGGGCCAAACTGGACGACGTGCTCTTAAGCGTCGCGCGGTCAGACAAAGTGCATAGGGCAGCCATTGCTGACGTGGGGTTCACCGACGAGAATCATGTTGTCCTGTATTTAACCGAATACGTGGGACCGGAGGAACCGAATGTGACGGATATTTCCAACATGCACGCGGCCGCGTACGTGGTTGATCTCACAACAAAAAAATTCAAACTCATCCTGCGGGGCGAGCCCGGCCTGAATCCCGCTTTTGTCGGCGTGTCGGGGAAAAGTTTGTTGACGCTCGCCCGTGACAAAGGTGGATTCGAAATCCAATTGCACGACCTTCCCTGAGCGCTGCCTTGAACCAAGACAATCAACAGTCAAGACTCAACAATCGATAATTCCTTCTCCGTGTCTCCGTGACTCCGTGGTGAAATGAACTTCCCATGGCGAAGCGGGTTAGTGTCGATCGCTGGCTGTTTACCGTGACCATGCTGCTGGTGTTTGTGGGGCTGGTGATGGTGTTTTCGGCTTCGGCCGTGATGGCGCGGGAGCGGTTTGGTTCTCCGTATGCGTTTTTGTTGAAGCAGTTGATCTGGGTGGCGGTGGGTCTGGTAGCGATGGTGGTGGCGATGCGGTTGGATTACCGGTGCTATAAGCATCCGGCGCTGGTATTTTCGCTGCTGGGGTTGACCACACTGCTGCTGATTTCAGTTTTCTTTGTGGATCGGTCGCATAACACACATCGTTGGATTCATGCGGGCGGGTTTTCCTTTCAGCCTTCGGAGTTGGCCAAGCCGGTGCTGATTCTGTTTCTCGCCTACTTTCTCGAGGGGCGCAGCAAAACAATCAATGACTGGCGCAACACGCTGGCGCCGGCGGCGGTGCCCGTGATGGTGCTGCTCGGGTTGATCGTGTTGCAGCCCGACTTGGGGACTGCGATCGCTTGCGCCGGGATTGTGGCTTGCATTTTGTATGTGGCGGGCATGCGGCTGCGGTACTTCGCGGGAGCGTTTAGCGCGGCGCTGGTACCGCTGTATTTTCTGATCTTTCATGTGAGCTTTCGGCGCGACCGCATTCTGGCTTTTATGAATCCGTATGCGGAGCGGCAAAAGGCCGGGTTTCACCTGATTCAATCTCTGATTGCGGTCGGCACGGGCGGGATTACCGGGACAGGTTTGATGGAAGGCAAGCAGAAACTGTTTTACCTGCCGGAGCCGCATACTGACTTTATTTTTGCGGTGACCGCTGAAGAATTGGGGCTGGTGGGAGCGCTGTTTGTGGTCACGCTGTTTGCCATCCTTTTATGGCGCGGAATGCGGGTTTCGTGGCGCACCGAGGACGCTTTCGGGCGCTACCTGGCGGTGGGGATTACGAGCATGGTGGTGCTGCAGGCGTTCATCAACATCAGTGTGGTGCTGGGGATGATGCCGACCAAGGGGATTCCGCTGCCGCTGGTGTCGTATGGAGGGTCGTCGCTGTTTGTGACCTTGGCTTGTGTTGGCGTGCTGCTGAATATTACTAAGCAGGCGGAGTAAAACCACAGATTCCCAGCGGCGTCCTCACTATAGGGATCCTTCGACTCCGCAGACGCCTCGCGTTCGCGAAGCGTTTGCTCCGCTCAGGATGACAGTTCGTTTATAGTCACTGCATGCGTGCCATTCTGGCAGGCGGCGGAACGGGCGGACATGTGATCCCGGCGCTCGCTATCGCCAACGAACTCAAGAAAAGTTATGGGGCCGAGGTGCTGTTCATCGGGACGGCGCGCGGAATTGAGAACCGTATGGTGCCGGCGGCGGGGTATCCGCTGCAGCTGGTGCGGGTGGGGGCGCTGAAGAACGTCAGTTTCGTGACGCGGGCGAAGACGGCGTTCGACTTGCCGCGGGCGGTGTGGGATGCGGGCCGCATGCTGAATGAATTTGCGCCTGACGTGGTGATTGGCGTCGGAGGATATGCTTCCGGTCCGGCGATGCTGGCGGCGGTGGTGAAGCATATTCCCACGCTGGCGTTTGAGCCGAATGTCGTGCCCGGGTTTGCCAACAGGGTGGTGGCGCGGTTCGTGTCGGGCGCGGCGGTGCATTTTGAGGAGACGGCGAAATATTTTCGTCGCTCGGAAGTGACGGGCGTGCCGGTGCGGCCAGCGTTCTTTGAGATTCCCGCCAAACGTGGCGGGACTCCGACGCTTCTGGTGTTTGGCGGGAGCCAGGGGGCGCACGCGATCAATGAGGCGATGATCCGGTGCTTGCCCGAGCTGGCGAGGCAGGCACCGGGGATCCACATCGTTCATCAGACTGGCGAGCGTGACTATAATGACGCGCTGGCGGCGTATCGGGGCTTAGGAGAGTTAGCCGAAGTCTTTAAATTCATTGAGGACATGCCGGCGGCGTTTGCGCGAGCGGATTTGGTGGTGTGCCGGTCGGGGGCTAGCACGGTGGCGGAGATTACGGCGGCGGGGAAGCCCGCGATCTTTGTGCCGTTCCCGCGGGCGGCGGACGATCATCAGCGGGTGAATGCGGAGGCGCTGGCGCGGGTTGGGGCGGCGGTCGTGGTCGAGGAATCGAAGCTGGAGGGAGTGTGGCTGGCGGAGACGATTGCGGCGTTGCTGGGTGATCCGCGGCGATTGCAGGCAATGAGTGAGGCGGCGCGGGGGTTGGCGCATCCTGACGCGGCGCGGGATATCGCGGCGATGGCGGCGCGGGTAGCGGGGATTGAGGGATAGCCACATAGTGCTGGAAGGAGCGCGGACGTGCTGAGAGAACTTCTCGAGTCCGCGGCAACGTTTCGTTGAAAGGGATCCTTCGACTCCGTAAGTGCTCTGCTTTCGCGAAGCGCTTACTCCGCTCAGGATGACAGGGCTTACGGTTCACATTTATGTTTGCCAAGATTCAGCAGGTACATTTCGTGGGGATTGGTGGGATCGGCATGAGCGGGATTGCCGAGGTGTTGCTGAATCTTGGGTACAAGGTTTCGGGATCGGATTTGAAGAGTTCCGCGGTGACACAGCGGCTGGCTGGGCTGGGGGCTGCGGTGTTTGAAGGGCATCGGGCGGAGAATGTTGCCGGAGCAGAAGTGGTGGTGACTAGTTCGGCGATTGCGGCGGAGAATCCTGAGGTGCTTGAGGCGCACAAGCTGCACGTGCCGGTGATTCAGCGGGCGGAGATGCTGGCGGAGTTGATGCGATTGAAGTACGGCATCGCTATCGCTGGGATGCACGGCAAGACGACTACGACTTCGATGGTGGCGGCGGTGCTGGCCGGGGGTGGGCTCGATCCTACTGTAGTTGTCGGAGGGCGCGTGGACGCGATGGGATCGAATGCGCGGCTGGGGAAGTCGCAGTATCTGGTGGCTGAGGCGGATGAGAGTGACCGGTCTTTTTTGAAATTGTCCCCAATACTTTCTGTGGTGACTAACATCGACCGCGAGCACATGGATTGTTACCGGAACATGCGGGACGTGAAGAAAACGTTTCTGGAGTTCATGGACCGGGTTCCGTTTTATGGGATGGTGGTGGTGTGCAATGACGATCCGATGCTGCGGCGGTTGCTGCCACAGGCGCAGCGGCGGACGGTGACTTACGGGACAAAGCGGGGATCGGATTTCTGGATCAAGCCGGGCGAGACCGGCGCAAACGCCGAGCCTGGAGGTGGTGATTTGCGGGCATTAAGCCGTTTTCGGGTGAGTTATCACAAGCAAGACTTAGGCGAATTCACGCTGCATGTGCCGGGAATGCACAACATTCTGAATGCGACGGCGGCGATTGCGGTGGGAGTGGGCCTGGATGTTGCGCTGGAGGCGATCCGCACGGGGCTTGACCAGTTTCGCGGGGTTGACCGGCGGTTTCAGTTGCGAGGGCGAGTGGCGGGCGTTAGCGTGATTGACGATTATGGGCACCATCCCACGGAGATCAAGGCAACGCTGGCGGCGGCGCGGCAGTGCGGGTTTCGCAAGATTCATGTGCTGTTCCAGCCGCATCGGTACACGCGCACGCGCGATCTGATGGAGGAATTCACAACTGCGTTTGGCGACGCGGACTCGCTGTTTGTGCTCGATATCTATGCGGCTAGCGAGAAGCCGATCGAGGGCGTCAGCGGAGAGGCGTTGGCGCGGACAGTCCGCGAGAAGGGTGGACGGAGCGCTCAGTATGTGAATTCTTTTGCTGATGCGGTGAGTAAAGTTGCCGACGCAGCAGAGGATGGAGACATGATTCTCACTCTGGGCGCAGGCAGCGTTTCGCATTTGGGGCCGATGATTCTGGAGAAGCTGAAGGAGAGAAACGCGATAGCGGTGGAGCGTTAGCCATTCTACTCGAGGTTCAAACCCGCGCGGATAAAGACCCTCCAAAGAGGCCGCTGGTGGATTGCTAACGGGTGGGCGGGCGGTGCGTCTAATTGGCAGATGGAGATTATGGCGATGAAGACTACACAGGCTTGGGTTTGGCTGGCGGCCGGGGTGATGGCGCTGGGATTAAACGGGTTTTACCAGGACGGCGGGGCGGCTTGGGCGCACCGGATCGTGGATGGGGCTGTCGCGCAGGCTGCTGACCGGTCGCTGGGCTTGGTTAATTTTGCATGGGAGCGGGTAGACCGGTTCGCGGAAACAACCAACGTTGTGGCTGTGCGGGATGAGACGGCGTCCTGCCGTCTGGCCGCGATGGCTCGGTTCCGGGCCGGGATCGCGCGGGGGGAGAGTGGCATGGCGCACTTCCAAGCCATGTCAGCTCGGGAAGAAGCGGCTCGGGCGCGGGTCGAGGCCAAACAGGCGCAGATCGAAGCACGGGTCGAAGCACGAGTTGCCCGGGTGCGCATGGTTCCGGTTGCGTTTAGCGAGGTAGAGATTCCTGGGGTGGTTTGTCCGAGGGTGCGAGTCAATGTTCCTCGTGTAAGTGTTCCCCGGTTGCCGGTGGTGAAGATTCCTGCGCCGGTAGTGCATCTCGAGACGGGTGCGGGGCCGGTTTAAAGTTTCTGTTCTCCTGAAAAAAGCGGGCGCGGCGAAACTGCCGCGTCC
>Ga0210385_10001439_pt1 | contig 14797 bp, 11 predicted proteins | sample IncBWH26OmetaG_FD_160107 | JGI IMG/M metagenome (GOLD analysis project Ga0210385, IMG submission 160107) | Forest soil microbial communities from Barre Woods Harvard Forest LTER site, Petersham, Massachusetts, United States - Inc-BW-H-26-O ...
ATGTATATATATGTATATATATGTATATATATGTATATATATGTATATATATGTATATATATGTATATATATATGTATATATATGTATATATATGTATATATATATGTATATATACATATATATAATTATAAAATATTTATAAATATATTTATTTATTTATATATATATACATAATAAATAAAAAATTAATGCGCGTGGTCATTTGAATACAGTGATAAGAGTAAGCAAAAAATGTATGCTTGAATTAAACAGATTGCGATTTCGAATAGTAAGTAACCTAATGAGGTTAGTAGGAGAAAAACTCTTGCTACAGTTAATAGAACTGCTGCTGGTGCGGTATATAAATTAATTAATCTTAAAACGATATGACCTGCCCTTATGTTTGCTGCTAATCGAAATGATAGTGTTAGAGGTCGTACAGTAATTCTGGTTGTTTCGATAAGAATGAGAAATGGGTTTAGTCATGCAGGTGCTCCATCTGGTAGAAAATGTGCTACAAATGCTTTTGGTTTGTAGGTTGCACTTGAGATAATTATTAATATTCATGTTGGTAATCCAAATAGTAAAGTAAAAATTAAATGGCTTGATAGAGATAGAGTGTAAGGGTTTAATCCTGATAAATTAATAAAGATTAATAAGATAAAAATTGATGATAGAATTGTTGACAATCCTTTAATGTATGATGAATTAGTTCGTGATAGTTGATCTATGATAGTATATATAAATATTAAGATTGATGTTATTATGCGGTTTATAGATAATCAGAATGTTATTTGAAGAGAGAGTATGATGAAAATTGTTGTGGATAGGGTAATTAGAGGGTTTATAATAGTGCTAAATGCTATAGGGTCAAAGGAAGAAAAAATATCAGGTATCATCAAAATATGGGTTACCCATTTAGAACTTTGAAGGTTCTTAGTTTAATTAACTTAATATTTTGGTGGAAACCATTCCAGAATAAATGGTGAAATTAGGTCGAAACTAATTTGCTTATGCTTAATGGTTGAATAAAGGCGAATATTGCATTTTTATTTCCACAGAATAATAGTTTTTTTTAACTTACTTTATTATGAATTTAGATTGTCTCAAATAAAAAATCTTACTGGGGATATAATATAATATATGTAGTATATAATTGTAAGGGTTTGTCCGATGAAAATATAAGGTGGTTCTACAGGTTTTCCGCCAATTCATGTAAGTAAGATGAGAGTGGTAACTAATGTTCAAAAAATATATTGGTTAATGGGGTAAAATCTAATTGTTTGTTTGTTTGATACTATTGAGAGTGGTAGAGTAAATAGAATTAGTAGTGCAAAAAATAATGCTATTACTCCGCCTAGTTTATTAGGAATTGATCGAAGAATAGCGTATAGTCATAGGAAATATCATTCAGGTTTAATATGGGTTGGTGTTACTAATGGATTTGCTAGTAAAAAGTTTTCTGGGTCAGTAAATAAATTGGGGTTATATATAATTAAAATTATAAATAGCATTAAAATTGTAGCATAACCTAAGAAATCTTTAATAGAAAAATATGAATGAAATGGAATTCGATTGGAGTCTCCATTTAGACCTAGGGGATTGTTGGATCCTGTTTGATGTAGAAATAATAAGTGAATTACTGCTAGTGCTAAAATGATGAATGGTAAGATAAAGTGTAATGCAAAGAAGCGATTAAGAGTGGCATTGTCTACTGCAAATCCTCCTCATAATCATTCTACAAGAATATTTCCGATGTAAGGAATAGCAGAGAATAAATTGGTAATTACTGTAGCTCCTCAGAAGCTTATTTGGCCTCATGGAAGAACGTATCCTATGAATGCTGTTGCTATTGTAACAATGAAGATAATTACTCCGATATTTCATGTTTCTATTAAAATATATGATTGGTAGTATATACCTCGACCGATATGGAGGTATAGAAATAAAAAAAATAGAGAAGCAGTGTTTGCATGAATATGTCGTATAATTCATCCATAGTTTACTTCTTGAGAAATGTGAATTACTGATTGGAATGCAAGATCTACGTTGGGGGTATAATGTATTGCTAGGAATAGACCTGTGATAATTTGGATAATTAAGCATAGTCCTAGAAGGGATCCATAATTTCATCAGATTGAGATATTATTTGGGGTTGGTAAGTCAATTAGCGAATTATTGATGATTTTGATAGCTGGGTGTGAGGTGCGGATTGGTTTATGCATAGCTAAATGGTCGAAGGGGTCCTTTATTTGATGATGAAATTTTTACTACTACAATTATAGTAAATAGTAAAATAATTGCTATTATTATTAAGGATGGTGTTATAAATTTAGAATAAAATGTATTTATTTGTAGTATAATTGATTTATGAGCTATTTCTGGTTTAGTTAAATAGAATATTGATGTTAGGATTATAGGAAAGATGATTATTAGGGGGACTTGAAATGTGGTAGATATAGTTATGTTTGGGGTTATTGCTACAAAATAAGAAAATATAACTAATGTTCCCCTAATGTAAATTAAGAAGATTAGGAATGCTATTCATGATGAATTAAAAAATGCAAATGCAAATGCAGTTATTATAGATAGTAGGAGAATATTTATTCCTAGGGTTAGGGGGGTGATTAGAATTAGGGTATTTATTGATAGGGAGATAATAATTGAGTATGTGAGGTATGACATTTATATGTAAAAGATTTGCACTTTTTCTAATGATGTCAAAGATCATTGTGCGCTTTACACTAATATATAATCTTCTTCATCAGTAAATACATAAGTATAGGCAGATTCATACTACATCTACAAAGTGTCAGTATCATGCTGCTGCTTCAAATCCAAAGTGGTGTTCTGATGAGAATTGGTGTTTAATTGTTCGAATTAGGCATACAAGTAGAAATGTTGATCCAATTAATACATGAGCTCCGTGGAATCCTGTGGCCACAAAGAATGTTGAACCGTAAATTCTGTCTGCAATAGTGAATGAGGCTTCTATATATTCACCAGCTTGTAGAATGGTAAAGTATGCTCCTAGGATGATAGTTAATGTAAGAGCTTGAATTGTATTTATTCGATTTGTTTCTATAAGGCTATGATGAGCTCATGTTACAGTTACTCCTGATGCTAAAAGAACTGCCGTATTTAGAAGTGGAATGCTGAATGGATTTAGAGGGGTGATTCCTATTGGTGGTCAACAACAACCTAGTTCTTGGGTTGGGGCTAATCTTCTGTGAAAGAATGCTCAAAAAAAGGCGAAAAAAAATAGTACTTCTGATGTAATAAATAAAATTATTCCTCATCGTAATCCTGTTGTTACATAGGATGTGTGGTGTCCAAGAAATGTTCTTTCTCGTACTACATCACGTCATCATTGAATTATTGATATAATAATTAAAAGAGTTGCTAAGTATAGAGGATAGGTAGTGTGTAAGTGAAATCAAGATGTTAATCCTACTGTTAGTGTGAATGCACCAATTGAAGCTGTTAGAGGTCAAGGTCTAAATTCTACTAAGTGAAATGGTTGACGGATCATTATAATTTTTCTTTGAATCTTTTTACTTGGAAGGTAAATGTACTTATATACTAAAATTATATAAGAGGGTATTATCCATAAATAAATTTACAGTTTATTGCTATTAATCGGCCATCTTATAATCAATTTCATATTTTTATAGAAGATAATTTGTTAGTATTTGTAGGGTGAAGGTAGAATTTTATAGATTGTTTTCATCATAGTGTAGAATTGATAAAGTATCCTGTTATGGTGAGGAAAAGTAATATTGTAATTCAGTTTATAGGGGAAAGATGAGGCATATTAAAGATATATCTAATGATTACTTTACTTTGACAAAGTAATGTTATATATTTAACTAATATCTTATGATTTGATTCATTTAATAAAATATTTTAAATTAACAATTTCTATGCAAATGGGTATAAAGGAATGATTTGCTCCGCAAATCTCTGAGCATTGACCGTAATAGATACCTGGAATATTAGGTGTGAATCCTAGTTGATTAAGACGTCCAGGTACTGCATCTACTTTTACTCCTATAGCAGGAACTGTTCATGCGTGAATAACGTCTGCAGCTGTGACTAGTATTCGTACTTCTATATTTATAGGTAGGACGATTTGATTATCGGTTTCTAGAAGACGATAGTCTCCTTTAGATAGGTCTCTGGTTTGAATTATGTATGAGTCTATTTCGATGTTTATAAAATCTGTGTATTCATATCTTCAATATCATTGATGACCGATAGTTTTAATAGTAATGTTGGGGTTACTTACTTCATCGGTTAGATATAATAATCGAAGAGAGGGGATGGCTAGAAATAAGAGAATGATGGCTGGTAAGATTGTTCATACTGTTTCAATTTGTTGTGCTTCTAACAGATATCGGTTTGAATATTTGTTTATACAAATTATAATTATAGCATATGTTACTACAGTTATAACTAATGTGAGAATAATTAGGGTATGATCATGAAATGAAATTAATTGAAGTATAATTGGAGATGCTGCATCTTGAAATAAAATTTGACCTCAGGTCATATAAGTGAGCATTTGGGTGGGTGCTTAATTCTAGTTAACAGATAGATACTATGTATTAGTTTTCACTTAAAATTGTTATAATTCCTGTTTCTCTAAGATTATGGAAGTCTAGAGGTAAGATATCTCTTCATTCTATGGATGATGGTATATGAGGTCTTGAAATAATTATTCGTTGAGTAGCAAAGGCTTCTCAGATAATAAAAATGAACATTATTAGAGCAAAAAATGATAGGAGTGATCCTATTGATGATACAATATTTCATTTAGTAAATGCATCTGGGTAATCTGAATATCGTCGGGGCATTCCGCTTAGACCAAGGAAATGTTGGGGGAAAAAGGTTATATTTACTCCTACGAATATAACAAAAAATTGTGCTTTTATTCATGTTTGATTTATAGTTATTCCTGAAAATAGGGGGAATCAGTGAGTGAATGCTGCAAAGATGGCAAACACTGCTCCTATTCTTAAAACATAGTGGAAGTGCGCAACTACATAGTATGTGTCGTGAAGGATGATATCTAAGGCTGAGTTAGATAAAATAATTCCAGTAACTCCTCCTGTAGTGAATAAGAAAATAAATCCTAGAGCTCAAAGTATTGGGGCTGAATATTTTAAGTTTGATCCGTGTAGGGTAGCTAATCATCTAAATACTTTAATTCCGGTTGGCACAGCAATAATTATTGTTGCTGCGGTAAAGTATGCACGTGTGTCTACGTCTATTCCTACTGTAAATATGTGATGAGCTCAAACGATAAATCCCAAGATAGCAATTCCTAATATAGCATAGATTATACCTAGGGATCCAAATGGTTCAAGTTTAGCACTATAGTGGGAAACAATATGTGAAATTGCTCCAAATCCGGGGATAATTAAAATATATACTTCTGGATGTCCGAAAAATCAGAATAAGTGTTGATATAAGATAGGATCTCCACCTCCAGATGGATCGAAAAATGATGTGTTAAGATTTCGATCTGTAAGTAGCATTGTAATTGCTCCAGCGAGTACTGGAAGAGAAAGGAGTAAAAGGATAACTGTAATAGTAACAGCTCATACGAAAAGTGGGATTCGTTCTAGTCGTAACCCTTGTCAGCGTATATTAATTACAGTGGTAATAAAATTTACTGCTCCTAGAATTGATGAAGCTCCTGCTAGATGTAAGGAAAAGATTGCTAAGTCTACTGATGGACCGGCATGAGCAATATTTCTTGCTAGTGGTGGGTATACAGTTCATCCTGTACCGGCTCCTTTTTCTACTAAAGCTGAAGATAATAGAAGTGTTAAAGATGGGGGGAGAAGTCAAAATCTTATATTATTTAGTCGTGGGAATGCTATATCTGGGGCTCCCAGTATTAATGGAAGAAGTCAGTTACCAAATCCTCCAATAAATACAGGCATTACTAGAAAGAAAATTATTAAAAATGCATGAGCGGTTACAATTGTATTATATAATTGGTCTCTACCTAAGAATGCACCTGGTTGTCTTAGTTCAAATCGGATTAATAGGCTTATGGCAGCTCCTATTATTCCGGCTCAGATTCCTAAAATGAAATATAGTGTTCCGATATCTTTGTGATTTGTTGAGTATAATCATCGCATATATTATTAAGATTGATATTAATGGTATAGTTATTGTTCTTATTATAATTATAAAGTGATTTGTGTTTATGTGATTAATATAAGATTTATTTTGTTGAATAATTAATGGAAAGATAATATTTAAATAGAAGAATAAATTTATTATTGATCCTAGTAATAAAGTAATTACTATAATGGGATAGTTTAACAGTATGTAAATTGTTATTCATTTAGGTATGAATCCTATGAATGGGGGTACCCCTCTTAGTGATAAAAGGAGTAAAATAAAAGGAAAAATTATGATTATTGATTGAAGTTTTGATGAATAATTTATTATAAATTTATTTATATATATGAATGTTGGAATAATGATTATTGAATATATTAGTAAGTATATTATTGAAAATATTGGTTTATTAATTACTATAAATCTAGATATTCATCCCATATGTGTAATAGAGGAAAAAGCTATGATTGATTTTAGTTTTGTTTGGTTTATTCCCATCATTGATCCGATGATTGCATTAATAGCTGGGATAAATATTAGTGGAAGAAGTTTAATATACATAAATATTATAATAGATAAAGGAGCAATTTTTTGTCAGGTGGCTAGAATAGAACATGTTATTCATGATATTGATGTTATTACGGATGGAAATCATATATGACATGGGACTATTCCGAGTTTTATTAAAAGTGAAATTATTAATATAGTTGATGATAGAAGTGAGTTGAAACTGTGTAGTCATAATCTTGATGAGAATATTAATAAAATTCTTGAGCCAATAGCCTGAATTAAAAAGTATTTAAGTATAGCTTCTGTTTCTTGAAATTTATTTGAGCAGTTTATGATTGGGATAAAAGATAGTATGTTAATTTCTAGGGCAATTCAAGTTATTAATCAATTATTTCTTGATAGAGCTATAATAGAGCTTCTAGTTAAAAAAAGGTATATAAGTATGTTTATAGGTGTTAAGTTTATTGACATAAAGATTTAATGGAATTTAACCATCAAATATAAAGTTAGAAGCTTTTATTTCCTACTGGAATCTTAACTATATTTGTTTATAATGATCAATTTAGTGATCCTTCTATTCATTCATGAATTAATCCTATAATTAAGATAATTAAAAATAATGATAGGGCAATTAGTATATAAATCGAGTTAGAGTTTATTATAATTAAGGGAATTGGGATTAATAGAACAATTTCAATATCGAATACAATAAAAATTACTGCTAATAAAAAAAATCGAGTTGAAAATGGAATTCGTGCAGAATTTATTGGGTCAAATCCGCATTCGAATGGGGAAATTTTTTCTCGATCTATTGTTGATCGCATGTTTGTGATTATAGCAATTATGATAATTATTATGGGTAAAATTAAGCAGATTAGTGAAGAAATTAATAGTAAATTCATGAATTAGAAACTATATAATTTTCTTATGATTAAAAGTCATATGCTTAAAGCTTTCTAATTAGAGATATTGGGAGCGTAATCCATAATTAACGTCATCAGAGTTATCCGTTCAGCCGGCGCAATATCATATAATTATTGGGGGAATAATTAATAAAATAATTAAGGTTAGAGGGAGAAAACATTTTCATGTTAAGTATATTAATTTGTCGTAACGTATTCGTGGAAATCTTGCACGAATTCATACAAAAATAGATGCTATGATTATAGTTATAGAAATTAATAGAAGGTTATTTATTATATTTATAGAGATTGAGCCAAATAGGATTGTGGCTGTAATTAGTCTTATTATTAGGATGTTAGCATATTCTGCTATAAAAATTAAAGCGAATGAAGCTCTTCTATATTCTGTATTGAATCCTGATACTAATTCAGATTCTCCCTCTGCTAAATCGAATGGTGAGCGGTTTGTTTCTGCTAAGTTTGTAATAAATCATAATAAGGCAATTGGAAATAATATAATTAAAATTCATGATATTGTATTTATATTTATTAAGGATAAGTTTATTGAGTGATGGATTAGTAAGCAGGAAAGAAAAATTAATGATATTGACACTTCATATGAAATAGTTTGAGCAATTCTTCGGAGACTTCCTAATAGGGCATACTTAGAATTAGATGACCAACCGGCAATAAATGTTGTATAAACATTTAATCTAGATACACATAGAAAGTATAATGCGCCAAAAGATAGGAATCTTGATGGGTATCTATGTGGAAAGATTGTTCATAATAAAAGTGTTAGGGTTAGTGCTATAGTGGGTGCTAGTATAAATGGTAATTTGTTGATTAATTTGGGCTTTGTTTGCTCTTTAGTAAATAATTTTAGTGCATCTGCGAATGGTTGAGTAATTCCCATGAATGTGACTTTATTCGGGCCCTTGCGTAATTGATAGTATCCTAAGAATTTTCGTTCTAGTAGTGTATAAAAAGCTATGGCTAGTAATGCTATTAAGTATCTTATAATAATTGAAAATAAAAAAGTAAAGTTCATTTATTAAGAGAAGTTTTTCATTTTCAGGGTTTAAACCTGATGCATTAATCTGCCATCTTAATAAGTCTATAAATGGATTGCACATTTTTTATAGATTTTCAAGATCTATGTGTTCTAAAACTGTAGACTACACTTAAGTGTCTTTCTGGCTAAGTGCAAATTAGCTATTCTATTATAAATTAAAGTGTAAAAGAATGAGAGTAATTCTCGTAAATTGATTCTAAGTCAGTTGCATAGATCTGCCAATTCTTTAATTTTTATATTTTAGTATATTTTATATAAATTGTAGGTCCTTTCGTACTATACAATTTTATGAAATTGAGGATAGAAACTAACCTGGCTTACGCCGGTCTGAACTCAGCTCATGTAGATTTTTAAAGGTTGAACAAACCTACTATTATAATTACTGCACTATAAAGGTAATCTAAGCCAACATCGAGGTGCCAATCCTTATTTTAGATAGGAACTCTTAAATAAGATTAGCCTGTTATCCCTAAGGTAACTTTATTGATAGTTTTATTAAAGCTCAATATATAGACATATGAGTCTTTTTTTATATGGATGATTTATCCTTGGTCGCCCCAACCAAAACTTATAGATATTATTATATCTGAAAATTAAAGCTCTCTAGGGTCTTCTTGTCCTTCAATTTTATATAAGCATCTTCACTTATAGGTTAATTTTTATGATATGTAATTTAATAGGTTAGATTTCGTTTACCCGTTCATTCTAGTCTATAATTAATAGACAAGTGATTATGCTACCTTAGCACGGTTAGGATACCGCGGCCATTTAATTTTCATTGGGCAGGGTTTACTTATTATTTTTTTCAATAAGCAATGTTTTTGATAAACAGTCGAAACATAGTATTTGCCGAGTTATATATTACATATTTTTGTTTTATAGATTTTTATAGGATTTAAGTGTGGTATAATTAATTATAAATACTTATTTTTACAGAATATTTGAGTATCATTGTTTATATAAAATTTTCTATTATATTATCATATTTATATTTATTTTTTTAGATTAATTATAATATAAATAAGGGTGCTAGTATTAAGCATTCATTTGGTTATAAATTTTATATGGAACTTTAAATAGGGCTTGTTCTCTATTTATTGAGTAAATAATGATAAATTATTGACTTTATTGTTTAAATTTTTAGAAAAACCAGAGATTTTCTTACGCGGAAAGTATGTAGCTTCTATTAATAATTGATTTAAATTTTGTGATACAAATATTAATTGGTTCTTAACACTTTATTAATAGCTCGTATAGAATTCGGGAATATTATTTTGATAATTAGCTTGTAAAACCATTATGCAAAAGGTACATGAATAAAATATTACTTTGATTAAATTGGATTTCTTTTAAAATACTTGCGATTAAGATTTTTGTAAGGAATAGTGGTTTATATTTTGATGTTTATAATAATGAGTTTGCTACTTTAGTCATAGTGTAAGTATGGTTCATTATATATGATACATTATTAGATGCAATTTCTATTACATCAACTTTGTTACGACTTATCTAGTCTTTTGACGAGAGCGACGGGCGATGTGTACATATTTTAGGAAATTATTTATATAGTGATTTCACTATATTACTTTTAAGTCCACTTGCAATTATTATATTTAATAATAATATTCATACTTTGTTAGAGATTGTAACCCATTGTACTCCATTTTATTAGTTGCACTTTGACTTGACTTTTTTAAATTTTTATTTATATAAACTCTTTTATAGGTTTATAAGACAGCAGTACACAGACTGATATACTTAAAATGGGTAGAAAGTCGTGGATTATCATATTAAGAAACAGGTTCCCCTAATTATATAAAATACCGCCAAAATTTTTGAGTTTAAAACTATGTTTTTATTATTCAGCTATTTTATTAAATTATTAATAGAAGGGTATCTAATCCTTGTTTTTGTTAATAATTTGTGTAATTAAGATATAAATAAGTTTATAGTTATAGTATTGGACTTTATTAGTTATTTAATATATCTTTTAATTAGCTTATGTTAATTATATCAGTTTTTACGTCTAACCGCGACAGCTGGCACGTATTTAGTCAAACTTTTTTGTTTTTTCTTTATCTTATTAATTGTAAAAATTTAACTACTGCTATATACATGTAGTACTAAACAATATATAATTATAAACTAAAATCAAATTTATTAGTAAGAGAGATCTAGTCTCTTTTTCGGGGTATGAACCCACTAGCTTGAATAGCTTATCTTACTTGATATTATAGATAATAGCATAGTGCGTTTTTAAATCTGCAATTTAATGTTGATTCTCAACTATATTATCTATGTTATTATGAGTTCTGGTATAACAATTAAGGCAATAATCGGGATTAAGTGTGATACTAATAATAGATTTTGTACAGCTTTTGATAAACCAGGAGGATTTATAAAGTTAATAGTATAACCATGTTGAGTATTACCATATATATTTAGCGAATAAGCACCTGTTAAGAATGTAATTATAGCTAGGAATAACATATAGTATATAGAAAATGATAGAGCTGCAGTAATTAGTATAATTTCTCTAAGAAGATTAATAGATGGAGGTGCTGCTATATTAAAAGCCGTAAATATAAATCATCATATTGTTAGTGATGGTAAAAATATTAGTATTCCTTTTATTAAAAATATTCTTCGTGTGTGTAGAATTTCGTAGTTAATGTTGGCAAGAGAAAATATTGCTGATGAACACAGTCCGTGTGCAATTATTATTATTAGTGTGCCGGATATTCCTCACGAAGATATTGATATGGTTCCTGAGATTATTAAGCCTATATGTCCCACAGAAGAGTAAGCAATTAATGATTTTAAGTCTGGTTGTCGTAAACAAATTATTCTTGTAATAATTGCTCCTGTGAGAGAGATAGATATAATAGTAGAGGATATAGATATAATTTTATTTGGAAATATAAGTAATATTCGACATACACCATAGCCACCTAGTTTTAGTAAAATTGCTGCTAAGATTATTCTTCCTGCAATTGGTGCTTCAACATGGGCTTTGGGTAGTCATAAATGGGTTATAAATATTGGAAGTTTTACTAAAAATCCTCTAATTAAAAGAATTGATAAAATATTAGAGGAGAACGATGAGATATATGGTATATATATTATATAGGAGTTTGGATTTATGTATATAATAGTAAATATAAATAATATTGGTAAAGATGCTATAATAGTATATATTATTATATATATGCTTGCTTGGACTCGTTCAGGTTGATACCCCCACACTATAATAATAATTATTGTTGGTACTAAAGAAGCTTCAAATCAAATATAAAATAGAAATAAATTACATGATGAGAAGGCATTTAATAGTGTTAAAAGAAGAATTAGACAAGTAATTATAAATATTTTATATATATTATTAGAAATGATGATTTTAGTTCTAGATATTATTATAAGGGCAGTAATGAATAATCTTAAAGTAATTAAAGTTATGGATATAGTGTCTATTATTGATATATTAGAGACGATATTGGTAGAGTAAGGTAAGTATGTTACTATAATTATTGATAATATGGTTAGAGTCGCACATGTAGATCATCATTTTATTTTGTATGGGGTTAAGAATGTAGATACAATTATTGATAATAGTAGAATATTTAATTTTAACACTTATTTATAGATGAAATTGAAAGTATGTCAGAGCCATAATTACGGGATAGTTTTACAATTAGACTTAATCCTAATCTTGCTTCACATGCACTAAATGTTAAAAGTATTAATCTAAGTTGAAATAAGGGGTATATTATTGTAGGAATAAACAGGACTATACAAAGTATTATTGCTTCTAAAAGAAGTAATGATATCAGGAGATGGGAATAGTTTATAAAGAGGGAAGTTATAATAAATATGAATGAAATAATTAAGAATATGGATAGAGTCATAGAATTGAGAAAAATTCATTCTTTGATTTACAAGATCATTGCTTCTATAAAGCTTTCAATTCTCAGTTTATCTGTAAGGAATTTTTGATATCCAAGATCAATGTTTTAAGATAAACTATAAACTGGTTGGGTTGTACGATAGAAAGTTCTATTTTTTAAATATGAAAGATTTATGTATTAATTATACTACATACAAATGTAATATTCAAGGGTGTTGACCATTGGCTCATCTTCAGTGAGATATTTTAAGATAAATTACTTGAATAGTTGAATATAATAATAGAGATTAATATGGTAATTCTAGACGATAAAATTAAGTGAGCTGCTTGTTTTGGGTAATATAATGTTATTAATGAGTTACTTATAGTTGTTGAAGAGAATATGAGTTGAGGGATTTCAATTCAGCCTTGGTCAATTGATTTTAAGTTAGAGTGGGATAAGTATATTGGGAACTTTATAAAGAATTGGGTAGATAGTGGTACAAGAAATCATATTATGCATAAAGCAAAATGATTAATATTGTTAATTATTGAAAATAAGTGATTGTGTATTGAGGAAGATAGATATCCAAGGATAAATCCCATAAATATTATAATTAAAGTTAAAGATTTGATTGATAAAGGAATTAAAGTGATATGATTTCTTACTGGATTAATTCATATAAGAGTTGCACCAGAAATAATAGCTAATGATGATAGTTTAATTATTGGTGTGGTAATAGCAGCATTTTCTGAGGTATATATTCATGGAGTAGAATTTATGGAAGAGAGTAGGGTTACGACTGAAAATCGTATTGAGTAGAATCTAGTAAATCTAATTCTTAAAAGTATAATGTTTATTATGGAAAAATTTAATGTGTTTCTTATCGCTATTTCTATGATTAAATCTTTTGAATAAAATCCTGATATAAATGGAAATCCGCATAAGGCTAAATTTGCAATAGTAATACATCTTGATGTGATTGGTATTTGATTTGGTAAGGAGCCTATTCATCGTAAATCTTGGGAGTGATTGTGGTAATTAATAAATGATCCAGCACCGATAAATAGCAATGCTTTAAATAAAGCATGCGTAGTTATATGAAAGAATGTAAGACTGGGAAGATTTAGAGCTAGACTAGTTATTATTATACCTAATTGTCTTAGAGTGGATAAGGCAATAATTTTCTTTATATCGCATTCTGTGGTAGCTCTTATACCAGCTATGAATATAGTTACAGTTGCAATTAGTATTAGTGATGGATTAAATAATCATGATTTATGTAGGAAAGGATAAAATCGGATTAATAAAAATACTCCTGCTGTAACTAATGTAGATGAATGGACAAGTGCAGATACAGGGGTGGGTGCAGCTATAGCAGCAGGAAGTCAACTTGAAAAAGGTATTTGTGCTCTTTTTGTTATAGCAGCAATTATAATTAAGATAGATTGAGAGATTAATAACGAAGATGAGGTTATGTTTATAATAAATCAATGACCTTGATCTAAAGTTAGTGCAATTGCAATGAGAATTATAGCATCTCCAATACGATTTGATAAAGCAGTAATCATGCCAGCAGCTAGGGATTTATTATTTTGGTAGTAAATTACTAGAATAAATGAAACAAGTCCTAAGCCGTCTCATCCAAGTAGAAGAATTATTATATGAGGGATGTAGATTAAAAAATTTATAGATATAATAAATAGTAGTACTAGTACAGTAAATCGATTAATAAATTTATCTGAAGCTATGTAAATTGAGGAAAATGATAACACATTTGCAGAGATAAAAATTACAGTGGTAGAGAATATAATTCCAATTGGGTCTAAAATAAATGTTATAATAACTGGTGTAGGTAATTGGTTTATCAGTGTTCATTCAATTAAGATGATTTTATTTATATAAATTAGTGAAATAGATGGAATTAGTATTAATAAAAATAAAAATCATAAGGAGCGACTAATATATGATGAGATATTATTGTAAGTTAGCATGAAAAATTGGATTTTTATGATTTTAATGTGAAAGTTGTTTATATTATATAAATTGATACTAAGTTTTAATGTTTGTCCTTCCTGTGCGCGCCGCCATGCAATTGCACAGGAAGGACAAAATTTTTCTTTTTTTAATAAGGATTTTTAACTGGAAAATTGATTAAAATTTTTACATGTTGTGTCTCATAAAAAGTGTACTTATATAGGGAATTGCACAGGAAGAGGGTTTTTGGTAAAAATTTAATTAGCTTTTTTGGTATGCAATATTTGTATATTTTAAAGTTTTTGGGTCTCTTTGTTTAGTCGCTATCTGG
>Ga0210385_10001440_pt1 | contig 14785 bp, 11 predicted proteins | sample IncBWH26OmetaG_FD_160107 | JGI IMG/M metagenome (GOLD analysis project Ga0210385, IMG submission 160107) | Forest soil microbial communities from Barre Woods Harvard Forest LTER site, Petersham, Massachusetts, United States - Inc-BW-H-26-O ...
CGGAACCAGGGGCGTTCGCGGCGGCGCAGGTACGCCGGCATACCATGGGCTTTATCGAGGAGTCTGCGGGCCCACTCGCGGGCTTCGGCAGCGCGTCCTTCGGAGGCCAGCAGCTCGGCAAAATTCAGGTAAGTTTCCGACATAGTGGAAGTTTTGGTGGCGTCGCGGAAGAGGGCCTCGGCCTTCTCCTTCTGGCCGGTGAGGGCGTAGGCGTGGGCGAGGAGGCCCTCGGCGCGATAGAAGTCCCAGGAGGGATCCTTGGCGACGACGCGCTCGAGATCGGGAATGGCGGCCGTGGCATCGCCCATGAGGACGGCGCAGGCTCCGCGCTTGTAGAAGGGATCAATCGTGGTGGAGCCACCAGCGATAGCTTTGTCGAAAGCGGCGCGGGCCTGGGGAAGATGGCCTTCGTCCATGTAGAGATCGCCGAGTTCTTCAAAATTGCCGACAGCGGTGTTGACCCGGACGAGGGCTTCGAGCTCGCGGATGCGTTTGCGGCGGGAGAAGCCGCGGGCCGACTGCTGGGAGAGGAAGCTGAGGTCGGGTGCGGCTTCAACGAGGAGATAGATGAGGGCGCCGAGCGGGCCGAGAAAAAGGATGATGAAGATCCAGTACGTGTCTGGGCGGCGGCGGATGAAGTGGAGGACGGCAATGGCCTGGAGAATGATGCCCCAGGGAAAGAAGATGGAGCTCAACAGTCCCATATCAGCGTTCAGCCTACAGCGTCCAGCGTTCAGAACAAAGTAATCGGCGCCGCCGCTTCGGTCAGGAGGACGCCTGGGGGATTTCCATCGCGCCGATGAGGTCGGCGACGCGCGCTACGTGGTGACGGGCGCACCATTGCTCCAGTTCGGCCGCGATGCGTTCGGTGGCCCGCGGGTCGGCGTAGCTGGCGGTTCCGATTTGGACAGCCGTGGCTCCCGCGAGGAGAAATTCGACTGCGTCTTCGGGAGTCGTGATGCCGCCGAGTCCAAGGATGGGAATGGTGACGGCTTTCGAGGCTTCCCAGACCATGCGGACGGCGATGGGTTTGATGGCGGGGCCGGAGAGGCCGCCGGTGATGTTGGAGAGGCGAGGGCGGCGGGTTTCCGTGTCGATGGAAAGAGCGAGAAAGGTATTGACGAGAGAGAGGGAGTCGGCGCCGGCGCGCTGGGCAGCCTGTGCCATGAGCGCGATGGAAGTGATGTTGGGCGAGAGCTTCACGATGAGCGGGCGGGAGGCGCGGGACCTGGCGCGGGAGACGAGATCGAAGAGCATGTCGGCGTCGGAACCAAAGGCGATGCCGCCGTGTTTGGTATTGGGGCATGAAGCGTTGAGCTCGTAAGCGGCGATGCCATCGGCCGAGTTGAGGCGATCGATAACGGCGACGTAGTCGTCGATAGTGGAACCGAAGATGTTGACGATGACGGCGCAGGTTGGATAGTTGCGCAGGGGTGGGAGCTTGGTGCGAAGAAAGGCCTCGACGCCGATGTTCTGGAGGCCGATGGCATTGATCATGCCGGCGGCCGTTTCGATAAGGCGTGGTGCCTGGTTGCCGGCCATGGGCTCAGGCGAGATCCCTTTGGTGACGAAGCCGCCGATCCTTTTGAAGTTGACGATCTCCTCGAATTCGACACCATAGCCGAAGGTGCCGCTGGCGGCGATGACGGGACTGGTGAGGGTGAGACCGCAGAGTTTCACCTGCATGTCAGGTTTCATGCTCGCTGCCTCCGGCAACGACTGGTTACAGGTGGGCGGCGCGCTCTCGGCAGCAGACCGGAGGCAGGAGACCGGAGAGTGTGATCCAAGGGCCGCGAACCCTGATCCGTGCTCATGGGTGGGTCGCCTTGGGGGTGGTGGGTGGCCTGGCGTGGTGGGCGGCCGGAGCCTCTGCGTGGCGGGTGTGGACGGGCGGAATGGGTTTTGGTTTGGGATAGATGACTTCAGAGGCGGGTTTGAGGGCCTGGGTGAGGATGTGTCCGACGGAGGCGGAGGGTTGGTTGATGCCGAGCAGCGCAGCGAAGGTTGCGGCGATATCAACGGGCTCGACGCGGCCGTGGTAGATACCGGCGGAGAAAGGCGCTCCAAAGAAGCCGAGAGGGACGTGGCGGTCGTAAGAGTACGGGCTGTAGTGCGTGGTCTGCGCGGTCTTCATGGTTTCCATCTGAAAGGCGGTGGGGATGACCATGATGTACCAGCCGCCGTTGGGCGAGTAACTGTGGGCGAGAAGCTCGCCCCACGGTGTGGGCGGGTAGGGGCCGTCGGCAAGTGGTTCGCGGGTGTAGCTGCGGAAGAGCTCGGGGCGCGGGGGCAGGCGTTTGTCCGAAGGCTGGATAGTGGGTTCGCCAGGCTGAGCGGTTGGGGCTGGCTCGTCGGAGGGGGGCGGTTCGGGCGCCGGTGGCGAGAGTGAGGCGACGGCCGCAGGCAGAAGCTGCTGGACGGCGCCCTCGGCTTCGGCCTCGTTGATACCGGCCTTCATGAATTCGGCCTGGTTCAAAGATAGATACGGCAGCTCCTGATGAGGGAGGATGTACTGTACTTTTTCGCCAGGGGAGAACTTCATGTTGATGGCGTAGTCAAGGGAGGAGGCGAGCTTTTGGAGGTCGATGGTGGCGGCGTTGAAGCCGTACTGTGCGGCAGTGGCGGGAATGGGCGCGACGCCGTGATCGGCAGTGAGGGCCACCCATACGTTGCCAAGGCCGCCGGGGATGTTCTTGTCGAGCCAGGTGAAAAAGGTGTCCAGCTGCGTGTCGAGGCCATCGACCATCTGCTGCTCGTCAGAGGAGTCGGGACCCTTGGCGTGGCCCATGATGTCGTTCGCGGAGAGGCTGATGGTGAGCAGGTCGGTGGTCGTGCCCTGGCCGAGCTGCTCGCCCTGGATAAGCGCCTCGGCGAAGTTGAGCTCGTAGGAATTGGCGGCGGGGGTTGAGCCGACCTGTTCGTAAAAATTGGTGACGCTGGAGACACCGGCTTCCTGCTCGGCCTGGGCAATGCTGTCGCCGGAGTTGAAGGCGGCGACCCAGTCGGGGAGCTGCGACGTGTAGAAGGTGGAAGTGATGAAGTCGCCGGAGACGGGATCGATCCAGTAAGCGCCGTTGGCTGCAGATCCTGAGGGGAGGATGGCGGCGCGATCTTTAAGAGAGATGCCGAATACTTTGGACTGGCCCTGGGTCGCGAGGCGGAGCTCATCGCCAACGGTGGAGGCGAGAAGGTTGCGCGGGGAACTGCCGGTGACGGGTTTGGTGGCGTTGGGCAGGCCGACCAGGCGGTAACGCTCATCTTCGACCGAAGTGACAGGGCGATCGTGATTGCGGGCGAGGTCCCACCAGTCGTTGGAGGAGATGCCATGGCCGTCGGTGTAGGCGCCGGTGCCGATGGTGGCGTGGCCAGGGGCGGTCTTGGTGTTTGCGTAGTCGTAATAGCAGTCGGGGAAGTACGCACCTTTGGTGAGGAAGAGATTGAAGCCGCGATTTTTGAAGTCGGCGCGATAGCGGTCGAGGTAGTCGCCGCGAAACTGATCGATGACCAGGATGACGACGAGTTTGGGATGGTCGTTGTAAGCGCTGGGGGGTGCGGGAACGGCGGCCTCTTTGGCGTGGGCGGCAGCGTGACGGGAGGCGGCGGATTCGGATTGACTGTCGGCGTGGGTTCGCGCAGATGCAAAGGGAGCTGTGAGTGCAAGAGCGAGGAGGAGAACGGGGAGGCGTGGGAATTTCATTGGTATCAGGGTATAGGGTATCGGGTTCAGATTAAAAGTGAGGGTACAGGCCTCCCGTCCACAGGCCACAGCGGCAGACGCTCTGCGGCTGGCAGGGGGGCGACCGAGGGTGACGTTCCCTTCGGCTGGCGGGCTCCCCCATCGCGATCATGCGGAAGGCTGGCGAGGGTCAGGACACTTGTGAGTCGACGGGGTAGGGGCCGTGGAGGAAGGTTTCGGAGTGGTACCCTTTCGAGCCGATGGTCTGCGCCAGGGGGCTGCGGAAATCGGTTCCGGAGTTGAGGCAGTTGACGATGAAGTCGAAATCGCGGCGGGGACGCCAGCCGAGCTCAGCGCGAGCGCGCTCATTGACGTAGACACGATCGAGGGCAGGAAACATCTTCCAGTCAAGACGACGATAGGCGCATTCATAGTCCTGTGCGCGTGTCCGGACAACGGAGGGTGCGTCGGCGCGGAGCGCAGCGAGGTCCTCGGGAAGAAACGGCGTTGTGGCGCTGATGATGTATTTGCGGAACCCGATGGAAGGCGCGAGCGGAGCGGCGAGAAGGTGGGCACTGACGACGTCTTCGAGGTCCACGCGGCGGTGGAGGTACTCGTTGACCTTGAGGTTCTCGTCGGAGAAAGCGGCGCGGAGCTCCTGGTTGTCGTCCTCTTCGGGGAAAAAGCGCGAGGTGCGGAGGACAAGGCAGGGAAGGCGATGGTTTCGATGAAAGAGCTGGCAGAGGTCCTCGGCAGCGGCTTTGGTAACGCCATAGATATTTTTGGGGACGGGTGTGACGTCTTCGGTGATCCACGCGGCGGGTGCGCCCGGCGGCGGGATGAGCGCGTCGCCGAAGATGCTGGTGGTGCTGGTGTAGATGAAGGACTGGACGCGGGCGGCAACGGCGGATTCGAGAAGCGTGAGCGTACCGGTGATATTGGTGTCGATGAATTCCTGGCGGGTGTGCGTGGCGACGTGCGGCTTGTGCAGGGTGGCGATGTGCAGGACGACCTCGACGTGTTTCATGCACGATTCCACCAGCGACCGATCCGTAATGGAGCCGGTATGCGTGGTAAAGGGTGAGGGGAGGATATCGATACTGGTGAAATCGTGACCGAGGCTGCGGAGGGTGCGAACGACGGCTTCGCCGAGGTGACCACTGCTGCCTGTGACGAGGTAGCGCATAGGACAGAGTACAGAAAAGCGGTAGCCTGAGGGTACAACCAGGGGCTGTGGCGGGCCATCTGGACAGATGGGCCCCTGGAACCTCAACGATGACGGTCACCGCCCACGCATCCACAAAAACCAGACGCCGGATCCGTGTGACGGAGTGGATCACCTTTGCGGTGATCGTTGTGGCGATGGTCGCAGTGCACCTCATGTTTTTCTTCTGGCCCTTTCGATACCGGCAGGTGCACCCGCTGCTGGAACAGGTGTTCCAGAGCAAGGTAGTGGTTGTGAATTATCACCGGACCTATTTTCCACATCCGGGCTTTGTGGCCGAGCAGGTCCGGTTTTACCGGCACGGCGACACGGCGATTCCACCGCTGGCCACCGTGAAGCGGATGACGGTGGAGGGTCAGTGGGGGATGCTGCTGTTTCACCCGCACCTGCTGTATGAGATCCGGCTGGAGGCGCTGCACGTGCGGATTCCGCCCGCCGGGACGAAAGCACGGGGGATGGATTTCGACAATGGCGTAGTCGATACGTCACAGTCGGCGTTACATATCGAGACGATTTGCGCCGATGGGACGATGGTGGATTTCCTCAGGCATGGCGATAGTCCGATTCGCTTCGAATTTCCGTCGCTCCAGGTACACGACCTGCAGGCAGGACGGCCGATGCAGTTCGACGTGCGCGTGGAGATGCCTGGACCGCGGGGAACCGTGGCGGCAAGCGGGCAGATGGGACCGTTCAGGACGAGCAGTTACGGGACCACACCGATGTCGGGAAATTACAAGCTGGAGAGCGCGGACCTGAGCCGGCTGCAGGGGCTGGCTGGCCATGCGACGGGAGGCGGACGGTTCGACGGCAACTTTACCCAGGTAGCGGTGACGGGGAAAGCCGCGATTCCGGACTTTCGTGCTGATGGGGCCCACACAGTGCGGCTGGATGCGGACTATTACGTAACTGTGAATGCAACAAACGCCGACGTCCAGATTGAGAATGCGCAGGTAAGGACGGGGAGCAGCATGGTAACCGCGAGCGGATCGGTGGCGGGTTCGCCACGGACTGTGGCATTGAGCATTACCGCGAAGGGTGCCGAGGTCCAGGACCTGCTGAAAATTGTGGAGGATGCAGAGCCGCAGGCGGCAGGGAAAATGAGCTTCGAGGCGGCGTTGCAGTACCGGCCCGGGCCGGAACGATTCTTGCAGCGCCTGCAGTTGAAGGGCGATGCCTCGCTTGAGGAATTGCGGTTTGTCCAGACGAAAACCCAGGAACCCGTGAACGCGTTCAGCGCCAGGGTGCGGAAGGATTCCCCAGGGGACAGAGCAGCGGAAGAGGAGAGTGCAGAGAACCCGGAGGAAGTAACACTGGCAGCTCGGTCGCAGACACGATTCGAGCGTGGGATAGCGTATTTTCCGGATATTCACGCGACATTGCCGGGGGCGGATGCGCACCTGCACGGGACATTCAATTTGCTGGACACGAAGATTCATCTGACGGGAACGGTGGCGCTGCAAAAGGGAATTTCGCACGCCGTGACGGGATGGAAGGCGATGCTGCTGAAACCGCTGACGCCTTTCTTCAAAAAGAAGGAAGCGGGGGCTGTGGTCCCGATTGCAGTGACGGGAACGGCGGCCAAACCGAAGGTGGGATCAGATTTGTTACACGACAAGTAAGAGAAGGCCGCAGGCACAGGCACTCGCCCGCAAGCGATAGACGGGTGAAGAGCGAGCGAACGGCAATCGAAGTGCGGCGCGCTTCGCGTGAGTCCCTGATTTCAAATTCAGATGTGGACCCGGATTCGCGGGGAACCCAGGATCTCCTTCGAAGAAAAAATGTGACGAATGGGCTGAGCCGGTGGAACAGGATGCTGTTACGCTGCGTAACAGATCGTGATGAAGCGTGCCGATGAGCGCGCACCGGGTGGGACGCGTCTTCGGAGCATTGTTCTTGATCGCGAGAGGAGCCCGTTATGGAAACTCTGCTGCAGAATGTGCGCTTCAGTTTGCGGATGCTGGGGCGGAACCCTGGGCTGACGGCGACGGTGTTGCTGACACTGGCGCTGGGCATCGGTGCGAACACCGCGATCTTCACGGTGGATTACGCAACGCTGCTGGCGCCGTTGCCGTATCCGAAACCGGACCAGCTGGTGGAAGTGTGGTCGAAGATTCAGACCTTCCATAACGGCATCTCGGCTGGGGATTACACGGACTGGAAGAATCAGGCGACGGTTTTTCAGGATCTGTGCGCGTGGACGGGCACGAGTTTCAATGTTGCTACGAAGGAACAGCCCGAATACATCCAGGCGAGGACGGTGTCGGCAGGATTCCTGTCCATGATCGGCGAGCCGCCGTTCCTCGGGCGGTACTTTTTGCCGGAAGAGGGCGTAGCAGGGAAGGATCACGTGGCGGTCCTCACGCACAAGTTCTGGGTGAAGCTGGGGTCGAATAAGAACATTGTCGGGACAACGATTCGCCTGGACGGAGAGCCGTACACGGTGGTGGGTGTGCAGCAGCCGGGGGTTTGGGATAAGGGGCAGGCGCAGCTGACGGTCCCGCTGGTGTTCAAGCCGGAGCAGCTGAACCACGACTTCCACTGGCTGCTGGTGATGGGGCGATTGAAGCCCGGGGTGACGATCAAACAGGCACAGCAGAATATGGACGCGGTGACGGCGCACATTGCGCAGATGTATCCGAAGAGCGACAAGGGGTGGGGATCGTATGTGGAGCCGCTGAAGAACGACTTCATGCCGAAGGAACGGATCCAGATGCTGTGGCTGCTGCTGGGCGCAGTGGGTTTTGTGCTGCTGATCGCGTGCGTGAATGTGGCGAACCTGCTGCTGGCGCGGGGCATGACGCGGCAGAAAGAGCTGGCGGTGCGCAGTGCCCTGGGCGCGGGGAAGAAGACGATCTTCGGGCAATTGCTGACGGAGAGCCTGCTGCTGGCGCTGGCCGGAGGCTTGCTTGGCATTGGCGTTGGGTACGGGATGCTGCAGGGGCTGATCGCGGTGATGCCCGAGGACACGCTGCCGTATGAGGCCGACCTGCGGCTGAATGTGCCGATTCTGTTGTTCACGCTGCTGGCGACGACGCTGGCGGGCGTGCTGGCAGGAAGTGTGCCGGCCTGGTACGCATCGCGGATCGATCCGGCGGAGTCGCTAAAGGAGGGCGGACGGACGGGGACGAGTGCGGGGAAGCATCGGCTGCGGCGGATTCTGGTGGTGGGGGAATTCACGCTGGCGCTGGTTCTGCTCGCCGGAGCCGGCCTCGCGATCCACAGCTTCTGGAATCTGACGAAGGTGGATCTGGGGGTGAGGACCGATCACGTGCTGACGTTTTTCCTGCCGGTGCCGGATTCACGCTCGAAAGATCCGGCGCAGATTAGTGCCTATTACCGTGAGATCTTGTCGCGGATCGACGCAGTACCGGGAGTGCAGCACGCGTCCGTGGAGACGGGCGTGCCGCTCTATGGAGCGGGGTTCGGAATGCCCTTCACGATTGTGGGTGGGCCGGCCTTTGCCGATCCGTCGCAGCGGCCGGGAGCCGGGTTTGGAATGATCACGGGCGACTATTTGGGGACGTTCGGGATTCGGATGGTGAAGGGGCGGGCGCTGAACGATCAGGACACGGCGAACAGTGTCAAAGTGATGATGGTGAATGAGAGCTTTGTGAAGTCGTATCTGAAGGGAAAAGATCCGCTGCGGACGCAGATTTCCGTGGAGCAGATCATTCCGGGTGTCCAGAAGCTGGGTGCACCGCAGGAGTGGCAGATCGTGGGGGTCTATCACGATGTGCATGCCGCGGATCGGACCGAACACAACGAGGAGATGCTCATTCCGTTCTGGCAGATTCCGTGGCCGCAGGCGGGAATTGGGGTGAGGACGGCAGAGGATCCACTGGCGATGCAGAGGAGTATCGCGAATGCGGTGCACTCCGTCGATCCGGAGATTGCCCTGGCGCAGCCGGAGACGCTGGACCACATTCGCGAGCAGACGATGGCCAGCGAGCGGTTCACGCTGATTTTGTTTGGGACCTTCGCCGTGGTGGCGCTGTTCCTTGCGGTGCTGGGAATTTACGGCGTGATGGCGTTCAGCGTGGCGCAGCGATCACATGAGCTGGCGCTGCGGATGGCGTTAGGCGCGACGCGGGGACGCGTGGTGGGCATGGTGGTGCGCGAGGGCGTGATCCTGGCAGCAGTGGGACTGGGGCTGGGGCTGGTGGGCGCCTACTTTGTGGGGCGCGCGATGCAAAGCATGCTGTTCGGAGTGAAGCCCCTGGATTTGCTGGCGTTCGTTTCGGTGGGGCTGGTACTGATGGCGTCGGCGCTGCTGGCTTGTTATTGGCCGGCGCGGCGGGCGGCATCGATACATCCGATGCAGGTGTTGCGGATGGAATAGGCCGCACACTGGCCACCGACCAGGCCGGCCATTCAGCGTTCAGTACAACCATGAACGCTGATCAGAGACAAGAGACTGCAGGTAGCCGCGATCCGTGAACCGTGTTTCGTCAGAAGTTGAAGAACTTCTCGCGGAGAGCGTCTTCGTAGGCTTTCTTCGCTTCTTTGGCCCGGTTACGGGCTACTTCTTCATCGTTCCCGGCGTTCTCCCACTGATCGATCTGAGCGACGGTGTGATTCACCGAAGCCGGGGTTTCTTCACGCCGGATGGCAGCAACCCAATTGTCAACGGCGGCCTTGTAATCGCGCTGCATCTGGTCCAGATCTGCGAGCTCCGCGGCCATCCAGTCTCCCTCCAACGCAACAATGTAAGCCGGGTTGTGTGAATGAGTGATGTAGATGAAACGAGGCTACAGGGCGCGAGTCACAGGGCAGGGACGAGCCTCCAGCGCTCAAAACTGCGCGGCTTTCACCACGATCTGTAGAAGCTTGCTCCGCGCCGCAGAGAACTGTTCATGCTGGGTTGCGTATCCTTAGGTGAAAAGCAACGCAAGCGGGATGAGAGGGGACCTGGCGCATGGCCGGGAGCGCACAGTACCGAGCGAAGGGGCCGACGTTCAGGCAGAGCGTGGCCCGGTTTTGGCAGCGCGTGACTGAAGGTCGGCAAATGGACGAGTTGTGGGGACAGTTTCAGTCGGATGCGCGGACCAGCTATCGCCTGTATTCGCAGGAGGTGGAGGCGACGCGGGATCCTGCGGATTCGCCCGGCCGGCATTTTTTCCGCGTGGCGAAGCGGGTGTTCTGGGCTTTTCTGGAGAAGCTCACACCGGCGAAGCGGATTCTGCTGCTGCTGGCATTGGTGCTGATGTTCATGCCGGGAAGCGAGTGGCACTGGAAGTGGGGCTCGGACAACATCAGCATGTCGACGCCGGACCTGCGTCTGTGGGGTGGCCTGCTGATGTTCGCGCTGCTGATGATGGAGGTGGGCGATCGCGTCGTGATGAAGCGCGATCTGCAGATCGCGAAGGAGATTCAGGCGTGGCTGCTGCCCCCGCGGGCTCCCGCAGTACCAGGACTGCAAATTGCGTTCGCGACAAAGCCGGCGAACACGGTGGCGGGCGATTATTACGACGTGTTTGCTCGGCCGGGAACGGAAGGAAGGAGCTGGCTGATGGCGGTGGCCGATGTGGCAGGCAAGAGCGTGCCGGCGGCAATGCTGATGGCGACGTTTCAGGCGAGTTTGAAGACGCTGAGCGATACACCGGGGCCCCTGACGGAGCTGGTGGGACGGATGAATCGGTATGCGTGCACAAACAGTCAGAATGGGCGGCGATTTACCACCGCCTTTATTGCGGAGTACGAGTCCGCGTCGCGCAACTTGACCTATGTGAATGCGGGACACAACGAGCCCATCGTGCTGCGGCGGTCAGGCGCTGTGGAACGGCTGCATTGTGGTGGGATGCCGCTGGGCATTATGGATTCGCCGTATCAGTCGGGCACAGTGACGCTGGAGGTGGGTGACTGGCTGGTGGCGTTTACGGATGGCGTGGTGGAGGCGGAGAATCCCGCGCAGCAGCAATATGGAGAAGACCGGTTGCTGACGATCGTGCGCTGGGGCATGCAGCTGGATCCGAAGGTGTTGCTGGATCACTTGCTGGCGGATATCGTGCGGTTCGAGGCGAATGCGCCGCAGCACGATGACATCACGTGTGTGCTGGTCAAGGTCAGTGGTTAGCGGGTTAGCTGAGGATCGGTAGCAGCTGACCCTTCTTTCGCTGACCGCATTACCAGCTAACCGCTTTTCAGCTACGCCAGTGCCATGTTGATGTTCTCGATGGCTTCGTCGATTTCCTGGGGGCTCTTGTAGCCGACGGTGACGGCGTCGACTTTGGCGTTCTGAAAGGCGAAGCGCATGGCTTTCTGGCGGTCTTCGCGATTGAAGACGCCTTCACCGATGAGCTTCATGCTGACGACGCCCATGCCGGCGGCGCGGGCCTGATGGATGCGCTCGACGACTTCGGGGACGTTGCCGGTGCCAGGCGAGTCGGCGACGGGCGTATCCATGCGAGTGCCGTTGTGGTTGCAGCGGATCATGGCGACCTGGAGCCAGTTGAAGGTGGGGACCTGAGAGAGCGCTGGAAGTCCGTGGACGGAGGCGCCGCGGGCGAGGACGGCTTTCCTGTCCTGGGCTTTGTCGATGGCATCCTGCCAGCCGGTGGTTTCGTGCGGCCACTCGGTGCCGCGCTGCCAGTGCAGCAGCATGACGTCGAAGTAGTCGGACCTGATCTGGCGGCGAAGCTCGTCGATGCGCCGGTGTGGGTCAGAGCCGTCGAAAGTGGTCACCTTGGTCATGAGCTGGTAGGTGTCGCGGGGAATGCCCTGGAGGGCGATTCCGAGCATGGTGTGCATGTCCTCGTAGGAGTCGGCGGTTTCGAAGAAGCGGACGCCGTTGTCGTAGGCGTGACGGACGAGGCGATTGAAGCCTTCCTGGCCGAGGTTGCGCTGGACCGATCCGTTGAAGCTGCCGGTGCCGAAGGCGAGTCGCGTGACTTTGACGCCGGAGCGGCCGAGGGGGACGAGGTCGGTGGCGCGGCGGGTTTCGGCGGAGAGCGGAACGGTGGAGAGGGTGACGGCTGCGCCTGCGGCGGCGGTGGCTTTGAGGAAATCGCGACGGGAGTAGCGGGACATGGTGGAAGCTCCTCCAATTTTGCCAGCCTAGCAGATTCAGGGTGCGGGACGCAGGGCAGAGTGATCGGTGAGCAGTGAGCCGTGATTGGAGATGGACGACCGGAGAGGAGTGAGGTGGCGCGACGGCCATTGTTCTCAGGAGGCGGTGCCGTTATCGCGGGATACCCACCAGAGGACTTCGCCGAAGATCTTCCACCGGGAGGCATTGCTGACATCGAGGGGAAGAACTTTGCAGTTGGAGGAGACCATAAGGTCGGTGCCCTGCAGGCGCTGGAAGCGGGCGACCTTGAATCCCTGATCGCGATGCATGACGACGGCGAGCTTATGGTGGAGGCGGTCGCGGTCGGTGACGGCACAGTCGACGAAGATGATGGAGCCGGGGGGAATGACGGGATCCATGGAATCGCCGGCAACGTGCATGGCGATCATGTTCTCCGGGTGCGGACACCAGTCGAGCGGAGCCAGAAGTACGCCTTCGACTTCAGCCTGAGACAGGCTGACGTTCTGCGCGGGTGCGATACGGTCACCCCAGGCCGTGACGCTAAGCAGGGGAATGGCTACCGCGCCCGCGGCGCCGGCGAGTTGCTTTGAGGTTTTTGCGGAGGCGACAAGTTGGAAATCCCGCAAATTGACGCGCAGAGAGGAAGCGGTTCTGCCAAGGCTCGCCACGGGAAGGCCGGAGGGATCCATCCCGGCTCTTTCCCAGAAATAGACCCCCTCGGGCGGACGGGCCAGGTTGCCGAGCGCAATGTAGGTTTGCGCCGTTGGTTCAATCCTGCCCTGGATCCAGCGGGAGACGGTCGCAGGGGAGACACCAAGACGCTCCGCGAGGCCAGCCTGCGTGAGCCGCAGTTCTTTTAGAAGCCGCTGGATTCGGTCAGGCCAGTCTCGGGAAGTGTGGACCTTCTGGGGCATTCTCTGCGGTTCCTTGTTTCACTGGCGCAATTACACCAATGAGATCAATAATTTAGCGAAACCTGGCAGGTATGCTAACAGGAACCTTCGCGCATCGTAAGAGAGCAATGAGAAGAGCGGCAACGCTGAAAGGCCAGATTCGATTCAAGGGCCTGGAAAGCGGGGATCAGCGAGGACGGAGCGTCCGAGGAATGGCCCGGAAAGCGCTTACTTTCGTTATGGAGTCGACTCACCGGACCGTGCCAACTCCCTCTCCACCAGCGTATCGCCTCTTTCCTATCCGCACCAGTACGCCATGACCTCAGCATTCGAAGTACCGTCGAGGAGGCAGCAATGCAGGTTTCGGTTGGTGGGACCAAAATCCTCATTCTGGATGATGAACCGCCGATTGCAGACACACTGGCCGTGATTTTCCGGGTTGACGGCTACGAAGTGCGTGTAGCGTACTCAGCCGAGCAGGCCATCGAGATGATTGCTGCGTGGTGTCCCGATGTGGCGCTGCTGGATGTGATGCTTCCGGGAATGAATGGTGTCGACTTCGCGATCGTTCTCAAAGACAATCATCCGAATTGCCGCATCCTGTTGTTTTCCGGATGTGAGAGCACGCAGGGGCTGATGGAAGAGGCGGCCAGGCAGGGTCACATTTTCGAGATTCTCGCCAAGCCGACGCATCCGCTGGAGGTTTTGGATCGCATGAGAAAGCTGCTGGCTGGGGATACCGGAGCGGGGCCGGATACCACGGGTGGATTGGATCCTGCGGGGGGACGTTCGCAGGAGACCATTCACTGATTCAGTACCCCGCATTGAGTTGATCCGATCAGCTGATCTCGATGATGTTTTCGGTTTTGGCGGCCTGGGCCAGAGCTTGCTCGGCCAATTTGTTGGCGATCGCGTAGAACTCCGCGGCGTGAGGCGCGTCGGGGCCGGCGAGAGCGATGGGCATGCCTGTGTCACCTCCTTCGCGGATTTCCGGGACGAGTTCGACGGATCCGAGGAACGGAATGTTGAATTGTCTTGCGGTGCGCTCGGCGCCACCGCGGGAGAAGATGTCGATTTCCTGATGGCAGTGCGGGCAGGTGAAGTGCGACATATTCTCAACGATGCCCAGCACTTCGACGTTGACCTGGTGAAACATCTCGAGGGCCTTGCGCGCGTCCTGCAGGGCGACGTCGGAGGGAGTGGAGACGACCACCGCGCCGGTGAGAGGGACGGTTTGGACCAGCGAGATGACGACGTCGCCCGTGCCGGGCGGGAGATCGACGAGCAGGATGTCGAGCTGCCCCCATTCCACCTGCTGGAGAAACTGCCGGATGATCTGATGGAGCATGGGGCCGCGCATGACGAGGGGCTTGTCGCCGGGAGAGATGAAGCCAACGGAGATGACCTTGATGCCGTGCGCGACGTTGGGCTCAATCTGGTTGTTGGGAAGAATGCTGGGTTGGCGGGTGGTGCCGAGCATCAGTGGGACATTCGGGCCGTAGATGTCGGCGTCGATAAGCCCGGTGCGATGGCCGAGTTTTGCCAGAGCGATCGCGAGATTGACGGCGAGGGTGGTTTTGCCGACGCCGCCTTTGCCCGAGCCGATGGCGACGATGCACTTTACGCCAGGAAGCGCAGTTGGAGGCGGCGGAGTCGGGTGGTGGGACATAACTACAGCCTACAGCCAACAGCGCGCAGCGTTCACAGGCTAGATTTTGGCGGGTTCGAATTTGGGGATGTGGCGGCGGCGGGCTTCGGCTTCGCGAATTTCCCGGCGGCGGCCGGCATCTTCGAAGCGCCGCTTCTCATCATCGGTTTCGGTCTCGAGGGGTGGAACAGGCACGCGGCGCCCCTGAGGATCGATGGCGACAAAGGTGAGATAAGCCGAGGCGACGTGGCGGTGAATGCCGACGAGCGCGTTTTCGACCCAGACTTTGACGCCGACTTCCATCGAAGGTTTGAAG